>Ga0265294_10001987_pt1 | contig 27064 bp, 19 predicted proteins | sample MunlanPumphouse3_FD_192504 | JGI IMG/M metagenome (GOLD analysis project Ga0265294, IMG submission 192504) | Groundwater microbial communities from a municipal landfill in Southern Ontario, Canada - Pumphouse #3 | ecosystem: Environmental > Aquatic > Deep subsurface > Groundwater | place... | reverse complement strand
TTCTGAAAGCTCAACTACCTGAGATATATTTTCAATATCTCCATAATTCTCATACCACTTGAGTACGGTTTCTGCATTCTCTGGCAGGAAAATGTTCTGGCTTCTGCCCTTCTGGTACTGCTCGGACGCATCGATGAAAAGGACTCTGCTCCTTCTTTCACCGGTTTTCTTTGAACGGAAAACGAGAATACAGGCACTTATTCCAGTTCCGTAAAACAGATTTGGTCCGAGTCCGATAACAGCTTCCAGCAGGTCTTTTTCAATCAGAGTTTTTCTTATTGTTCCTTCCGCTCCCTGCCTGAAGAGGGCTCCATGAGGCAGCACGATTGCCATTCTTCCGGTTTCAGGAGCCATTGAGGCTATCATGTGCTGAACCCAGGCATAGTCTCCATTGCTTTTCGGAGGTGTGCCTGCAATATTTCTTCCATATGGATCCTGTGACCAGTTTTCATGTCCCCATTTTTCCAGCGAAAACGGAGGATTTGCAATAACGATATCGAATTGAGCAAGCCTATCTCCTTCAACAAAAGCAGGCTCTCTTAGTGTATCGCCTCGAATAATCTGGAAACTCTGTACCGCATGGATAAATAGATTAATTCTTGCAATTGAGGAAGTCGTCAGGTTTTTTTCCTGGCCGTATAGTTTTAATGTTCTTGCATCTCCTCCATTGTTTTTTACGTAATGAAAAGATTCGAGAAGCATACCGCCCGAACCGCATGCAGGGTCGTAAATTGTTTCTCCTTCTTTAGGTTTTAGAATACTGCCCATTAAATGGACTATTGGCCTTGGAGTATAGAATTCTCCGGCTTTTCTGTTTGTAAGATCTGCGAATTTTTTAATTAAATATTCGTAAGCCTGACCAAGCATATCTGGTTCTACATTGGATTTTGAAAGTGTTAGAGAATTGAAGTGCTGAATTAGATTTATCAAGAGCTCATCGGATAATCTATCTTTGTTTGTCCAGTTAACATCTCCAAATATACCATAGAGCTTATCAGGGTTTGATTTTTCAATTTCCCTGAAGGCATATTGAAGAGCTTGGCCAACGTTCTGGGTTATTTCTAAGACATCTTCCCAGTGTGCCTTATCGGGAATAATGAAGTCGTGGAACTCACTGAGTCCAGCGTACTCTTCATCACCTTCCGATTCTTCAAGTGCTTCTTTAAATTCTTCGTCATAAACATCAGAGATTCTTTTGAAAAAAAGTAAGGGGAATATGTAAGATTTAAAATCAGAAGCATCGACAGGGCCTCGCAGTATATTGGCGGCACCCCAGAGTGATTGCTCTAATTCTGAAAGGGTCATCTTGTTCATTTTTCTAATTCTCCGCTTTTGAAACGTCTGTAATGTAAAGTGAAGGCAATTATATGTGTTTCGAAGTTAAGCGATGAAATGATTTAAAAAAGTGTTGATTACATAAAACACACATGATATTCTTCGAATAACATGCCCAAAAAATGAAAGTACTTGAGAGCACTTTCATGCCAAACAAAAAAGAGTTCAAATATTTTCGTCTTGAGTGGAGCATTTATTCCAGACTTGGTCCCAACTTAGAGCCCATCCGAAAATCATTTCAACCTGCTGTAACTTTTACAATAAACAACATGTACTTTCAACAGGGAACACTCAAATTTATTTGAAACCTTTAATAGATATGTATATATTTTATCATTAGAAATATTAACTTGAGTAATTGGGAGGGGAATTTATGCAGGATTACCTGATTCAAATATCATACACGCCTGAAGCAGTAGCTACATTAGTAGCAAATCCCCAAAATCGTGAAGAAATGGCACGCTCTTTAATTGAAAAACTTGGGGAAACTTAAAGGTATCTGGAACTCACTTGGCGATTATGATTTGGTGGAAATCGCAACATTACCTGATAATGTGAGTGCAACAGCCCTATCTATGGCTATCCTGGCTGGAGGTTCTATAAAGATCTCCAGGACTACACCGTTGATGTCGCTTAACGACGGCATGGAGGCTATGGAGAAAGCATCGAAGCTGGGATACAAACCGCCGGGCAATTTTTAATAATCAATTGCTAAAACTCAACTCTTCAATCAGTTTTTCAAGCTCTCTCTCAACCATGGGAACTCTGTTTTTAGCGGTATCCCAGACAAGATCATAATCGACATTAAAATAGGCGTGTATCAAGCGATCCCTCATACCTGCCATACCTTTCCAATCAAGGTTTGGAGCTCGCAACTTTACATCTACGGGAACGGCTTTTGATGCTTCTCCCAGTATCAGTAGCTGATGAGTAACCGCGCTCTTGGTTTTCTCGTCCTTTAAGAAAGTCTCTTTTTCCATACTCTGTACGAAATCATTTATGTTTCTTGAGGCATTGAGCATTTCAGAAAGGTATAGAAGAGGAGATCTCATACCGGCACCAGTTCTCTTAGCACGTCATCCTTCATCATCGGGTGAAGAGCTCTCTCCGAAACAACATCCACTGAGATTCCAAAAAGATCTTCGAGGTAATCTCCAAGCCCCACAAGCTCAAAAAGGGATGCTCCTTCTCCAAATCTTACCAGGACATCAATATCACTTCCCTCTTTTTCCTCTCCACGTGCATATGAACCAAAAATTCCAATGATCTCAGCTTTGAATTTTTCTTTTATTTCATCCTTTCTTTCCAGGATAAGAAGCCGGATCTGATTGACATCAATGTGTATTTCTTTATCTTCCATAATATCCGTCTCTTATATTTCTTTCACTGCTGGAATTATATGGCTACTTTTCTCTATACTGATATAATATTTCATGTGTATATTCTTTTTCTGCAGTTTTGGTTCCAACTTGGTCCCAATTTAGAGCCCATCCGAAAAGTGTTACAACCTGCTGTAACTTTACAATAACCAAAATGTGCTATTCTACAAAAGCACTCAATTTTATTTAAAACCTTTAATAGATATGTATATATTTTATCTATAGAAATATTAATCCAAGTAATTGGGAGGGGAATTTATGCAAGATTACCTGATTCAAATATCCTATACGCCTGAAGCGGTAGCCAGATTAGTAAAAAATCCGGAAAATCGCGAAGAAGTGGCACGTTTTTTAATGGAAAAACTTGGGGGAAAACTTAAAGGTTTCTGGGTTTCATTTGGTGAATATGACTTGGTAGAAATTGCGACATTACCTGATAATGTAAGTGCAGAAGCCCTAACAATGGTTCTCCTGGCTGGAGGTGCCGTAAAGATGGTCAGGACCACACCGTTGATGTCGGTCAACGAAGGCATGGAGGCTATGGAGAAAGCAGCGAAGCTGGAACTGGAATACAGACCACCAGGCAAATAATTAAGAAGAAATCGCTTTTTCTTTTTTACCTGGCTTTCAACCAGCTTTTCGGATCAGTCTTATCTCGGTATGCAGTCGAAAATTAAAAAAGAATAAACTGCCCTCAGGCAGCTGAAAAAAACGCGAATCCTTCAAAAGGATTAATCTTCAATTACCTTAAAGTGCCGTCCAGCCGCCGTCAACCGTAATTATCTGGCCTGTAATATATTTTGATGCTTCGGACGCGAGGTAAACAACCGTTGTATCCAGGTCTCCTGTCTGTCCTGCACGTCCCATAGGGCACATAAATTCAATAATTTTTGCAAATTCCGGGTCAGCAACAACCCCTTCAGCCATTCCCAGGGCAAAATAACCGGGTCCGATCGCATTCACGGTAATGCCTTCTTTTGCCCATTCGGTTGCCAGGGACTTGGTGAGCATTAAAACTCCGCCTTTTGTAGAGCAGTAGGCTGTGACCGGCATTCCTTTCATCGACACAGTCGAATGAATCGATCCTATGTTAATGATTCTTCCGTATTTCTGCTTCAGCATTACTTTCCCGACTTCCCGCGCAAAGAAAAAAACACCATTCAGGTTGGTATCAATCATATTGCGCCACATTTCATCACTTGTTTTATCCGCAGCGTCAACAAGCCCGAGACCGGCATTGTTTACAAGTATATCTATTTTGCCGAAGTCTTTCTCTATTTTTTCAACCGCACTTTTAATCTGGTCTGTTTGCATCACGTCACAAATGTAATACCGGCAGGTTACGCCGATTTTTTCGATCTCCTTCTGGACTTCCTTTAATTTTTCTTCACGGCGTGCAACTATAGCAATATCTGCACCCTGGTTTGCCAAAGCCCTGGCAAACTCAACTCCAAGGCCCGATGAAGCACCTGTTACAATCGCAACTCTTCCAGTTAAATCAAATAGATTTTTCATTTTAACCCTCCTTATTCTTTATCCCCTTACGAAAAAAGGAACACTGTATATTGGAATCATATAGTTATGAGTCACATAGTTATGAGTCACATAGTTATGAGTCACATGGTTATATTAGATTTGTTGATCTCAATTTAAAACAGCAGTGTGGGAAAGTTCTGTAAAATCCAAACCTTTTACTCCGGAAGGTAACTCTTAAAACCCGTCATATCCTTTTTCTCCAGGATATTTCAAAAAAACAGTGTTGTTTTCACTGCATAAACGATTCTGTGACTTGCAGTTTTTTATTCCGTCTTTCGCTTCAGTTATACTTTTTTCTTATCCTGTCCGGGTCAAGATGGGGTTTTACTCCAGCACTGTGCAGCCTGACTTTAAAACCATCAGATTTTATCCAGAGATAAGGACTTCCTTTTTCTTCCAGTTTTTTGTACTGGCGTTTCATGAAAGTCTCGTAATCAACCTCATCCATAGATGCCTGATCCTGAAAAATGGCCTGAGGAATTCAGGAAAAGGGTATGTGAGCTGTCGAAATGAATCTATTTTCTCTAAATTTTCTTCTCATTTTTTATTCTTGCCTTTACCTTTAAACTTTTCAATGATGTTCAACCTATTTTTTCCTTTTTGCTTTCCTTGCTGTTGTGAACAGGAAAGCAGAACATGTTTCTGACCGATTTCTTTATATACGGAAATGATGTGTATAGTGGAGCCATTAACTAGTTAGTATCCGTTAATTTCTGAGAATATCTGGCCGATTTCCGGTCACATTTTTGACTATCAGGAGCCTGTGGCTGTCGGCAGATGGGATGGGGCCCCAGTCCGGAAATGCTAAGAGGCTCAGAGATTTTTGTATTGCATGGAGAAGGTTGCGCTGGAGCGATTCCTGTGGCAGTTCGGAACTGCGCAGAAGCGCCTGAAAACCTTTCACGCTCACTGATTATGGAAAGGCTCATCCGAGCATCCGGAAGATAAAAACCTGAAGTCGCCAGAGGGCGCCAGGTCAAAGCAAAATAAAACTACATACACGAAATTTACTTCGGAGGAATTACTTGGCAAGAAAGAAAGTACAGAGAAAGCTTGACGGATGGAAATCCAAGGAATGGTATAACATTGAAGCCCCTGCTTACTTAAACAGGGTTATTGTCGGAACTACAATGGCAGGAGACCCTTCCCTGCTTGTTGGCCGCAATGTTGAGACCACAGTCGGGGAACTCACAAACGACATGACCAAGAACAACACAAAGGTCATCCTCAGGGTCAACAACGTTGTCGGAGACATAGCCACCACCGACCTCATGGGCCACGAACTCACAACCGACTATGTCCGCTCTATCGTAAAGAGGCAGACCTCCAGGATCGATGCAAACGTCGATGTCCGGACCAAAGACGGCTTTGTTATCCGCGTCAAGCCAACCTGCTTCACCATCAAGAGAGCACGCTCAAGCCAGATGCAGGCTATCAGGGAAATGATGGTTGACATCGTCAAAAAGCGCGCATCAGAAACCGATTTCGAGACCTTTATGCAGGAAGCAATCCTTGGCAGGCTCTCAGCAGCCATCTACAGGCAGGCCAAGTTCATCTATCCGCTCCGCAGAGTTGAGATCAGGAAGACCCAGGTCGAAGCAATGCCCGCAGCTGCACCAGCCGCACCTGCCGCAGCATAATTATTTTCGACTGAAAATTAGAAGCAGGAGAAAATCCGAAAGGATTTTCTTATCTCTCTTTTGAATTTTGTTATTTCGGAACACTCTTCTCTTTTCTAAATTATCATTATAAGGCTTCCAATTTATTTTGTCCGTTTCTTCTGGATACGGATCGAGAATGCCTTATCCAGAGAACTGTTCCTCTCCTCCCGAAAACCGGTTTTAAATTCATTGTTAAATACAAAAGCCTTCGCCAGCTCATCTGACGGTTCTGCCCAAAAAGAAGAAAAAGTTTGTAGGAAGGGAGAAGTAGAACAAATAGAAAGTGGAAGACGTTTGGAAATGTGATAAGAGCAGAAATAAATTATTAGTCAGAAGTAATTATTAGTCTATTCTTCTTTTGTTCTTTTTTATTGCGGGAAAGGCCGCTATCCTTCGTCGAGCGTACAGGAACGGCTCTGTATAGCCAGTAAGGTTGCACGGTAGAGATATTATAACTCTATAACTTCATTTTTCGGCCCTCTTAAAAATCCTTCACTTCCGGTCTTTCCTGCTGTCTGCCACTGATACAGTTTTTGAAACTCTGCGAGCCGTCGTCCTTTCCTTATTTCTTGCCGTACTTCTCGCCCCGAGCTCTGCTCCAGAGTCTGCAGAAATCTTGCCCTGTGCTCTTGCTCCACTTCTGGGTCCCACTTTTTTCCAGTACTTTATTCCTTCAGTGCAGCGCCGGTTTATGCAGATATCTTCTTCCAGGCTTTCGTTTCCTTCTACCTCTTCTTTCAGCCTGAACAGCTTCCAGCCGCAGGTCTCACAGGTTTTGTCGAGGAGGGTCAGTTTTCCGGTTTTAGGAACGGAATGGGTATATCCACAACGCTTTGTACAGCCCAGGAAGCGGTTGTCTTTGAAAGATATCAGGAACATGCTTCCGTCACATTCAGGGCAGGGTCCCACGGTTTCAGGGGGATAGCACTCCTTTTCAAACTCGCATTTAAAGCAGGGTCCAATACCAACAGCCCAGTTGTATTTGTTTCCCACCTTCAGGACGGCTGCCCCTTCTTTTTTACATTCCTTGCTCCTGAGCACGGTAAGGGCTCCGGTCTTGGGTAGAGAGAAGGAGTTTCTGCAGTCAGGATAGCCTGTGCAGCCCACAAAACGCCCGGAATCCGTTTGTATGATTCTGAGAACGTGCCCGCAAGCCTTACATGTCCCGATGTAATTTTTCTTGTCTTCGAGGGCGGCTTCATCCTTTATTGTGCCTGCAATGTTTGAGGTAAGCTCTTTTTTGTTTGCTTCAAGCTGGGCATACATCTCTTTAATCAGGACCGTACCATCGGCAAGAGCCGCTTCGAACTCTTTTTTCCCGTCTTCAACTTCCTGGATAAGGGCTTCTATCTTTGAGCGGATATCAGGTTTTACAAGGATAGGGACGGACAGGGAAAGCCCTTCCATAAGGGTAAAACCTGTATCTAAGATTGAAATTGTCTTTCCTTTATTCTCGAAATACCCCCTCTTTTTGTTTGTTTCTATATGTGTAGGGGCTGTTGCTTTTGTCCCTATCCCGTGCCTGTCCATAAGGGTCAGGAGTTCGGCTTCTGTCAGTTTTTTCGGAGGGCTGGTCTTGGATTTTGTATTGCTCAGCTTTTTTACGTCTACTCTCTCTTTTTCCTCTACAAACGGGAGAAGCTTATCTTTTTTATTTTCAAACGGATAAACCTCAAGCCATCCCGGTTCTTTAAGCACGGTCCCCGAGGAGTCGAAAGGCTCTTCCTTAACCTGCAGGTGGAGGTGGGTTTTTTCGAAAACTGCTGCAGGCATGAGGTTTGCCAGGAAATGCCTTGCAATAAGGTCATAAACTTCAGCAGCCTGCGGTATATTTACTGCAGAACTGACCTCTCCCCTTGCAGCCGCCCTGATCGGGTGGATAGGTGGGTGGTCATGTGCGTCTTTTTCTCCATTCTTTGGAACTATCGGGGCAGAGAGGATTGATTCTGCAAATGGCTTATACTCTTTCTGCCTTGCGAAATCAAAGACCAGGGACTTGAAGTCAAAGTCATCTGCATATTTATTGGTCTCTGTCCTCGGGTAGCTCGTAAACCCTGCAAGGTAGAGCTGTTCTGCGGTTTCGAGTGCAACTTCGGGGCTGATCCCCAGGAACTTTGAAGCCCGCTTCAGGAACTCTGTGGTGTTAAGTGGATTTGGAGGGCTGGTTTTTGCTTCTTTTACGGTCTTCTTTACAACGAGTCCTTCTTTTGCCCCTTTCAGCCTCTTGAAGATTTCAGCTGCCTTTTCTTTGTCATGGATGTTTCCTGCCCTGTGGGTGCCTTCGAATTCCCCTCCTTTTGCAGCAAAAACCGCAGTAATCTTCCAGAAGTCCTTTGCCTCAAAAGCCCGGATAGCCTTTTCCCTTTCGTAAACAAACCCGCAGGTAGGAGTCTGGCAGGGCCCTATTGAAAGGACGTCTTTTGTCCTTGCTTTTTCCCTGACCGAGAGCGTAACAAAACGTGTAAATGCAGCCCCCATCTTCAGGTCAAGAATCTGCCTGGCTTCGGCAGCCATAGCAAGGTTGTGGTCAGGATCTACAGGGTTTTCAAAGGCTTTCCTTACTTCTTTTGGGGAAAGGGCTGAAAAACGTGCCCTTGCAACAGGGACATCAGTGACCTCTTCGGCAAGGGTTTTTGCTTCAAACCCTATATTTTCCCCTTCCCTGTCATAGTCGCATGCAAGGATAATTTTGTCTGCCCTTTTTGCCAGGTTTTTTATTGCAGCTTCATACTCCTTCCTGGTCACAAATTTTTCCGGATCAACTCCAAGCAGTGTCCCGGGGTCAACTTCACTCCATTTGTTATATTTTTCTGGAAAGTCGTAGTTCATGATGTGGCCGGAAAGCCCCATCACAAGCCACTCTTCTCCTTTCCATTTAAACTCGTAGGCAGGCAGCCCTTCCACTGATATTTTATCCACTTCCCCTTCGCCAAGGATGCTGGCGATCTGGGCTGCTGCTTTGTTTTTTTCTGCAAATGCGACAACTGTCATATAAAGTACCTTAACCTCTGTTAATGTGATATGGAATTTCGTAAGGAAAAGTAACGGAACAATTCTAAAATTTTAATGAATTTTGTGCGTAAAAATGTTCCGCACAAAACATTAAAGATGACAAATTAAGCATGGTATATTAAAGAAGCATGTAATGGTATGAAATGTTTTTTGGCCAGATTTTTGACTCTAATCGGTCAACTGCTCCAATTAATTGACTTTCTAATTAATTGACTTTCTAATTAATTGACTTTCTAATTAATTGACTTTCTAATTAATTGACTTTCTAATTAATTGACTTTCTATATGTATCCACGCTGCTTATTAAGCCCCTATCCTCTGTAAAAATCCTTCGCTTTATAAATAACAGGCGTGCATTTCCTGCACATGTATGCTCTACTTAATAGGGATACATTATTTATATATTTGTCTATTTATACATTACTGGGAGACTTTTCCGAATGTAAAAAGCTATATACCAGTTTACTCTCTGTTCTAAGCGACAAACTGGAATTTTCGGATTAATCAATTGTAATCATTTAACAGAGAATTCCGGATTAATCAATTTTAATCATTTAAAAGAGAAGTTTGTTCGGCTAGAAGGTTTACCCAATCAGATTATTTCATTATCATTATTATTGGTACATCTACCGGTAGTTCTTATTTTTTTACTGGTATGTCCTTATCGGTACATCCTGTTCAAGATTTAAACATTCAGATTCAGGACTTAAACGTTTATGGCTGGAATCTTCAGGACCTGAGTACTTCAGGACTGGAATACTACTCATCCACCTCACATACGGAGCAAAAAATGACGCTGATGGAAGATGCAAAAAAGGGGGTCATCACCCCTGAAATCGAAGCCGTGGCAAAAGCTGAAGGAATAGACGCCGAGATTGTCCGTTCCTGCGTTGCAAAAGGGCTGGTCGCCATTCCAAAGAATGCCAGGCGAGACACTCTCCCTGTCGGTATTGGAAAGTACATGAGCACAAAAATAAATGCCAATGTAGGGACCTCAAGGGACTGCATCGATATAGATGCTGAAATTGAAAAAGCAAAAGCTGCAGAAGCCTTCGGAGCCCATGCAGTGATGGACCTCTCAACAGGAGGAGACCTGGACGAGATCCGCACCCGCATCCTTAAAGCCGTAAACATCCCTGTAGGGACTGTCCCTATCTATCAGGCTGCAGCTTCCCGGAAAATTGTGGTGGAAATGAGCTCTGACGACATGTTCAATGCCGTCAGGAAACATGCCGAACAGGGAGTGGACTTTGTAACCGTACATGCCGGGGTCAACCTGAACTCCCTGGAGCGCCTTCGCCAGAGTGACCGGATTATGAATGTTGTCAGCCGCGGAGGCTCTTTTACCCTTGCCTGGATGCTGCACAACGGGGAAGACAACCCCTTTTATGCCGAATTTGACTATCTTCTTGAAATCGCAAAAGAATATGATATGACCCTGAGCCTTGGAGACGGCATGCGCCCCGGATGTATAGCAGACGCTTCCGACCGTCCCAAGTTCATGGAATTTATCACCCTCGGAGAGCTTGTAAAGCGCTCAAGGGAGGCAAATGTCCAGACTTTTGTTGAAGGACCCGGGCATGTCCCCTTAAACGAAATTGAACTCAGCGTCCGTGGCATGAAAGAACTCTGTGACGGAGCCCCCCTTTACCTTCTAGGCCCGCTTGTCACTGATATTGCTCCCGGTTTTGACCACATCACAGGCGCAATAGGAGGAGCAGTAGCAGGTATGCACGGAACTGACTTCCTCTGTATGGTAACTCCCTCAGAACACCTTGCTCTTCCATCTATCGAAGATATTAAAGAGGGACTGCTTGTAACAAAGCTTGCAGCTCACACCATAGACCTCATAAAAGAAGGGCCAAGAGAACGTGCATGGAAGCAGGATACAGCCATGGCCTATGCCCGAAGAGACCTTGACTGGGAAAAGCAGTTCGAGCTAGCAATCGACGGCGACCGCGCCCGTAAAATTCGGGACGCCAGAAAGACGGAAAGTGATGCCTGCTCCATGTGCGGGGAGCTCTGCGCAGTTAAAATCGTAAAGGAAGCTTTCGGGGAAAAGAAGGAAGAGGAGTAAAGACAGAAAAGAGTAAAGACCGAAAAAAGTAAAGGCAGAAGAAGCAATTTCTTTTATTTCCTTTTTCTTTCAATTATCTAATTTTTTCTTCTTTCCAGTCTCCTCTTCCCTTTTTTGGAAAAACCGTTTTCCTGCGTCGAGATGGATAGTCATTTTGGGTGCCCCATCAATTAGTCCTCTTGAGCGCAGCGAAAAGGACCTCGTGCTCCCGAAACGAAACTCGGGAAGGACACCGTCCTCCCGAGACGGGACTCGGGCGTTTGAGAGAGTACACCTCAACCATGTGGTGCGGGTGATATCTAAGCTTTGCCTCCCTGAGACCGCCAACCCCGAGATCGCTCTCCCGGTTGATATACTCCACTTCATCTGCTAGAGCAGCTGCTGTTTCTGCATTGATAGCCTTATATATCCCTTCGCAGTCCGGGAGCCCTTTCTCGAAATGGATCAGTGCCGTATCTGCGTTGAGCCGCTCAAAAATGGAAATGGCACCAACCTCCGAATCAACCCTTAGAAGAAAGCCTCTCAGGCGAAGTTCCATAAAATGTTCAACTGCATAGAAGGCTGCTTCTACCTCATGGGAAAGAACCGGATTTTTATCACACCCTTTCCAATCTCTCCATTTTTTCAGGAGTTCCATAACCTCTTCCAGGTTTTCAGGTGTAATTGGTTCGACCGTGCTCATGCAGTTTCTGCGGAACCTGTTAAGATGGCTGCGGATTTTCTGGTATTTCTTTCCGGGAAGTTCTGCAAGGTCGGAAGCTCTGTAGACATATTCAAAGTTATCTCTATCCGGCACCAGCTCAAGATCCGGCTCGAGTTCACGTATCCAGAGTGCAGTATCAGGATCTATGAATATAAGAGGTGTATTGTCGCTTACTTTCATTGCCAGCTGTATAAGCTCACGCATAAGTTCAGGGTCACGCGGGCCGATTGGAGGGTGAAACCGCGTAATCCCTCCGGTGGTGCCAGAAATTATTATATTTCCGTTCACGTATGCATACCGGTATTGTGTAAAATGATTCCAGCAGACCATGTTTGTAAACGTGTTACTGCTATGGGTTTGCGGGTAAAGTTCACTGTGCCGTTCGAAAAATTCCCTGTCGGCAAGAGTGACAGGCTTGAAATCTTCCTCACAGAGCATCAGGGGACCCCTGAATTTCGTAAATGGGATGCTCTGTAAGTACAGCGTACGGGGTCTGTTTTCATCTCTCCAATCATTTTCTTCACTGATTCCCTGGTAAATCTTTTATCAGAAGTCATGCCGGACAGTAATTATCATGGACTGAGCAGGTATATTTGACTTTTTAAAATCATATTAAAATATATCTTCAATTTAATAGGTTTGCGGATTTGATTTTTGAACTCAATTATCTTGAACTCAATTACTATGAAATTAATTATCTTGAAATCAATTATCTTGAAGCCAATTATTATGAAATTAATTATCTCGAAATAAATTGTTATGAAACAGACTATTATGAAACAGATTATTATGAAATTAATTGTATACATCCATAAATTTCTGTAAATTTTCCAGGGTTATACAAACTGATACGAAAAAAGGAATGAAGATGCCTGACACTGAGAAGAAACCCGCTTTGAACATCCGCGCTGCAAAAAAAGAAGATATCCCTCTTATCCTTGAGTTTATAAAAGGGATTGCCGAATTTGAAAAACTTACTCACCTTGTTACAGCCACGGAAGAAACCCTTGAGGAATCCATGTTCGGTGAAAAGCCTTATTCTGAGGTTTTCTTTGCCGAGCTTGACGGAGAGCCTGCTGGTTTTACGGTCTTTTTTCACAACTTCTCTACTTTCGTGGGAAAGCAGGGGCTCTATATCGAAGACATTTTTGTAAAGCCCGGGTTCAGGGGTAAAGGTATCGGAAAAGCAATGTTCCTGCACTGCATTAATCTCGCGAAAGAAAGGAACTGCGGGAGAATGGAATGGGCGGTGCTCGACTGGAATCCTGCAAGGGAATTCTACGAATACTTCGGAGCCGGGCCTGTTGACGGCTGGCACATCTACCGCATGAGTGCGGATAAGTTCGAAAGTGCGCTTGAAAAATAAGTTTTAGAATTTTTTCTCCAGCTTTCCTGTATTCAGGGCGGGTATTTTAAAATTCAGGTTGTATCTTCCTGCTGGATGAAAGAGTGGTGTTCAAGCCGTTCCACTCTTTTCTCAAGCCCTTCTATCTGCTCAAGAATTTCTTCTGATCCCTCTTTACCCTGAGCAGTTCCCATGCCTTTTTCTCCTGCTTCCTCTGTTAGTTCCTGAGCCAGCTGCATAAATTTATCCAGTCTCATTATCGGGAAAGTCTCGAATTTGCATAGCCCCATAAAAGGGAGGACTGAAGCTGCATAGGTCTTCTCATCATCAGCTTCGTAGATCACAAACGTCCGGTAGCCCGTAAGGTCAGTCCATTCATCGATCACTTTTATGCCCTTCGGGTACTCATAATTCGCATAGAATTCCGCGACTTTTAACGAGTCTTTCGGCTCCCAGGTTATTATGTCCATAAGCAACATTTCCCTTGCACTCCCTTTAGTGTGCAGTTTCTTTAATTTGCACTTTCTTTAATTTGCACTCACTTTAATAATAAATTAGAATTATATTCAATCAATCTGTACATGGTTTAAAAGTACACTCAGCAAAGTTAAGTATTGTTTCTCTTTTCTCTTCATACGGGCATATATTTTAAAGAAACAATGTTCAGAAAAATCCTGAAAATATAAGGCTAAAAATTTCTTAAACTTAAAAACCTGCCATTTTTTTATATTATTTCATTACCATGACTGTGTGTACCATGCCATCATATGACAAACCTTAAATACAATTTCTGCTTATTTTTTCTTGCTAAAAGAAATAATCTATCCCTAATGCGAACAGACCTGCAAGACCCGCAAAAAACGTTAATATGCGGGTCAAACTAACAAACCGAACTGGTTTTTACGACTTCTAAAACACTTCTCAAAAATACTTCTCAATTTTTCCACTTCTCTCTTCATCCTGTTGCATCTTCACCCTGTTGCAGTTTCTTAAATTGTGCTCCTACCGGGTTGTGTTTTGGGATCAAAGTAAATCGCAGGTTTTCTATGAGTTGAACTGTAAGTACAACAGCACGAAGTCTTTTTCACTCCCCGAATTGCGCCTCGGGAGTCCGCTGTCCTTCCCGAATTGCGCCTCGGGAGTCCGCTGTCCTTTTCACTCGCTCCGCTCGCTCAAGAGGACTAATTTAAAAATTATAATTAAGCCTGGAATCAGGTTTCAAACTTAGTATAATTAGTATAATTCTTCATCATTTTCAAGAGACTTCAAAACCTCAAGTTTTTCCCTTGCGTCTGCCATATCCGGGTAAATGCGCAGGATTTCATCAAAAGCCCTTATAGCTTCCCCGAACCTTTCCAGCTTTCCAAGGATGACCCCCCTGTAATTCATGGACTGGACGTCCTGCGGGTTTATCCTGAGCAGTTTTTCGAAGGCTTTCAGGGCTTCTTCGTATTCTCCGATTTTTGCAAGGGAGATGCCCAGGTATCTCAGGGACTGCTCATGCCAGGGGTTTATGGAGAGAGCTTCTTTAAATGCTCTGGCTGCGGTTTCGTAGAGCTTCTGTTTAAAGCAGACAACCCCTACATTATAAATCGCTTTTATATTTTCCGGGTCCCTTTTGAGCACTCCGTCAAAGGCACGCAGAGCTTCCCTGTACTGGTCCAGCATGCAGAAAATAACTCCTTTATAGTTCAGGACATCGAGGTTATCAGGGGAAATCTCAAGGATGCGGTCAAAGTATCCCAGGGATTCCTGGGCCCTGTTTAATTTAATGAGGGTTGTGGCTGCATTATACAGGGCTTCTTCGTTTTTCGGGTTGAAGAGGGCTGCTTTTTCAAAGGCTTTCAGGGCTTCTTTGAGGTTGTCCAGTTCCAGGAGGCAGAGGCCCAGATAATTAAGGCTTTCAGGGTCTTCAGGAGATGTTTCAAGCAGCTGTTCAAAGGTTCTGGCAGCTTCTTCGTACTCTTCGAGGTTGAAAAGGACCAGAGCCATATTATAAAGTGCTTCTTCGTGTTCAGGCTCCCATTCAAGAACCATGTCAAGTGCCTGCAGGGCTCTTTCGTAATCCTGAAGCTCTATACTGGCAATTCCCAGCATATAACAGGCTTCGGTATAATCAGGGGAGTCAGGGGCAAAAAGGAGCACTTTTTCAAGGTCTTTTGCAGCATCTTCAAAGTTGAGGGTCTTGAAACTTGCCACTGCACGGTTGTAAAGGACGTCTGCATTTTCAGGGCTCTCTTCAAGGACTGAACTGAAGGCATCCCTGGCTTCTTCATACCTGCAAAGTGAAAGAAGGGCAAGCCCTTTCTGTTCCTGGGCAGCTCTCAGGTCAGGTTTGATTTCCAGAGCCCTGTTAAAAGCTTCCACTGCATCCTCATTCTGGTCAAGCCCCCTCATAACAAGGCCGCTTAAGTACCATATATCAGCAGCCATTGGATTTTTCTCAAGAACCTTTTCAAAGGTGTCGCAGGCATCTTCGTATTTCCCGGTTTTGAGCTGGGAAAGCCCTATTTTAGTCAAGGCGTCTTCCAGTTCAGGTTCGCCTATTTTCGACTCTTCCCCGTCCGGGACAGCCTGTTTAAGGGCTTTCAGGGCTTCTTCGTAATGTTCCTGTGAAAACAGCACCAGCCCTTTTCCATACCATGCCTTTTTAAAGTCCGGATAAATCTCAATCAGGTCTGAAAATATTTCAAAGGCTTCTTCCTGTCTCCCCAGCTCCAGAAGTGCTATCCCTCTGTCATAAAGGGTTTCTTTTGAAGCCGACCCTTCTCTTGCAAGCTTTTCGAGAGGCAGGAGAGCTTCTTCAGGTTTTCCCAGCTCTATAAGGGCGGATGCAAACTTTTCAAGCAGTTCCTGACAGATCCGGTTATTTTCTTCCGGGCTTTTCTCGGGCTCATTTCCTTCTGGCTCATTTCCTTTTTCTCCTATGGTTAAGTTTTCTGCGGAAAGCTCTAGAAGGAAATTTACTGCAGATACGGCTTCTTCCTGCCTGCCAAGTTCAAAAAGTGCAAGAGCTCTTTTTTGCAGGACATCCGGGTCCTGTGTCCCTTCTTCAGGGAGTCTGTCAAAGGCTTTTAAAGCTCCTGCATAGTCTCCTGTTTCGAAACAGGAAAGCCCTGTGTAATAAGGAATATCAGGCTTCTGGCACCCGAGCTCAAGGGCTTTTCCAAACCCTTCCAGAGCTTCGGTGAAGTTTCCAATCCTGAAAAAGGCAAGCCCTTTAAGGTATTGCATGTATGTCTTATTCGGGCAGTATTCAAGCGCTTCTTTAAAAGCTTCCGCTGCTTCTCCATACCTTCCCAGTTCAAAGAGAGCGTATCCTCTCTGTTCAAGGGCATAAGAACAGTCAGGCTTGAGCTTCAGGACAAGGTCAAAAATGTCCAGAGAATCCTGTATTTTACCGAGGGCTTTTAAGGCAACTCCTTTCCGGAAAAGGACAGTTTTTCTTTCAGGGGTCTGACTGAGAACCTTTTCAAAGATCTCCAGGGCTTCTTCGTAGTGTTCCTGTTTGAAACATGCAGTGCTCAGGTGTGCGAGGGCTTCAGCATTGTCCGGGTCTCTGAAAATAACTTCCTTAAAACCCACCTCAGCTTCTTTATATCTTCCAAGCCTGAGCAGGGAAAGACTCTTCATGTAGATAAGGTCCGTATAAGCAGTTTCCGTAATTTGTTCCCGATCAGGAGTCGTCTTAAAAGCCTTTTCGAAAGCTTTCAGAGCCTCCTCAAACTTTCCCAGTTCAAAATTGGAAATCCCCAGCTGATAGCATATGTCGTGTGTGTCACGTAATGCAGAATTGATTTCAAGGGCTTTTTTGAAAGCTTCGGAAGCTTCCTCATATCTTCCAAGTTTTGAACATGACAGCCCTGTAAAGTACCAGCCTTCAGCAAAGTTCGGGTCCTGATCAGTAATCCCTTTAAATGCTTCAACTGCTTTCTCGTAAGCTTCCTGCCGGATAAACACAAGCCCTTTCCAGTAAAGTACGGAATTGGGTTTTTGAGGGTCCCGGGTTTTTTCGTATATTCCTTCAGCTTTTTCATTTATTCCTTCAAAAAGTTCAAGAGCATTTTCATACTGTCCAAGCTCGAAATATTCAATTCCCAGCCTGAGTTTTGCCTCTTCAAGCCTTAGTTTCGTGTCTTTCCTTTCCGGGTCGCTTTCAAGCAGGGTTGAGAGGGCATCGACTGCTTCTTTATTCTTCTTCAGTTCAAAGAGGCAAATTGCCCTTTTTTCCAGGGCTGAAAGGTTTTCAGGGTCTTTTTCCAGTACAGCTTCAAAAGCTTCGAAAGCAGCTTCATACTGCCCTGTTTCGAAAAGGCACTTTGCCCTGTATTCAAAAGCTGTATAAAGTCCAGGGTTCAGGCGGGAAGCTGATTCAAATGCTTTTGCAGCTTCTTCCTGTCTTTGAAGGGTGTAAAGTATCATGCCCCTGTAGTACCAGGCGGTGTCAGAGTCGGGTTTTTTCTCAAGCACCCTCTCAAAGGTCTCAAGAGCAGATGCGCATTCTTTAAGTTTCATCTGGGCAAAGCCCTTCAGGACTCCGGCATCTTCGTAATCCGCATCTTTTGTAGCTACCGCATCGAAGGCTTTTACAGCTTCCTCAAAGTTTTCCAGCTTCAGGAGAGCAAGCCCTTTCCTGTACCAGGCTTCTCTTGATGCGGGTTTTTCAGTCAATATCCTTTCAAATGCCTGCAGGGCAGTTTCATAATTTCCAACCTCCATTGCAAGCTTTCCTCTCCTGCACTGGATTTCCAGGTCATAGGGGTTCTCTGAAGCAAGTTTTTCAAAGGTTTCCAGAGCTTTTTCATATTCTCCAAGTTCGGTTAACGCCACACCAAGGCTGTAGGACAGGTCAGGGTAATCGGGCCTGAGGGAAACGACTTTTTCAAGGTATTCAAGGGCAGTTTCTTTTCTTCCCAGTTTAAGAAGGGATATACCCCGGTTGTAGAGAGAATCTATATCTTCAGGGTTTATCTTAAGGACTTCGGCAAAGGCTTCTTCAGCTTTTTCACATTCTTCTGAGGCAAAAAGTAAAAGCCCTCTATTCTTCCAGGCATCTTCGAAATCAGGCCTGAGTTTTATTGCTTCTTCAAAGGCTTCAAGGGCTTCTCCTGTTTTTCCAAGTTTTCCGAGAACTATTCCTTTCCTGTTCCAGCCCGTCTCAAGGTAGGGGTTCAGCCGCAGTCCTTCCTTAAAAGCTTCAAGAGCTTCTTCATAACGCTCCAGGGAGTAAAGGGCAAAACCCATGTTCATCCAGCAGGTCTCATTATCAGGATTCAGGCGTGCAGCATTTTCAAAAGCATCAATTGCAGGTTCTAGTTTGCCTGTATCAAGGAGAATAAGTCCTTTTTGAAGCCAGAGGTTATAGTTTTCAGGCTCTTTTTCAAGACTTTTCTCAAGGGGTCCAAGGGCTTCTTCAAAACGTCCGAGCCCTGCAAGCACTGTACCCCTTAGTTTCTGGGCTTCGGTAAAATCAGGATCATATTCAAGCAGTTTTTCAAGGGCATTCAGGGCTTCTTCGTGCTTCCCTGTTCTGGCAAGCAGAAGCCCCTGCTGGAGCCATGCATCTTTATTTTCAGGGTCAAGTTCAGTAACACGGGCAAAGGATTGGACAGCTTCGGCATAGTTCTGCAGTTTCAGAAGAGCAAGTGCCCTGCTGTACCAGATATCCTTCACATCGGGATAGATTCTGAGCATGGAATCAAAAGCTTCAAGGGCTTCTTCGTAGACCTCGAGTTTCATAAGTGCAAAACATCTGCAGTTCCAGGCCTCAAAATAAGAGGGATCGATCTTAATGGCTTCTTCAAAAGCTTTTATGGCTTCATTGAGCCTGAGAAGCTGTACAAGGGCAAAACCTTTCCTGAACCAGGCTTCCCTGTTCTCGGGATCGAGTTTCAATACTTTCGAAAAGATTTTTTCTGCTTCTTCGTATCTTGAAAGCTCGCTTAAGAGGATACCTTTATGGTAAAGTGCAGCCTCATTTGCAGGATATTTCTTTAAGAAATCTTCGAGAGCTTCAAGAGCTAAATCTTTTTTCCCTATCTTTGCAAGCAAAAGGCATTTCTGTTCAAGGGCGTTTTCATTTCTCGGATTTTCCCTTGTAAGGGAATCAAAGCATTCCAGAGCACTGTCATATTTTTCAAGTTTTGCAAGGACAAGACCTTTTGCATAGCAGGCTTCGGAGTCCTTTGGGTTAATTTCAAGTGCACGTTCAAAATTCTCAAGGGCTTCTTCATACCTCTCTGCCTTTCCGGCTACTGTCCCCATTGCACACCAGGCGGCTGCATATTCAGGCATGAGTTCAAGAGCTTTTTCAAAACAAAGGATTGAAGCTTCAGTCCTGTCTATTTCGGCAAATGCAAGCCCTCTCATATACCAGATTTCAGGGTTGTCAGGGGAAGTTTCGAGGGCGCTTTCATAGGCTTCGAGGGATTCTCCAAATTTTAAGAGAGCTGCAAGACAGGTTCCTTTTCTATAGAGGGCATCGGAGTTTCCGGGTTCGAGCTGCAGGACTTCATTAAATGAATCGAGGGCCTCCTGGGGTTTTTTAATTTCAAGAAGAGCAAGACCTCTGTTAAATAGGGCTCCTGTATGTCCCGGGTTTTTATCCAGTATCTTATTGAACGTGTTTACAGCTTTTTCATATCTTTTATGTTTAACCAGGTCAAGGCCTCTTTGAAAGGCTTCATCGTAAACGATAATAATTCCTCCGATTCCCTTTTTTGCAATAAATCCTGCAGCTCATTTGAGTGTTATCTTATTATTATTATTATTATTATTATTATTATTATTATTTGCTACTTTCCTTTGAGTGTATTTCAAAAAAATTTATATCAATCAACTATTCCGCGAATTCATTTTGATAAACGTTATTAATGAATGTTATTTACATATGGTATCGATATATTTTTGATACTTACATATGGTATCGATATATTTTTGATACATTTTTACTGATATGCGTTTACTGATCCATATTAGGAATACGTGTTTAATTCCCGCTTTTTTGTGCAGGTGTTAATGGCATCTATAATTTGTTATCATGCCTTTGGATCTATAATTTGCTATCATATCTTTATCATTATAATTTTTATTTAGAACCTATTTTTCTAACATACTATATAAAGAATCTCCCATAAGTGTGTGTGGGAGAAAACTTTCAAAATTTAATTTTCTCATTGTTTACCACGCATTTGAGCAATCTCTTTGAAGACAGTTAAATTATTAAAAAATATGTATAAGATATTTCCATCTGAATTCTCTTATCACGGGCTCACAAGATTTTGCTCAAGGCTTTTTTGATGCTTTTGCAGCTGTCTTTGTTATAACAGACCAGATAAACAGTCTCAGGAATCTCGTTTTTCTGAAGAAACTCCTTCACCTGAGAAACTGCAATACCTGCTGCCCTTTCGGAAGGAAAGCCATAGGCTCCCGTACTTATGGCTGGAAAAGCAATTGTTTTTATTTTGTAATCCCTGGCAAGTTCAAGGCTTTTCCTGTAGCAGGAAGCCAGAAGCTCGTCCTCTCCTTTTTCTCCTCCCTGCCACACAGGGCCAACTGTATGTATAATATATTTTGCAGGCAGAAGGTACCCTGATGTAATTTTTGCTTCTCCTGTAGGGCAGCCGTTAAGAGTTTTACATTCCTCAAGTAATGCAGGACCTGCAGCTCTGTGGATTGCTCCGTCTACTCCTCCGCCTCCCAGGAGTGTATTATTTGCAGCATTAACAATGGCATCCACTCTCATTTTCACGATATCGCCTTCGAATATCCTTATTCTATCTATGTTTAGCTCCATACGGATTCCTTCTTCTACTCTGGTATTCTGATTTTTCACCTGGTTTATCAGGAGATTTATCCCGTATTTTAGAGTTTCTTCTGGTTTAGAGTCTTTTTCTGGTAGCGGACTTTCTGAAGCTTATTTTTCTGACTTATTTTTCTGACTTATTTTTCTGACTTATTTTATTTTCACTTTTTTAAAAATCGTAGTTTTAATTTGTATTTTTTAAAGTTCACATTTTTAATTCGTATTCTCCCAAACAATGATATAGCATAAAACCCAGATTATAGTAGTCAGTCCGAAAACGGGGATTTCGGTGACCTGCAGGCTTAATTGCCCGCTTAATAAGCTCTAACCGCTCTTATACGCCTCCTGGGGTTACCGAGGCAATCCTGTTATAAAAATGGCTTAAAAACCAGAACCTAAACGGTCAGTATAAATTACTAAATAAATCAACGGTTAAAAACTGGACCGGAAAATTTCTTAAATATATTTCTTGACCGTAGCTGGACAGAGGCAGAATAAATCTCGAATCATTTCAACGGGGAGATTACCATGGGTGATATGACACTTAAGGAGAGACTTTTAAACGCATTGGAAGGAAAGCAGGTTGACAAAGTGCCTGTTTGTTCCGTGACTCAGACCGGGATTGTAGAATTGATGGATCAGGTGGGAGCACCCTGGCCAGAAGCTCACTCAGAACCTGAACTGATGGCAAAGCTGGCGATTGCAAATTATGAGGTCAGCGGGCTCGAAGCTGTGAGGGTTCCATACTGCCTGACAGTGCTTGCAGAAGCAATGGGATGTGAGGTCAATATGGGGACAAAAAACAGGCAGCCTTCTGTCACAGCTCACCCTTACCCCAAAGATCTCGAAGGTATGGAAATGCCTGAGAACCTGATTGATAAGGGCAGGATCCAGGCTGTCCTGGGCTCTATTAAAATCATCAGAGAAAAGGTAGGACCTGATGTGCCTATTATCGGCGGTATGGAAGGTCCGGTTACCCTTGCCTCCGACCTCTCAAGTGTAAAGACTTTTATGAAATGGTCTCTGAAAAAACCCGATCTTTTTGAGCAGGTACTTGATTTTGCTACCGAAGCCACAATAGCCTACGCAAACTCTATGGCTCTTGCAGGAGCAGACGTTGTTGCCATTGCGGACCCTGTTGCATCTCCTGACCTGATGAGTCCTGACTCCTTTAAAAATATACTTCAATCAAGACTCCAGAGGTTTTCCTCAAATGTGAACTCGGTCACAGTCCTGCACGTCTGCGGCAATGTAAATCCTATCCTTGACTATATGGCAGACTGTGGTTTCGAAGGTCTGAGTGTTGAAGAAAAAATAGGGAGCGTAAAGAAAGCCAAAGAAATACTCGGGGACAGAACCAGGCTCGTAGGAAACATTTCAAGCCCGTTCACTTTGCTTCCGGGCCCGGTTGACAAAATAAAAACCGAAGCCAGGCAGGCTCTTGATGACGGAGTTGACGTGCTGGCACCGGGATGTGGAATTGCGCCCATGACCCCTGTTTCTCACATTAAAGCTATGGTAGAAGCCAGGGACGAGTATTACGCCTGATTAATTGATATATATCTCCACTTAATTTTTAATTTCATTTTTTAGTCGAATGTGTTTTTAAAAATTTTTCTTTTTGTATCTTTTTTATTTTTATTATTTCTTCTCCTTTTATTATCTCTTTTATTATTATTCATATTGTTATTATTTTCCTTCTGTTTTTGACAGCATTACAAGGATAACAAAGTGTTCTGAATGAAAAACCCAGTACTGTAAAAAGCTTGAAAATATACTGAATAAATCCAGTCATGAATGAAAAATTCGTAAATTATACTGAAGAAAACCGCTGTAGAATATCTTAACAGGTTTTCGGAATAAAAAAGAAAAAAGAGTTACAGCCTTTAGAGGCCGTAGTTCTCTGGTTTGAAGACTTTGACTTCCTGTTTATATTTTGTAAGGCAGTCGCTCATGAACTTGTCAGCATCGTCAGTAAGAGCTTCAAAAGATGTCTTTGCGTTTGCAAGTGCAGTTGTTTCGAACCTTGAGAGTTCGAGCTTACCTTTTGCTCCTTCTTCGATGATTTTGATGGTTTCGAGAGCGGCATTCTTTGCACGGAGGTAGATGTCGTCTCCGTTCCTGACAATTGCCTCTCCTACCCTGTAGGCATGCGGATATGCGAGGACATAGCCCTGCGCGTCTCTGTACATATCGGAAGCCACGAGTATGTCTCTCAGTACTTTCTCGTTGCCCGACTGGAGAGCGACGTTCATCATGGAACAGTCATATGCAAGGGTCTCTGACCAGCACTGAACTGTGGTACCGCCGAATTCACCATGGTATTCGACAGATTCATTGGACCATAGGTCACAGCACTGCATAACGATGTTACCCATCAGGTCAGAGTGGGCACAGGTCGAGGTCTTACCTTCCTGAGCAATCGGAACTCCTGCAATTGCTTTGACAATTGTGTTTTCATAACCGCAGTCTTTTCCAGGGCCGGTTGCACCTGCTTCGTATGCCACGAGAGATCTCGCTGCTGATATGGTCCTGGCAATTATTGCGATTGTATGGGCAAGGTTCTTGTCAAGGAGACCGCCTGCAATGAACATTGCGGTGTTTGCCTGGGCACAGTCTGTGTCACCAGCGGAAATAGTTCCTGTCTTCTTTGCAATGTCAGAAATGTCTTTCCAGATCATTTCCATATCCATGCTGCCCAGAACGCCTATACCGAAAAGTATGCCGGCCATGTCGTTCCTGAGAATGGCATAGTCAAAGATTTCTTTTCCACCCATTGATTCTACAGAAAGCATGTCTGCGCCACTCTTTGCACACTGCTCAAAGGCTTCCAGGAAGGTGTTGTACTTGTCTCCCCCTCTGAGCTCGAGGAAGTCCCTGCTCTCACGAATATCACCAATGGTGTGACGGAGAGCACACTTTATGCCGTATTCATCATGGTAGTCTTCCATGATGGTCTTCTGTGCATGTGCAACGGCTGCACCCCATTCGGGATTGTTGGACATCTGCTGGACATGTTCGGTTTCCAGAACAACAGCTGGAGCACCGATCTGGACCATCCTTGCCATGATGTCGGTAGTGATCCTTTCATATTCTTTTATGAGCTTCTCTTTGGATGCACCTGCTTCAGGCCTGGGAGCGTAGTTTACTTCAGGAGTTGTGTAGCCGGCCCCGATCTCGAGCCCGAGCCCTGCTTTGACGGGCTTGACGGCTTTTCCAAAGATCATTTCATCTGCGCTTGCATAAGACATTTTAGTACATCTGTTTACTGCCATCTACTCCACCTCCTCAGTGTCTATGGAATTTCTCCCTTAGTTTCACAACGTTGTCCCCATTTGCCTTGATGAAATCGGCTATTTTAGCGGCATCGGCTGCTTCTTCACCATAAACCCCAAGCTCATACTGGGACACGAAATCCTGATTCACAGCACCTCCACCACATGCAAATGGGATCCTGTAGCCTTTCTCCATAAGCTTATCATTAACTTCCTTGAATGCATACATGGTCGTGGTCATCAGAGCAGTACCTGTTAGCATCATGGGATTTTCTTTTTCAACAGTTGCGATGACCTCATCTACAGGAACATCTCTTCCAAGGTCTACAACGTCATAGCCAGCTGCTCTCAGTAGTGCAGCCACAATATTCTTTCCGATATCATGGACGTCACCTTCTGCAACATGGCATACTACTTTTCCTTTTACTGTGGGTGCCTTTCCTGCCTTCTGCTTAACATGGTCGATACCTTCCAGCATAGCGTCAGCAGACATCATAACGTTTGGCAGGAAAATAATTCCTTCATCGTAAAGTCTGGTGACTACCCCCATACCAACCATCAATGCGTCATCTATTAGGGAGATTGGGTCCTTTCCAGAGCTAATGGCCTTTTCCAGTCCTTCTACAACGTCATCTTCTTCGCCTTCAAAAATGGCCTTTGCTATCGGATAAATTAATTCATCTTTTGGGTAAAGTTCTTCTGCAGCGTCTTCTGGTGTCATTTGCTTTTCCATTTTTACATTATAACGCACCAGAATCATACTGGGATCTATTTCTATCAAATATTTAACCTCCATTTAAGCTCTTGAGGAGCAATCCCTGGTTTAAGTAGGGGTAAAGGTCGGGCTAAAAAAGTTCCTGGTAAGACCTATAAAATACCGAGATACCCTCTAATTCCCCATTTTTTGATAAGGATACCTAAATATGATCTAATCAGGTATTAATTCCCAGAATCTTCCCAATTTCTTAAAGGGACTTACAACTCCCCTTAATTTAATTGTGATTCTATATATATAAAATTCACTGAGCAAGTCTAAGGTTCTAAGACTGAAAATAAGTAATTTCAGTCCTTAACGATACTGTTTTTTTCCAGCCTATAAGGCTGTATTTTTTTACAACAGGTACAGGACTTCATGTTTTTAGTGTGAAAATAGTGGTAATCATAGTCGAAGATGTTTGAAAAGATATTTGAAAAGATATTAGTTATGAAAAGAAATTATTAACGAATATCCAGAATACTTTATATTTCTTTATACACTGTCTCATCCTTCTTCTGATGCCTTTATTTTCAAAAGCAATTTTCATTTCCTTTTATACTGGCAGCTTTGTATAATCAAGCAAAAAGTATTTATACAAGAACTGCGTTTAGGAGATTCCCTGATCAGGAGAGATCAGGCGGCATGCGCTTATGGATTTGTTGGATTATCATTTTTTTCAATAAAATCTGTATGCAAGTGCATGGTAAGCAAAAAGCTTTATATACAAGAACTGTCTTGTATATTCCTCTTGTACAGTTAATGTGCAAGTCTCGCCTTCTTCCGATTTCACTAATCGGAAATGCGCTGTCTTTGCAGGTTCAGGCAAAATTCTTTGCATGGGACTGCTTTAAAAAGCTGCGAGGTGGGAAAAGCTTTATATACAAAAGCTGTCTTTTATGTATCCTTCACACAGCTCAAATGTGTGAAAGTCATAAGAAGCTTTATTTCAAAGAAATGTCTTGTATGGGTTCTTCACATCCATAATGTTGTGAACCTGACAATACAAAGCTTTATATACAAGAAACGTCTTGTATGTATCCCTCACACAGGTCAAATGTGTGGGTTGAAAATCAAATTCAATTTCATCTTTTAATGGAGTCAGGAGTTATTTCCTGACTGACGAGGATTTGTCGGTTCGGTTAATTCTGGGTGATATTTGTTATACTACATTTATCGCGACATGAACTAACTGAATTGATAGTTGTTAGTGCAAGTTTCTGCGACCAAGACCTTTAATTTTGAAGTGTGCGATACATTAACAATTCTGGTTGATCCTGCCAGAGGTTACTGCTATCGGTGTTCGCCTAAGCCATGCGAGTCATATGTAGCAATACATGGCGTACTGCTCAGTAACACGTGGATAACCTGCCCTTGGGACCGGCATAACCCCGGGAAACTGGGGATAATTCCGGATAACGCATATTTGCTGGAATGCTTTATGCGTCAAAAGGATTCGTCTGCCCAAGGATGGGTCTGCGGCCTATCAGGTAGTAGTGGGTGTAATGTACCTACTAGCCAGCGACGGGTACGGGTTGTGAGAGCAAGAGCCCGGAGATGGATTCTGAGACATGAATCCAGGCCCTACGGGGCGCAGCAGGCGCGAAAACTTTACAATGCGGGAAACCGTGATAAGGGGACACCGAGTGCCAGCATCATATGCTGGCTGTCCGGATGTGTAAAATACATCCGTTAGCAAGGGCCGGGCAAGACCGGTGCCAGCCGCCGCGGTAACACCGGCGGCCCGAGTGGTGATCGTGATTATTGGGTCTAAAGGGTCCGTAGCCGGTTTGGTCAGTCCTCCGGGAAATCTGATAGCTCAACTATTAGGCTTTCGGGGGATACTGCCAGACTTGGAACCGGGAGAGGTAAGAGGTACTACAGGGGTAGGAGTGAAATCTTGTAATCCCTGTGGGACCACCTGTGGCGAAGGCGTCTTACCAGAACGGGTTCGACGGTGAGGGACGAAAGCTGGGGGCACGAACCGGATTAGATACCCGGGTAGTCCCAGCCGTAAACGATGCTCGCTAGGTGTCAGGCATGGCGCGACCGTGTCTGGTGCCGCAGGGAAGCCGTGAAGCGAGCCACCTGGGAAGTACGGCCGCAAGGCTGAAACTTAAAGGAATTGGCGGGGGAGCACAACAACGGGTGGAGCCTGCGGTTTAATTGGACTCAACGCCGGA
>Ga0265294_10001984_pt1 | contig 27073 bp, 24 predicted proteins | sample MunlanPumphouse3_FD_192504 | JGI IMG/M metagenome (GOLD analysis project Ga0265294, IMG submission 192504) | Groundwater microbial communities from a municipal landfill in Southern Ontario, Canada - Pumphouse #3 | ecosystem: Environmental > Aquatic > Deep subsurface > Groundwater | place... | reverse complement strand
TCAAACTCGCCGGTCGAAAGATCCCGGACCGCCATGATGCCGCGGGTGGTGCAGAGCATCACCGCGTTGAAACAGGGCAGATCGCTCCTCAGATCCGGAAACGGAGACGTGCTGCCGATAAAACGGGTGGACAGATCGTTCACCTGTGTGATCTTGATCAGAATATCTTCGATCATCATGGCAAACTCAGCGCGGTTAATGGCGGCATCGGGTTTGAAGGTATGATCCGGAAAAGCCTCAAGGCCCTTAATGCCGACGTCCATGACTGCTTCAATATCGGTTTTCAGAACATGATCTTCGATGTCGGTGACGGCCGGCGCCCGAACATACTGCCCGGTGATGAATTCCTTTTCAGGGCTTTTATATGAGGCGTCAAAGGTTTTTCCGGTTTTTTTCCTGTAAAGCGCATCCACCTTCAGCTCTTCAATAAACAGGGCCGCTGTATCGCCACGCGTTAATTTTTCAACCAGCGCAATCTGCTTTCCGACCTTGCTGCCGGGCATGGCTCTTACGATTTTCTGAACCAGGACGTATTCCTTCTCGGCTTCCGCGACAAAATCCTGCCCGATGTCCAATACCCTGGAGAACTGATCCGCAGCCTTGTCGAATTCATAACCCTGTTTAGAGGCCATTCCCATGTAAAAATAGGGTTCCGCTCTGTCGGGGATCAGATCAGCGGCATCCTCGAATTCGGAACGGACGCGCTTCAGCCAGTTTGTATCGAGTTTTTCACCGCCCACGGTGTAAAGGCGCATGTGGCCGATGTGGATTGAAGCTCGCTGTTCTTTTCCTTCGGCGAACTTCTTAGCGGTTTTGAGGTTTTCCAGACCGGATTCAAAATCTCCGCGAAATGCATCGACCAAGCCCAAACCGACATAGGCCGGAGCGTATTGTGAATCCAGTTCCCTGGCCCGGGTAAATTCACTGAAGGCCGCATCCAGCTTGCCGGCCTTAAGCAGCTTGTTGCCGTTATTGGCATGATGCAGCGGTGTATCAATCTCCGTACGGGTCGGCAGAGGCTTGGGAGCGCACGCGAACATCATCAGCATACTCGCGGCAGTCAAGAGAATGGAAATCTTTTTAATTGCCATAGTGACTCCTTTTATAACAGGGGCGTTGAAACGGCCATTTTGACGACATGCAACGCCCCGAGCGAGCGTATGTCGGATCATATGATCCGGAAATTAATCCACCACGATCATGACGCGACATTTTTTAAGGAAAGAAAGGTTTTCAGACGCGCTGCGGAGTTGAGATGCATCCGAAGCACCGATAACAATGTCTGATGATTTGCCGGGGCCTTCCGTTTTCAGCCCTTTTACGGTCAAAGGGTTGTTGGCGACCCTGGGGTTGCGCTGCGCTGAAGCCAGATCCCTGGCATAACCGCTCATCCCCTGCTGAACAGCGAATTCACGGCTGACAAAGACGGAACCGTAGACTTCCCGGCCGTTTTCATCCAGAATTCTAGGCGCCATGGCCGGTCGGGCGCTCAGTCCGCGGGCATCAACCACCATCCCTGTGAACATCTCGGATGTGGGTTGATGCGACGGTTGAACCGCTGGCGGTGTTGTCGGAGTTACAACCGGCGGTTGGGTCTGAACAGGAGGCGGTACAGGCGGCTGGGAAATCGGGGGTTGCGGCAGCACGGGTTTGATGGGCTCGACCTGTTTGATTTCAGGGGGCAGAACCAGTTGAGCAAATCCGCCATTCAGACTCATCTGCATGGTAATTTCAACGGATCCGTCGGAAAGGTATTCCTGCTTGACGATTTGCGCACTTTTTACCATGCCTTCTACATTGGATCGAATCTCGTCGCTTTCGGTCACAAAATCTCTGACCAGGGTGGAAGAACTGATCCTGATGCCCTGAACCACTTCAAGAAGATTTCTCATCGCATCCAGACGAGCGGCGCTCAGAGCCATGGGGCCTGCCTGAGGCTTTCCGCAGTATTTTTCAGGGGGAGCGCCAATCCCATTGGCCTGCATGATTCCCTGTGTCCAGTTAATCGATCCACTGCCCATCTGTTCCACCAGCTCATGCCATTCGGCGCCAAGGCCCAGGACAGGTGCGATCATCAGCGTAAAAAGCGTCAATGCCGCTACTGAAAAATTTTTCATATGACCTCCTTGGCTTGTAACCTTAATGTCGTAGAAAATCAATAAATCCGCTGTGGTTTCAGATATAAAGCTATTTGTCGGCTTATTTTGCAAGATAATATTTTGTCTGTTTCCTGTATCCACCCTGACGGCTTTTTGCCAACAGGCAACCGCTTATTGTCTGACACCGGCTTCAAGGGCGCTCCATACCCGTTCCTTGTAGATTTTGGCCAGATTGAACGGAGCGTCTTGATCCCGGTTGTTGATGGACAGGGTTTTTCCCCCTTGCGCTCCGGCTTTTTCAAATTCTCCCTGGTTGTAATAAATCCAGCCGATTCCATTGATTGCCGGCGTATGGTTCGATTTGATCTCAATTACCCGCTGATATTCCATCAGCGCATTGTAACTGCATATCCACGTTATGAAAGGCTTTGGCAAGTCGAAAATGCGTGCCTGCATCATCGGAATCTGCATCCCCGCCTTTTTTCAGATATTCGATGGCCATGGGGGTTATGCTGAAAGTTATACACGGCGCCAAGAAAATAATATGTTTCGGCGTTGCCCGGATCCAATTGAAAGCTGGGAGCCTGCTGAATGCACGCCGCAGATTTGAAACAAAAGCCCTGTTTGAACCTTTCCCGCAAGATTTTGGCAAATCGTCCACTTTCATTCCAGTAGTTCGGCTGCTCAAAGTTAAACAGAATTTTTCCGACATCGATACAGCTTTCTTTTTTCTTGTGCGGCACGCCGTATTTGAATACCGGGTTTTCATAAACGGCAACCGTTGCCGCTTCCTCGCTTGAGGCGGTTCCTGAGCAATAACAGGTTTCAGAGACGTGTGGAGAGAAATTTTCGTTGGCATTGATGTGAAGGCTGATGGAAAGGGCCGCCTGATACCGGCTGGAGGCGACGGTTCGTGCCCTCAGGGGATATAATAATCGCCGGTACAGGTGAGAAAGGGCTTTATTCTGCTGCATTTGTGACTTAATTTAAGTAGGTTACGGAGACAAGCCTGACGCCTTGATAATAATACTTCAAGATGTCCTGGTATTTCATGCCTGTGGCCGCCATTTGCCGGGCGCCCCACTGACTCATGCCGACGCCGTGACCATACCCCCTTCCCCGGAATGTCAGCCCGTTGGCTTGCGGTACAATGTCAAACAGGGTACTCTTGATCTGGGTGGCATCCATTTTGATTCGAAAATTATTGCTGGCTATTTCCGAGGTTTCGGATTGGTCGGCGACACGGATCCTCAGTATCCGCCCGGAAGCGGTCCGGCCGTCGTGGGAAAGCGCCTGGATGCGGCCGATGTTGAGGCCGAACCGGTTGAGCCGTTCCGTAATGGCCCTGTAGGTCAGAGAGATTTCCCAGGAAACATTGGGGGCCTGATTGCTGTAAGGATCGGGGATGCCTTTCAGATACGGAATGTCCGCGCTCCATACGTTTTTGGCGTCTTCGGTGTGGCCGCCGCTGTTGGAATGAAAATACGCGATGATCAAGCGGTTGTCGTAGGACAGTACCTGGCCGGCTGTTTCATCTGCCGCTCGATTGGTTTCGGTTTTCTCAGCGTCATATCCTCCATAAACCTGTGACGCCGTAGTGGCCAGAACATCATAGGGCTTTTCTCCGCTTTTCTGCTTGATATAAAGCGCGTAGGTCCGGGCCGCGACAGCCTGAGCCATAAGGGCGGCTTTGGGCCATTTGTGGGGCATCTCCTTGGGAACCACGCCGTAAAGGTAGTGCTCTATGTTTACATGATTAACGGCGCGAAGCCCGTCGGCTTCGGAGGTGATCTCAACAGCCCCCCGGAACTTTCGGCCGTTGACGCCGATGGGTCGGGCCGAGTTTGCCAGCAGGGCGGTTTTCTCAAGCATGCGTCCGTTGATTGCCAGAGCGTTTCCGTAACGTTCTATGGTGACCGGTCCCATGCCGTTGAAAACAATCTTTCCTGAAAAGGACGCGGAAAGGGTTATCGGAGCGGCGGATTCAATGGCGAACCGGGTTGCTTTCTCCTGAATCAAGACCCGGATGACGGAGTCAGAGATAACCATGCGTTCCCAAGGCTGTATCTGCGGCGGCGTTTCGGCCATCAGCGATCTTGAGCTGTCGGCCCAGACTTCTGCCGACTGCCGGCGGATGCCCTGAGGGTATTGTTGCAGGTATCTGAGGAAGATCTGATAGGCGTCTTTGAACCGGCCGGTTTCATACAGCACCATGCCGGTGTTGAAAAGCGCATCGGGCGCTGACTGGCTCCGGGGATACCGGTTCATGACGGTCTGAAACTGGGTGATCGCCGCATTCGGTTGATCCAGGTAGAGCCCAAAGGTGGTTCCCATGAACAGCAGGGCCCTGGCGCGATTGTTGTCGTTTTTGGAATAGTTGGAAATTTCCTGGTAGGTTCCCAGGGCTTCCAGATACATGCCTTTGTTTAAAAAATCGGCAGCCAGGCTGAATCCGCCTGTATCGTCGTATGCCGCATGCACAAAAACAACGGGGTGCAGGAAACAGAATGCCGCCGAAATCAGGATATACCGCAGAGCATGAACAGCGCCATTATGTTTGAGATTCATGATGCGCTTCCTCCAGATTATTGATCTGAGAAAAATCGATTTGTTTAACCCGGACATTGCACGAAACAGGCAGTAAAATATCATCTATTATGTTATAAATCAATTTGTTATATTGAATAAACAGAGGGTTTGCCATGACAGTTCGTACCACGAAAGGCGCAGGGTTTTCAAGGTGTAAAGGTCGTAAAATTGCAGGGGGTTCGGTGTCAGAGATATCACTTCGAACAGAGGTGTTCTGCTGCTGAGGGAGGCTTACAGAAAACGCGGCGACAAACTGATTCCAGACAGATAAAGGGCGCATGCGCGGAAGGTGGTGACAGGGGGTAAACAGGGAAACCGACCTGAAACCTTTTTTCATGAATTCCTCATCTTGATCCGCAGTTTTTTCTCAGGAAGTTTTATAGGCACGCGTTGAAAGTGTCCAAGAAATCGATATTGCTGCAAATCAAAAAGAAAGGGGCCGCCGCGAAATGCGCAAAAAGAGTAAAAAACAATTGCCGCTGATGAATCCGGCTATCGATCATCCGCAAGCCGGAAAACTGGAAAGCGTCAGCTGAATTTTCGATCAGAAAGCTTCCTTGGTGAATATGGTTCATCAAGATCTTTGTCTGTGTTCCGGCTTTTTCAGCATTTTTGTGCCAGGCAGTTCCTGAATTTCTCTGATGCCGGCGCGAAACCCTGCCTCTTCAAGCTTATTCTTGACTTCCGGAATGCGGACGTCTACATCAATTAAGAAAATTGTACCGTAACAAGTTCCGTGGACGTCTGAGCGGTCCGTTGTGATTTTACTAATTCTATCAAAATTCAATAGACATCAGGCAAGGTCTATGAACACTCAGGGCGCCTGAAAAAAGAAAGCATCAAATAACCCCTATCTGCATGAAAGCGGCGGACGAGAAATGAAGATCACGGCGGGCGAATCCGGATCGATTCTGGATGTTCTGAAAAAGGCGATGGGGACAGATTCAAGCACCCGGATTCGAAAATACGTCCGTCATGGTCGGGTTCTTTGTAATGGCCGGCAGGTCATTCGTCCGGACATGAACGTCAATTCCGGCGACGTTCTGGAGGTGACGCGGGATCCGGCGGCAGGCGCGCACCGTGTTGAGCTGCCTGTGCCGATACTCTATGAGGACCATGACCTCATTGCCGTTGAAAAGCCGGCGGGAATGCTGACGGCAGGGACCGGATCGGGGAAAAAGCCTTCCCTTTACCATCTGGTGAATTTCTATGTTCGGCAAAACGCCTTTCATCGGGCTGGCGTTTTCGTGGTTCACCGGCTGGACCGGGAAGTTTCCGGAATCGTCATTTTTGCGAAAAGCCGGGAGATTCAGATGCGCATCAAGCAAAGCTGGCCCACGACCGAGAAACGCTATTACGCGCTGGTGGAGGGCCGGCCGCCCAAATCCGAAGGAACCGTGGAAAGCTGGCTTGCCGAAGACGGGCAACAGAAGGTCCGATCGGTTCCAAAGTCTACTTCCGGGGCACGAAATGCCGTGACGCATTATCGGACGCTCAAGGTGATTGCGGATCATACGCTGATGGAAATTCTCCTGGAAACGGGCCGGAAAAACCAGATACGGGTGCATATGGCCGATATCGGCTGCCCGATTGTGGGTGATCGGCGGTATGGCGCTTCCGGCCGTTTTGTTCGGCGGATACGGCTTCACGGGTTTTTATTTGAGTTCAATCATCCGGTCGCCGGGAAACGGATTCGGATCGATTCCCGGATGCCGGCAGGATTTTTAAAGCTCGGACAGAAGGACGAAAAATACAAGTGAATTTGATTCCGGAATCAGCTCGAACACTTCGGTTTCAAGCAGAAAGCGCTGAGCGGATCACCGTCGACTTCTTTTTTGCACAGCGAACATTTCAGGGCAGCGATCGCTTCGGGCAGATAGCGCCCGTACATTTTGACCGGCAATTCCGGAATGTTGATCGTGGGCGATGACGCCAGTACGAGCAGATATTCAATCAGGTAGCCGGCGTTCTGGGCGATGGGGCCGCTGTAAGCCTGCCGCTGCCGGAGACGCAGCACCCGGAGTTCGTGGATCGAACGGCCGAATTCCGATTCCATGAGTTCTTCATAAGTGGTCAGAATGATCTCAACCCGGACCGTCCTGGCCCCATGGGCCGCATAGGCGAAAGCATTCCGACGCACCTCGTCGGCGTTCAGACCGCGCCGGTCAGCGATGGACCAGTCTATTTCCGCCAGATGCGCCCCCAGCGCATTGGGCGCCGGCAGATCGATGTCCACCAGCAGATTGACCGCATTGTAATCGCCAACGTGTCTTTCGGTCTCTACGAGGGTGATTCCGGGTTCCAGGTCCAGCAACATCGGCAGACGTTCGATCAACTCCGGCTCGCCGATTATTTTGAGGCCGATAATGTCGTTGATGGCCAGTGCCTCGCGGGCAATGCGCACGTTTTTGCTTTTAAAACGGCCGGCTACCGCTGCTTCGGCCTGAATAAAATCCTTTTGCATGTCCGCGGGAGAACTTTCGAGATCGGCCAGCGGCACCCCGGCTGCAGCGGCCCTTTGCCCGGCGATATGCCGGGCTTCGGCCTGGATCTCCCTGAAAAGGGCATCCACGAGGCGGAAAGAGACCTTTTCCGCCACGCGGGTCAGGCGCTTGATACGGGCGATAGCCGAAAGGTTTGAGCCGGAAGCGGTTATCAAGGCTGCGTCGAGAGGAAGGCACGGGAAAAAATATTCCGGGTTTTCTTCAAAATCTTGGATCAACTGGCAGATCCGATGGTTCCGGAAAGGCAGGTGCTGAATAATTTTTTCGCGCAAAACCTGTTTCTGGCAAACCCTTTGCGTTTGAAACGTGCAGTTCAGCAACTGACTGAGAAATGCGATCATGCGATCAATGACAAGGGATGAAATAGCGCTTTCGTACAGAAATATCCGGGTAACGGCTTTCCCGTCTTCCGGATTGAAATCATCGTTCATCCATCGCAGGGTGATATCGAAGAGCTCATCCCGATGGGTCATGGCTGAGAGATACATTTCATAATCCCGGTTTTGAGTGTGTAATTTCCTTAGCAGGCTGTTGAAAAACTGCGCCTGAGGCCGCCAATCAGCGTTGCACGGCCCTCTCCAATGCTCACATATGCTTGAATATGCTGCGCTTGTCGTATCGCCGCGCGCCTTGCCTGACGGCCTGATTCTTGTTTTTCAACACCCTGTTAGAGCCGGTTGAGTATTGGCTGCCGGATTCTTCCGACCTTTTGATGCGTCAGCGATAGCATAAACGCTTCCACTCGGAAGGTGCGGTCATGCCGCGAGGGCCGGAAAATGAACCAGATTAATAAAATATGATATTCTGATCCCAAAATGCAAGTCCAAAACCTGGGCCAAAGGCAACGGATTGAGCTGGAAATAGATTGATTTCGGGGACAACGGTATCCGTGCGCACTGATTCTCATAAGCTGGCCGGAATACGACAAAATTCCGGAAAGTTTTTGCATTCCGGGAACCAACCGGTGGCCGGGCAGCATTTGGCCGCCAATTCCTCGATAAAAATTGATCCGGTTTTTCGACTTTTGGAGACTCATGAAATATCCGGGTTAAAGCCGATCTCTTTCCTTATTCTGAACCCGAAATCAGCGGTCTATCGCCGCAAAGCCCTTTTCTTCTTTGAGACACGGATCTGGCTTGTCGCATAGTCCCTTGCCTTAAAATCTCGGCCTTCGGAAAATCAACTTTTTGACATCCGCCGCTACTTCAGTTAAAATTACTTCAGTGAAATTTCGGAAATGGCCGCTTCAGGTTTTCGTCCAGAGTCCGGCGCGTATGGGTTTATTCGGCATTTTTTCGGAACCGGGTTTTTAAGCGGAGGCAACAATGGGCGTTTTTTCCCGTTCAAAATGTTTTCTTGCGGTTCTCCTTGTCACCGTCCTGAGCGCATGTTTTGCAGGATGTTATTCAAAAATTAAAGGCTGGTCTGAGGAATCCTTTCGCCAGGAATCATTCACCGAATCGGTTCTCAACCATGAGGGACTTGCCCTTCTTCCGGTGATCGTTCTGATGCGATCTGTCGAGAAGGCGCCGGAAAAAGGCGGCGAAATTGTTTCCGCTCCCTACGCACCGGGAAAATCCGCCGAGAAACCGGAGGAAAAACAGGGCAATATTGCCAGCGCCTACCGGATCATTCTCAACGAAACGCTGCTCAGTCAATTTCAATCCAAGCTGCCTGAAATCCGCCTCATTACCCCCGGCGACGCCCTGATTCGCTTAAACGATGCCGGCTTGGCTGCCGCCTACAGCAAGTTCGATACGGAATTCACGCAAACCGGCCTGGATGCCAATACCCTTCAAAGCTTTGGAAAAGCATTGAATTCCCGTTTTCTGTTCATCAGCATCGCCGTCGTATCCGAATACAAGACCGATGCCTCCATGACATTGGTCTGGACCATTGGCCGGAAATCCGAGTTCAGATCGGTAAAAATCTCCGGGCAGATCTGGGACACCGAAACATGTCAGCACCTTTGGGAGGGTTCGGGCGTGGGATACAACCGGCTGGCTCCCTTTGAAGGAAGCCCTCTGCAGGAAGAAATGTCCAGCCAGGCGGTTAAAAGCCTTCTGGAAGCAATTTTCTGATAAATGCCGGTATGCTGAATACCATCCTTTATCCTGTTTTTTCAAAGGTCAGGGTTCAACTTTTCATATCAAAAACATTCCGAGCAGACTCAGGACGGCACAAAAAAGCAATCATTCCGGCCGCAACAGCTGGAAAATATTCATCTTCATTAAGCATCGCAGCCAAAGGCACACACAAAGGTTTGCAGTTTTGGCCGGCGGTTTTTTTAAGCCAGACACTACCGTTTTCGTTGCAGCCGGCATCTTTTGAAAGGAGAGTAAGAACGTGGATGAAGATTCGAGGAACAAGATTGCTTCATACATCGATGAACGGATGGGGCGATTCAGATTTCCGTCTCTGAATCCAAGGCTGACGCGGGCCTGGAAGTTCCTCAACCGTCTGATCGAAACCTGGGGCGTTCAATCGCTTTCCGAACGAAAGTGACAGCGGAAGGTTAATCGGCCTAGAATCCAAGCTCCGGAAAGGCGCGGCGATTCTGAAAAACCGCATGCCTCGGGTTGCCTTTCCGAATGAGGTTGACGAAAATTTTTCTGTTCTGAAAGCTTTTTGCCATGTTTCGAATCCGGCGAATATTTGATGATGTACATCCCGCCAATCAGCACGCAATCGGCCAGATCCGGGAAATTCTGGCAACTCAGTTCCACGCGGTCAACGGCGCCAAAATCGACAAAATTCCGGAAATGCTGAGAAATCCGTTCAAGTACCAGTTCCGCTCCATGATCTACGTCACCGAGAGCCTGGGCGGAAAGGTGCAAAGCTTCGCACTTCTTTCGCATGATCCGGAACTCGGCTTCTGTTATCTGGACTTTTTATCCGCGGCGCCCGATGTTCGGGGTCGCGGTGTGGGCAGCTCGCTTTATGAACAAATTCAGGAGGAAGCGCTCACTCTGGGCGTGATCGGCCTGTTTTTTGAGTGCCTGCCGGATGATCCGGCGCTGTGCAGGGACCCCCGGATGCTCATGAAAAACAGGGCCCGACTGAAATTCTACGAAACACACGGCGCACGGCCCATCATCAATACCGCCTATGAAACCGCGGTAACCCCCGGAGGCGACAACCCGCCGTATCTGGTATTCGACAACCTGGGACAGAATCGGCCTCTGAGCCGGAACCTTGCCAGAAAGGTGGTGGCGGCGGTTTTAACCAAGAAATACAAGGATCTGTGCAGCCCGGCGTATGTGAAGATGGTCCTCGATTCTTTTCAGGACGACCCGGTCCGGCTCCGGGAACCGCGTTATGCGCGGAAGGAGGGGGCAATCATCGCCCCATCGGGTCGCCTGAAGCGTATCGCCCTGGTTGTGACAGATCAGCACCAGATCCATCATGTTCACGAGCGGGGATATGTGGAAAGTCCGGTTCGAATTCGATCAATTTTAAAATCCCTGGAAAAAGCGGATATCTTTGAACGGGTCATGCCAAAGGAATTTTCCGACAAGCACATTCTGGCGGTTCACGACGCCGGCTTCGTCAAATACTTCAAACGGGTGTGCGCTGCCATCGAACCGCATCGTCCGATATATCCTTACGTGTTTCCGATTCGAAACGCCGCCAAGCCCCCCCGGGATCTTGCCGTCCGGGCGGGGTATTACTGCATCGACACGTTCACCCCGCTGAGCCGCAATGCGTTCACAGCCGCCCGAAGAGCCGTGGACTGCGCGCTGACAGCCGCATCCAAGCTGATGGAAGGCGCATATGCGGCTTACGCCCTGGTAAGGCCTCCGGGTCACCACGCCGAGCACCGGGCCTTCGGCGGATTCTGCTATTTCAACAATGCGGCGATCGCGGCAAACCATCTGAGCCGATACGGAAATATCGCCATGCTGGATCTGGATTACCATCACGGCAATGGCCAGCAGATGATTTTTTATCGGCGAAACGATGTGCTCACCGTTTCGATCCACGGCAAACCGTCCATCGCCTACCCTTATTTCAGCGGATTTTCGAAGGAACGGGGCCAGGACCAGGGATTTGGTTTCAACATCAATTATCCGTTGCCCGAGCAGGTGGACGGGAGCAGATACATGGAAACGGTCGATCAGGCACTTCACCGGATCAGACGGTTCAAGCCGGCGTATTTGGTCGTGTGCCTGGGTCTGGACACGGCCAAAGGGGACCCGACAGGCACCTGGGCTTTGACGGGAAAAGACTTTGAAGCGGTCGGCCGGCGCATTGGCAAACTGAGACTGCCGACCCTGGTGATTCAGGAAGGCGGATACGACAACCGTTCGATCGGCGCCAATGCCAGGCGTTTTTTCATCGGGCTCTGGCGGGGAATGTTTCAGGACGCTTCCAGAATTCCGGCAAAATCCGGATCAATATGAATCGCGAAAAGCGTCAGCCTGATGGGTCCGTTCCGGGGGAAAAGGTTCGGTATTTTTTGAAAACAGCCGCCCTATAAAATTTTTTCCATCGGAGACCGTGCCTTTGCGGCATGTTTTCTGGTTTCATTCTCAAGTCTTGTTAAAACCGCTTTCATACGGGCGTCCATTGCCTCAAAACGGGAAAAGACGTTTTTTTCAAGAAGCGATTTTTCCAGATCCAGGGTATGGGCAACCGCGCTTTTGAAATCGATTTCGTCGTTTTCCGCCTGTACGGCAAGGCCTTTGACATGCTCAATGAAGGTCGTAATGCTCTGCGCTCTGATTTTCCCCTCTCTGAAAGAGACCCAATCCTTTTTTCCGGCCTGATACAATTTTCGGATCAGTTCGGCATGGCGGACTCCCTCTCCGGCAAGATCGGTCCAGAAATCCGCGTATTCAGCGAACCTGGCGGTAAATATCTGATAAAGCTGTCCAAGAATCATTTCCTGTTGATACAGCAATTCGACAATCTTTCTCCGATCGGGTTCGAGCATTCATAACCTCCTCGACCGGATTGAAAATTATCAAAAGCCGACGATAAAAATCATTCCAACCCGTGCACCTTTCCTGGCCGTGGACATGGACCTGATTTTGAAATATTTTCGGATTTATCAGAACGAAGCCCTCAGGTCAAAGCAACTGCGCTATTATTTTAAAAATGTTCTATTGACACATTCATTTCCCTTACTTTATATTTTAAAAAAGACCGCACACAAAGACTCAAATCAACCGATTTCTCAATACCCCCTGTTTCTGAAATGGGCGGCATTCAATTTTGATAAAGCGGATCAGCGCTGAAACAACAGAATATTTGGGCCATCTCCGGATTTTTTGAAAACGGGCAGACAATAGCGATTTTACATCCGGATAGAACATTTCCGAGCGACTATTTTTAGATACGCTTTGGCATGTTGAAATCAGCGCTTTTTTGCCGGAGGCTTTCACCATAGACCTTCCGGAAAGCAGCTGTGAGGAATTGTGCATCATGATCAACAACATCAGCATAGGAGGTCATTATGTTCAACAAGATTCTTGTACCACTGGATGGCTCCAAAATGGCGGAAAAGATTCTGCCGAAAGTCATTGAATTCGCCAAAACCAGCAATGCCCAGGTTGTTCTGCTGCACGTCTTTTACGCGCCTGTCACCGCGATCGCGGCGCAGATGCCGCCCAAACTGGAGGAAAAAGCCGAGGCTTCTGAAATCGCTCAGTGCGCCGGCTACCTGGGAGAAGTCGGCAAACAGTTTCAAGCAAAGGGTGTGCCCTTTGAAGTCAAATGTTTGAAGGGCCTGCCGGCGCGGGAAATCGTCGCCTTTGCCGATGAAAAGAAGATGGACCTCATTGCCATGGCAACCCACGGGAAGGGAGAGGTGGCATGGACCCTGGGAAGCACCGCCGAAAAGGTCGTCACGCATGCCACGGTTCCGGTGCTGCTCTTCAGGGTGCTTGAGCCCAGAGTTCCTCTGCTCAAGGCCGATGTTCCACCGATGCCCTGAACGCAAGCCGGTTCATCATTTGGAAAACGCCGCTTTCCTTGCGGCCGCCGGAAAAACGCCGGCGGCCGCGGGCCGGAATGCGACGGCTGATGGGTCATCTTCTGAAGACATGCGCGTCTTCCGACAGTATTCGGTCCAAAAGAAAACGTTGCCCGGAATTTGTCAGGGCCGAGCATCCTTCCAGCCTGGTTAGTCCCCGTTGATCTTGACTTTCTGACTGCTCACCCTTTTTGCCCAGTCCGGATCGCCCTGCAGATAGAGTTCGGCCAGACGATTCCATTCCCGGGCCTGGCGAAGGTCGCCCTTAATAAGCCACGCCTCGGCAAGGTAGTAATAATTCCGTCCGTTTTCAGGGGAAAGATTCACGGCACTTTCGAAAACAGTCATTGCTTCATCCACTCTGCCCTGTTCAAGAAGCATTCGGCCCTGCTCCGTCAATTCCAGGGACGCCAACGCTCTGGGATCGGGTTTTGCCGGTTTCGGAACCGGAAGTGTTTCTTCCTCTATCGGAAGCCTCTTCTCCGGCGCTTTTTCAGTCACAGGCTTATGGCGCTCCTCAAGGGATGGCGTTTTTTTTACCGCGGCTTCAGCCGGCTCGGTCTTCGCTTTCGGAGGCGTCTTTTCCTGCGGTCTTGCATATGGATCGATCATTACCCGCGCACATCCCGATGCGGCGATGGCGATCAAAAGAAAGAATATCGGCAGCCATACCCGTTTTTTATCTGTCATAACCTATTCCTTTAAGAATCCGATCCAGAATTCCCGCCTTGTGCAGCTCACATGGATCAACGGGCGCATTCGTTGACAAAAAAACTTCTTCTATCGGTTCGGGGCAGACACCCTTAACAGCCAGCGCGCCGCTCTGAGCGCAGATGACTCGGGAGATCACGTCCGGCGGCTGCCGGAACCAGTTCTCCGACGCATACTGTGGCAGCTGCCGCATCAGTTCCGCCCATATCGGAAGGGCGGCGACAGAGCCTTCGGCATGGATCGAATCGCCGTTGTCGAAACCGACCCAAACCAGGGCGAGAATATCCGGCGTATAGCCGACAAACCAGGCATCCCGGTAATCATTCGTGGTGCCTGTTTTGCCTGCCGCCGGAAAATCAATGCCCCTGAAGGCCAGTGAGGATGCGGTCCCCTCCGTCACCACGCTCCGCAAAAGAGAATTCATGATATAGGCTTTTTCCGGAGAAATGATCCTTTCAATCCGCATGTGTCGCTGCTCCAGAAACTTGCCGGTCTCGTCCGTCACCGTTTTCATGGACAGGCAAAGGGGTTGTACGCCCTCGGCGGCAAATGTGCAGTACGCCCGGGCCAGTTCCAGAGGAATCACCTCAAAAGCACCGAGCGCCAGAGAAGGCTGGGGCGACATCGGGGTGGAAAACCCGAAGGTTCCGGCCGTATCCACAATGTTTTTGAGCCCCACTTTCATGGCCAGATCCACGGCGGCCAGGTTGTCGGACTTTGCCAGGGCCGTTCTCATTCGAAGGCCGTGCTCGGCTGGAGCGTGCGTGTTCCGGGGCCGCCACGGCTTTCCGTTGATCTGGTATGTTTTCGGTTCGTTGGAAAGCAGAGACGAAGGGGTGAACCGGTCCAGGGCGGAAAGATAGACGAAGGGTTTGAAGGCGCTTCCCGGCTGCCGTATTGCCTGAGTGATTCTGTTGAACTGGCTGATCGCGTAATCGCGTCCGCCGGCCATGGCGAGAATATAGCCTGTTTTAGGCTGCATGACGATCACGGCGCCCTGCAATTGCTGATCGGCCTGCTTTCGCTTCAGGGCGGGGTAGCTTTTTTCCAGCCGGGCCAGCCCCTTTTCCAGGGCGCTTTCCGCTGCTGCCTGCACCTGGGTATCCAGAGTGGTGTAGATGGAAAGTCCCAGAGATGAGAGATCCTCCGGCGAATATAATTCCGGAAGCTGCGCGCAGAGATAGTCGATAAAATAGGGGGCTTTTTTCCCGTAGGTCTTGTAGCCGGCGGATTTGACCGGGGATGTCAGGGCATCATTCTGTTCGTCTTGTGTGATCCACCCGTTCCGGCGCATATCCTGCAAAACGGCGTTGCGGCGCTCTTTGCATCGCGCCGGGTCCGCATAGGGAGAATACCGGTTGGGGCCTTTGATCAGGCCGGCAAGGGTGGCCGCCTCAACCAGCGAAAGCTGTTCGACCGGTTTCGCGAAATAAAAAACCGAGGCCTCACCCACGCCGCAGACCGAGATCGATCCTTTCTGGCCCAGATAGATCTCGTTCAGGTAAAGCTCCAGGATTTCGTTTTTGTCAAACATGGTTTCCAGGGTCAGGGATATGAAAAGTTCCTTGAACTTTCGGCGCAGGGTGCGTTCCGGCGTCAGAAAATAATTTTTCGCAAGCTGCTGGGTCAGGGTGGAACCTCCCTGGCGGATCTCTCCGTAACGGATGTTTTTATAAAGCGCCCTTAAAATCCCCAGGGGATCAACGCCGAAATGGTTATAAAAACCGGCGTCTTCGGCCGCAAGTACGGCGTATTTCAGCGTGTCCGGAACCTGTTCGATCGAGACGAGCTGCCGCTGTTCCCGGTTGCCGCCGAACAGCAGCATGATCGGTTCGGGTTCAAGCTCCAGAATGGGCAGTTGCTGCAGACTGTCCATTCGAACGATGGATTCAATTCGGTTTTTTTGAAAACTGATTCTGACCCGGAACCCCTCCCGCTGTTTTGCAGGCATGACCAGATCGTGAAGATACACATCCCAGAAAGCGCCGGATCTGCGGAGTTCGCCTTTGTGCCGGGGTTGACCCGACACCTCCCGGTATTCCAGATCCCTGAGCTTTTCGAAAAACAGGTCCGTGTTCAGCGCCTGGCCGGGATAAAGCAGCATGGTGTCCGAATAAACGCTGGAAGGCAAGCTCCAGCGCCGGGCGGCAAACCGGTTGTCGATCATGGTGAAAAGATGCCACATATAGATTGCCAGCAGCATGGCGGCGATTCCCAGCCCCGCAGCGGCAACCACTGCAACGCGCTTGAATGCGCTCTTTTTATTGATGCGCTTTTTCTTTCGTTCCATGGAATACTCTTTTAAATCTGGTCAGGATATATTGCAAGCGACATGACGGTATTTTCGAATTTACGCTTCCGGCTGGTTTCTGCTGATGAAACGAAGGATGGAAAATCATGGACCGGTCGTCAGATTTTTCCAACCGGCGCCAGATACACGGCGAACTCGTCGAAGCCGTCGATCTGAAGCAGCTCGTCGAGCTGTTCCTGGTCGTAGGCGCCGACAGCGCAGGCGCCTGCATGAATGGCTTCACACGCCAGATAAAGATTCTGACATACATGCCCCGCATCGATCAGGATCACCCGGTGCGCCGCCAGATCGTATCTCCATTCCATGCGATAGGGGACGGCGGCCCAGACAAATGTGGCCGCTGCTTTTGAAACAAAATCCTGTCCAAGACAGGCTCGGGAAAGGCGCTTTTCCATATCTTCCACTTCGTTGATCCAGAGCAGCTCGTTTTCAATCGGCAAATAACGGTAAAGCCCCTGCGCAAGGCCGTCGACGCGAATCGCGAACAGGTAGGTCTCAAAGCTGTGGCGTGCCCCTGCGGACGGCACGATCCGGTAGGCGAAATGCGCGTGCGCAGGCTGCCGGATTCCCTGCGTGGCCCAGAGCAGAAAAGCCAGTTCTTCCATGCTCAGGCCGGCGGATCGGAATTTTCTGCGGCTCCTTCTGCCGGACATCGCCGATACCAGATCCGTCTTATCGATATGCGGCATCCACTGATCGGGGCGCGGCAGCTTGATCCGCAAGGCACCCGGATCAAAGGGCTTTTCGATCGGCGGCGCCGGCAGGCCCTTGCTTTGATCCGTGGTGCGGAAATCAATGGCCTTACGGATGCTGTCCTTGAGAAAGTACCGGTAAATTTCGATTTTATTCATGCGGGCGCCTTTCTGATGGCTCCTGTCAGGATTTCAGAGCGGCCGCAGAAAGCAGCCCCTGCCGCTTCTCGGCCATTTTGCGGTCTTCCTCGTTCTGGTACTGGGCAAAAGCCACCCGGGGCTTTCGCACATCCTGACGCCGGATGGGCTCGGATTTCCAGGTCTCGTCTGAACTCCAGCAAAAGGGAAGCCTCTTGACCTCACCGGGGGTTTGAAGCGTATCGAAAGCCAGAAGCGCCTCCCGGACAATGGCTTCCTGAAGTTCAGGATCACCGGGCTTTCCGCAGATACAGCCGATGGGATAATCCAGAAAAGCGATTCTTGGCGGATTGACCGATCGGGTGATATCCAGGGCGCTGGTCAGGCACAGGGTGCTGATGCCCTTTTGCTCCAGATGACGGGCCACAATGGCCGCGGCCTGATGGCAGACCGGGCAGACCGGGACGAGCAGGGCGGCTTCGGCCCGGTCTGCCAGAAGACTTTCGGCCAGAGCCGGCGCCAGTTCCTCGGAAACCTTTCTGGCCGAGTAAATTCCGCCCATGAATGTAAAGGCATGATCGGTCAGAGCGCCGATCATGCCCTTTTGAACCAGACGTTTCAAGGCGGCCAGGGGAAAGACGATGTTGGGATCTTTTCGGGACTCGGTCAGATCAAAGGCAAAATGGGTGACGCGAAGATCCGCCGGCGGGATATCGACCGGAATTGCGCGAAACGATGTGTCGTCCTTGTAGTGAAAGGCCGTCTGGCCAACGGCGTAAATCCCGCCCGAGGCCGCCAGGGCAAGTCGGGTGCGTGCAAGGGGCCGGATCATGGGCTTCCAGGCCGGGGGATCGGTATTTTTCACCCACTGGTATGCCGCATACCCTTTGGCGGTGTATTTCCCGCTGATCAGCGGAATGTAAGCGACCGGTTCGAATGCGCACTTTCCTGAATCCTTCAAATCACCTTCTCCTGTTCCAGTTGCCGTATCTGTTCCGGGCCGTATCCCAGGGCCGACAGGATTTCATGCGTGTCCTTGCCGAATTCCGGGGAATGCGTGCGAAGCCCTGCCGGCGTTTCGCTGAGTCGAATCGCGGAGCGCAGCACCAGCCGCCCGTTGATTTCGCCTGCAAGGTCCCGCTCTTTGAAGTATTCCCCGGACAAAACCTCGGCAGGGCTTGAAACCCGGCTGAGGCATACATGCAGGGATTCAAAGACCTCCAGCCAGTGGGCGCTGGGCTTTTCGCCAAAGCGCGACGCCAAAAAATCGATCAGCTCCTGCCGGGATTTGGAATCAAACTGAAGATCGATATACTCCGGAACCTTGAAATAATGGCAGACCTTTTCCCAGAACGCCCTTTCTATGGCGGCCAGGGCCAGGTGCCTTCCGTCCGCGGCCCGGTAAATGTAATAGCAGGCAAAAGCGGGCGTAGCTATTCCCTTTGCGGTCAGAGGCGCAGGTCCCAGAGCATCGGGCCATCCGTCGGACAGCGGCAGAAGCGCGGCCAGGGAATCGGTCAGGGCGATTTCCACCTGCTGCCCCATGCCGGTTTTCTCCCGGCAGAGCAGGGCGAGCAGAATTCCGGAAAAAGCGTTCAAGGCGCCGGTCTGAGCGGCCATTGCGATGCCGGGAATCCTGAAATCATCGCGCTGCATCAGGTCCAGCACCCCGCTCTGGGCCATGAAATTGATGTCGTGACCGGGCTGGTCGCAAAAAGATCCGCTCAGTCCGTACCCGGTGATCGAACAATGAATCAGTCCGGGATGGACGGTCTTCAGGGTTTCGTATTCCAGGTTCAGGCGCCTGGCAGTTGCGGGCCTGAATCCGCAGATCACCACATCGGCGGTTTTGACCATTTCAAGAAATACGGCCCGGCCTTTTTCGCTTCTTAAACTCAGCGACATATGGGCCTTGTTGCGGCTGAGCTGAGCCACGGGCAGAAAGGAGCGTTTTTCAAACAGGCGGTCTTCAACGCAAATGACCCGTGCGCCGTGGTCGGCCAGCATCCCGGCGCACAGCGCTCCGGGCAGAAGCCGGGAAATATCCAGCACCGTAAAATCCGTCAATACGCCGTTGATCATGCGATTCCTGTTGTTCATCGCCTGTACAGACATCTTTAAAAAACATAGCGAAAAGACAGCCCCAGACCGGCGTCTTTTGCGGAAACCTGAATCCGGGCGTTTTGTTTCAGTTCCTGAATAAACCCGCGGGCCTTTGCGCGGTTGTATTTATGGGCCGCAGAAACCGCGCCGTGGATGTTTCCGGCGTAAAATCCGAATTCCACAAAACTGATCAATGCGCCCAGGGCGTATTGCTCGTTGTCAAAGGAATCCACCGCGGCCCAGATCAGGGCGCCGTTGAGCAAAAACGCCACCAGGGCGTCCCGGTATCGCTCGCAGTAGAGAAACCCGCCGCCGGGAACCACCGATAGAACCCCGGCGGTCGTCGGATCTTTCATTTCAAGAGCATCTGCCCTCTCCAGTTCCCGGCCCAGGTCGTCCAGCCGGTACAATGCCCTGTTTTCCGGACTGATCCGGTCAAAATAAGATTTCGCCTTGTCCCACTGTCCGTTTTCGATCTGAATCCATCCCAGGCGGTGATGGGCCCGGTCGATTACGGCCGGATCATCGGAAATCGAGATCAGGTTGTGCATCACGGCCTCGGCGGATACCGGATCACGTCGCTGCATATGGCACCGGCTGATCTGGAAAAAGGCGTCCGCGGCAAGCGTCGTATTCGGAAACCGGTTGATCAGCTCGGAAAACGACTGGATCGCCTCATTCGGTTTTCCGGCCTGAAAATGGGACTCGCCGATTCGAAACATGGCTTTTTCCGCCCGCGGGTCATTTTCGAAAAAATGGATAAACCGCTGATATTCGAAAACCGCCGACGGGTACTTCTGCTCGGAAAAAAGGGATTCCGCGAAGGAAAACTGCCGGTCCGCATCGATCTGAAGGGCCTGAGAAAAAGCCGGCGGACCCAAGACTTCAAGGAGCGCAACCATGCCGACAGCAATCAACAGGGCTTTTGTTTTATTTGAGTTCATGAGAATCTTCCCACCAGAAATCATTGGCGCTGACCGGATCATTACAGCGTTTTTCGCCGTTGATCCATATCGAAGGGGCGATGGCGACCTCGTCGCGGCCGCAGCGCATCAGCCGGTCGCAGCACATGATCCAGCCCGCAACGGAACCGTGCTTTTCGATCGCTTCCACGCAGTAGGCCGAACAGCTCGGGTTCATGGAGCACCGATCCCCGTCGGCCCCGGAAAGGTATTTCTGGAAAAACCTTACCGGCGCCGCGCTCCAGGCGCTTGGGGCCGTATCCACTGCGGCGGGTTTCGGGGCAACCGAACAGCCCGTGAAGCATAACGCCGTCACGCCGATGAGCCAATACCGTCTCAGGTTCATAAATCAGGTACTATCCCTCAAACTGATTCAATTTTAGGCGCCCGAATGGATTTTCTTGCGAAATCTTTTATTCCATTGCTTCCTACCAGAAAACGATGCTGAAAACAAATCGGATTGCCTCTAACATCCTGCGGAGGCTTATCCGGCCATGTTTTCATATGAAAAGCAGGCAATTCCGGTACAGTCGGCAGGAAGATGCCATTGAATTGTCGAATGCAGGGATTCGTTTTCAGGTGCTCTTTGCGCACGGCTTATCCAGAAGACGAATGAACATGCTTATCTCTGGGTGACCCGCAATATCTCTTCAATAGTGGTCAAACCGCTTAAAACCTTCTGTATTCCGTCCTGGCGCAGCGTGATCATGTTCTGGGCAACGGCCTCGCTCTTGATGCGGTTTGAATCAAAGGTTTTGAGAATCAGGCTCTTCAGGCTGTCGGTCATCACCATGATTTCAAAGATGGCAAGACGGCCCCGGTATCCGGTGTGAAAACATTTTTCGCACCCCTTGGCCCGGTAGACAACGGCATCCTGAACCTGATCGGGTTGCATGTCGATGGTCTTCAGGGCCGCGGCGTCCGGAACATAGGCCTGTTTGCATTCCGGACACAGCACGCGAACAAGCCGCTGGGCGATTACGGCGATCACCGACGAGGAGATCAGGAACGGCTCCACGCCGATGTCCACCAGGCGCGTAATGGCGCTGGCCGAATCGTTGGTGTGCAGGGTGGAAAAAACCAGGTGGCCGGTCAGAGCCGACTGCACGGCGATCTCGGCGGTTTCCAGATCCCGTATCTCACCGACCAGAATCACGTCCGGGTCCTGGCGCACGATGGATCGAAGGCCCCTGGCAAACGTCAGATCGATCTTGGGGTTTACCTGAATCTGGCTGATGCCCTTGAGCTGGTATTCCACCGGATCCTCAATGGTGATGATATTGATGTCCGGGGTGTTGATGGAGGACAGAATCGCGTACAGGCTCGTGGTCTTGCCGCTTCCCGTGGGCCCGGTGACCAGGATGATCCCGTTGGCGGAAGTAACCAGTTCTTTGAAAAGCGTCAGTCTTTCAGGCTCCAGCCCAAGTTCGGAAAAAGAGAGAATTGAACCGGATTTATTGAGAAGCCTCAGGACCACCCGCTCTCCGAAGGTGGTGGGAAGGGTTGAGACGCGTACATCGATGTCCTGGTCTCCCATGCGAACGTTCAGGCGGCCGTCCTGGGGAAGACGCTTTTCGGCGATGTTCATCTTGGCCATGACCTTGATTCGGGAAATCAGGGCCGGCTGAATCCACCTGGGCGGGGTGAGCAGATCATAAAGAATGCCGTCCACACGGTACCGGATCTTGAAGCTGTCCTGATAGGTCTCGATATGAATATCACTGGCCCGCGCCTTGATGGACTGTGTGAGCACGTGGTTGACCAGCCTGATGATCGGCGCATCGCTGGTATCGTCGAGAAGATCGGCCGTATCCTGAATCTCGTCCAGAATCATGGAGTCGCTTTCTTCCATGTCCTGCACCAGTTGTTCCGCAGAATCCCGCCCGCCTTCGTAAATCAGGTTGATCACCTCCAGAATCGATTCCCGGGTCGAAATCACCACCCGGAAGTCCTCGGCGCCCAGCAAACGGAGCAGATCATCCAGGGCCTGGAACCGGCTGGGATGATTCACCGCAATGGTGTAGACGGTTTTTCCGCCGGACGCAGCGCCTTCCGCCGTCTCCTGCCGGAAAGGGACTATCAGATGCTTCTTCAAAAACCAGGAGGGGACCTGAAGCATCCGCTCATCGACCTCGGGAACCGGCAGCATCCGTTGGAAATCCATGTCATATACTTTCGCGTAGGCCTCAAGCAGGAGATCTTCGGAAACCAGCTTTTTCTGAAGCAGGGCCTCGCCCAGATCCATGTCCTTTTCCGAGCAGTTCTTGAGCACATCCGCGTAATCGGCATCGGAAATATTCAGCTCCTCTTTTAAAGCTCTGGATGGATGCATTCTCATAAACCGGCCGTTATCGCTGTTCTTCAATGCTTTCGACTCCGGATTGATTTTCAGGAGCCGATGGTTTCAAATAAAGCTTGATATTGTTTTCGCGTACCGTATCGTAATGGGCCTTTTTGTCCTGATAGACAGCCTCGGCTTCGGCCGGGCTCTCGATCACCCTGGGTGTGAGAAATACAAAGAGATTGGTTTTGGAGTTGCCTGTGGCCATGGATTTAAAAAGATATCCGACCAGCGGCACATCCCCGAGACAGGGAACCCGGTATTCGGTATTGGTGATGTTGTCGTCGATCAGCCCGCCGATTACTACGGTATTGCCGTCTCGAACGATCACCGTTGTGTCCACGCTGCGTTTGAGCGTGGTGGGCCGGTAGTCCGTTGATGATTCCAGATCCGTGACTTCAAGGGAGATGTTCAGCCGCACCATCCGGTCCTTGGTGATCTGGGGCGTTATTTTCAGCATTTTCCCGACGTCCTTGTATTCAAAGGAATTGTAGGTATCGTTGTCCGTAGTTGAGGTGCGGGTCTGAAACGGCACGTTTTTGCCGACCGTGATCGTGGCCTCCTGGTTGTCGGTGGTCAGCACCTGCGGCGTGGACAGAATGTGAACGTCCTTGTCCTTCTTGTATGCCTGAACCACCGCCCCGATGCTGGGAAATGAGATGCCGCCGATAGACAGCGCCTCTCCGAAGATGCCCATGGAAAAACCGGGGGGAAGCGGCACGCCCTTTTTTATCGTTGTCGCTCCGACCACAGTTTCGGTTGACAGATTCTGGTAACCCGCATCGCCGCCGGAGGCACCGCCGCTGAATCCGCCGCCGTAAATCGCATCTCGATCGTTAAAGGTCGTATCATCGCCCACCACCCATTCGGTTCCAAGGCGGAAATCCTTGTCCACATTGACTTCCATGATCAGACTTTCGATATAGACCATGGCGCGGGGGATATCCAGCTTTTTGATGATGTCTTCGAAAACCTGATAGTCTTCCTTGTCGGCCATGATAATCAGACTGTTGGTGGCCTTGTCCGCGGTGATGCGGGATTTCTCGGACACCACCGGCATGTTTTTGGCGCCAGCTTCCCCGCTTTCCTGCTGTTTGGAGGGAATCTCCTGAAGCACCTTGGCCAGATCCTCTGCATTGGCGTTTTCAAGATAATACACACGGATCCTTTCGCTTCCGCGGGGAATCTCCTTGTCCAGCGTGGCAATCAGGTCCTTGATCTTCAGGGTTTTATCCTCGGTGGCCAGAATCACCAGCGTGTTGGTGCGTTCGTCCGCTTCAAACCGGATCGTATCCTCCGGATTGGTTTTGGTCCGGGGCCCGCCCTTGGAATCCTCGAAGATCGACCGGAGCAGATTGACAAAATTCACCGCATCGGCGTATTTGAGCGGAATGATGGAAAGCTGGAGTCCGATGCCTTCCACGTCAATGGTTTTCAGTATGCGCATCAGTCGCTGAATGTTGGAATGGACATCCGTGATGATCAGAAGATTGCTTGGAGTATAGGCCAGCATGACGCTGTTTTTGGAAATCAGCGGCGCCATGAGCTTTTTGATTTCTTCGGCATCGGCAAATTTGAGGGGGATCAGCTGGGTGACCACCTTGTCTTCCGGAGACGTCAGCTCCTGGTGCAGCCGGGTTTCGATGTTCATGGCCCGGGCGTCGGGGGACGGGACGATCTTGATCACCTCGCCGGCAGGAACCGTTGCATATCCGTTCACCTCAAGAACGGACTCAAAAACCTTGTATGCCTCCTCGACCGAAATCCGGGTGGGCGAAATAATCGTGACCTTGCCCTTGATCCGCTGATCCACGACAAAATTTTTTCCGGTCAGCTCGCTGATGAACTTGATGAAGACCATGAAATCCACATCGTTAAAGTCAATGGAAACAAAGCGTTCAGAGGCTGCAGGCGTTTTGTCGGAATTCGGAGGTAAAACACTGGAAGGCTGTGCCCAGGAAACTGTCGTGATCAGGCAGAAACACAGAAATGCAGCCGTCCGCACCATCCACCCCATATCCAAATATCTCATGATTTGCCTCAATTTGTCACCCGTGTTCCTGTTTCTTGGATAATCGCATCCGCCCGCTTTACTGAATCCGGTATTCAATCGCCTGTTCCCGCCCCTGACGCACAATCTGAAGCTTGACCCCGGAGGACTCCTTCATCCCCTGGTACAGCTGCAAGGCATCATCTACCGATTGAATCGGGTTTCCGTCCACCCCGACAATCACATCTCCGTTCTCCAGGCCCATGTCGCTGAAAATCGAGTTGTCCTGAATGCGGGTGATGACCAGGCCGGCGGGCTTGCCGTCCTGAAAATGGGGCCGGATTCTGGCCTGTTTCATCAGCTCGTTGATATTTCCCGTAGCATCATCAACACGTTCTCGCGGCACACTGACGCTTTCCGGACTCTCCGGCGGGGTTTTCGACGCTACCGCCGGCCGTCCGGGTTCCGCACCGCTACGTTCTTCCATCTGCAGAACCTCGTCCCGTCCATTGACATTCAGGACGACCTTTTCCCTGAATATCATCCGGATCTCGGCGCCCTGAATGCTGTCGCCCACCCTGTAAAGGTCCTGGGTCTTTTTGGCTCGGTCCTCGATCACGGCATAAGCGCGCTGACCGTTGTCGCCGGCCACCGTTCCCCAGAGCCTCAGGTTCAACTCCGTCTGTTTGAGCGCTTCGAGGTCAACGGATCTGGTTTCCGGCTTGGAATCAGCCTCTGTCTGAAAAAGATTCCGGGAAACAATGGGTTCATACCGGTCCATCGAAAGCCTGGCTCCATCGCGGGCCGCCTGGTTCGACCGCGGGCGTTCGGGCGCGCCGGCATCCGGATCCGTCATCCTTACGGCCATCAGCTTGTAGATTCCACTGATGCCCAGATAGATGATCCCGGTAACCAGCAGAATATTGATCAGCGTAAAATATCGTTTTATGACCATCGACCTGTCCGTGATTTTTTTCCGAAAGCGCTACCGGAATGAAAACCGGGGCATTTCCAGGGTATTGTAAAAGCGAATCGGAATTCCATTTTTCCCGGTTCTTTGATTGCTCAGCAACTGCAACGGCAGAACCTGTCCGACCTTTGACAAAAAAACCGGATGCGGCTGAAGGGTTCCGGAAACCTTGATGTCGCTGGTTCCAATCGGATTTTTCAAATCAATCGTTCCGCTGAATCGGGCATCCAGATCGCTTCCCTTCAATTCGCACCGGGTGATCGCCAGCTTTGCGCCGCTGACCGTCAGATCCGCTTCAAGGCTGCGAAAGCGGATGAGATCCAGATCAAAAAGCGGCGGCTGAAGCGCTATGGCGGCATCAATCGCCTTGAGCGACGCCTCTCCCTTCCGTTTGTCCGGGCCTGCCCCGTGATAGGAAAATGTGCCGTCGACCTGTCCGGACAGTTTGTGCGACATCAATCTTTCCACCGCGGACACCCTGGAGATCTGAAGCCCGGAAAGCGTTCCTTCGACCAAGGGTCCGTCTTTTCCCAGACCGATTCGACCGGAAACAAGTCCGTCAAAGACCCGGGCTGAAAAAGGAAAACGGCCGGTAAACGCCGATAAGATTCCCACTCCGATTCTCAGGTCCGCCACATCCAGCACAATCCCTTCCCGATGGTTCAGCCGGGCGGATTCAAAAACGATGCTCAGGGGAAATCGGAGTCGTGCTTCGGACAACACCACTCGAGATTGCGTACACAGCCGATTGACGCGCGTTTCTATGTAACTGCCGACGGCTGCCGACGGAAACAGACGATACGCAAAAAAAACAGCGACGGCCAGAATATAAAGGCTCCACAAGAGCCTTCGATGCATGGGTTTCATCATGCCTTCAGATCCGCCCTCCCGGCACGGAAAGCGACATGTCTGGATCAGAGTTCCAGGGTTTCCACCTGAAGAACCCAATCCACCGATTTTTCATTTTTTCCTTTTTTGGTAATCGACATCCGTTTGACCGAAACCATCTGATCGGAAGCCTCAATTCGAAACAGATAGGTCGCCAACTGCTTGAGGGTGATGTCCTGCAGCTTCATCTCCACCTGGGAAAGCTTGTAGGGGCTGTCCTTCTGTTCGGTCTTTGCGGGCTTCATGTACGCAATATGATCCTTAATGCGGGTTTCTCCAGCCAGCTGATCCATGAAGGAAAACAGGGTAAAATCCGGGCTTCTGTTCTCGTAGCGTTCAAGGGCCAGATCTCCCTGGCTGCGCATGGCCTGGTACTCGGCCCTCAACGCCGTGATCCGCTCAAGAACGGCGGCCTTGACTTCAACGCCCCGCATCAGCCGGGAACGTTTCTCCGCCAAAGGAAAGATTCCGAACTGAACGATGAGAAACAGGCCGAGAAATCCGGCTGCCGCATAAACGATCATTTTTTCCCGCCGGTTGAGTTTTCTCGCCATGCGTCGCGTTCCTTAAAACTGCAGTTTCAGCTTGAACTGAACCCGGTTGCTGGTGCGATCCATGTTGGCTGCGGTGATGGTCACGGTTTTGAACATTTCTCCCTTTTCCAGACGGTTCTTAATTTCATCCACCGCGTTGAAGGTATCGGTATTTCCGGAAACGACCACACCGTCGCTTCCGGACACGAAACTGGTCAATTCCACATCCGCGGATAAAGGAATCCGGGTGCTGATTTCATTAAGC
>Ga0265294_10001983_pt1 | contig 27077 bp, 16 predicted proteins | sample MunlanPumphouse3_FD_192504 | JGI IMG/M metagenome (GOLD analysis project Ga0265294, IMG submission 192504) | Groundwater microbial communities from a municipal landfill in Southern Ontario, Canada - Pumphouse #3 | ecosystem: Environmental > Aquatic > Deep subsurface > Groundwater | place... | reverse complement strand
TGTTTGGCGAAGTTGCCGAAAGATCGTAGTTTGTTACTGAAGGTGACCAGCTTAGTTGCAGATATCCTGATGTAATCGACCAGTTTGATTCTAATGTCCAACCCTGGTTCGTGTCAAAAGGCTCTTCGTAAAAGACGCTTTGTCCCCAAGCAAAAGCAGCGACGACCATGAACATGGCCACGAGCATTGCTTTAAGTAAACATTTTTTCATGTTAACTCCTTATTTATTTTGTTAAGAATTTGGTTTTTTACCTTAATATAGGATTCGTAGGTGATTACAAACCCAATTTCATTTCGAAATTATGTTCCAAAACAAGACCTTCATAAACGGTCTTAATTATTACAGTTTAAAACTCATTGTCCTTAATATCGGCGGCTATACTGAGATGTCTGCTGCCAGATTAACGGACTAAACTACACACTATGCACTTCAAGTACAGAACTTAACTATACTATCACTATTTATGCGTTCCAGAATTCTGTCAAGGAAGAAATTAAGCCATTCCTTCTTCTTTAATAGATATCCCGCTTTCAGCAGGGTCATAGTCTATGTAGATGGCCTTGTTTTCGGCCAGGCCTGTAGCAAGCAATTTCCGGGCTAACAGATCCTCCAGCTCTCTTTGTATGGCTCTTTTCAGAGGACGGGCACCGAACTGAGGATCAAATCCCAGCTCTGCGATATGCTCTACCAGGCGCTCACCGAATCGGAGCTTGATTTCCTGCTTTTCCATCCTCTGAGCCAGGATATCAAGCTGAAGCCCCACGATAGCTTTGATCTGCTCTTTGTCTAACCTGTGGAAGATGATGATATCATCCAGGCGGTTGAGAAATTCCGGCCGGAAATACTCCCGTAATATATTCATCAGCACAGGCCGCAATTCGTCGATCTCGCCCTCATGGGCATAAATCTCCTGACTGCCGATATTTGAGGTGAGGATGATCACGCTGTGGCGAAAATCCACAGTTCTGCCTTTGCCATCGGTAAGCCGGCCTTCATCCAGAATCTGCAAGAGCAGGTTGAATACATCGGCATGCGCCTTTTCGATCTCGTCAAAGAGGATCACGCTATAAGGTCTTCTGCGCACGGCCTCTGTGAGATAGCCGCCTTCTTCATAGCCCACATATCCGGGAGGAGCACCGATGAGCCGCGCCACAGAGTGACGCTCCATAAACTCGCTCATATCAAGGCGCAAAAGCGATTTTTCGGTATCAAAGAGATAGCTGGCCAGGGTCTTTGCCAGCTCCGTCTTCCCCACTCCCGTAGGGCCTAAGAAGATGAAGGAGCCGATGGGACGATTTTCATCGGAAAGACCGCTGCGGCTACGGCGAATAGCATTGGCCAGAGCAGTGATGCCTTCTTTTTGGCCTATCACTCTCTGGGCCAGCACTGCTTCCAAATCCAGCAGTTTCTTCATCTCACTGGCGGCCAGTTTGGCTACCGGGATGCCTGTCCATTTAGATACTACTTCTGCGATCAGCTCTTCATCCACCTGCTCGCGCAGCAAGGTATCCTCATTGGCCATATTTTGCTCGCGCAGTGCCGCCAGCTCCTGCTGTTTTTGATTCAAGCTGCCATAGCGAATCTCGGCGGTTTTTTCATAGTCGCCTTCCCGCTCAGCTTTTTCCTCGGCAGATTTGAGGCTATCAATCTCCTCTTTCAACGCCCGGATCTTTTCCAGGCCGGCCTTTTCGTGTTCCCACTGCATTCTCATGCGATTGCGGTCTTCCCCCAGGGTGGCCATTTCTTCTTTTACCTTGCTCAGCCGGCTTTGAGACAGCGGATTGGTCTCCTTGGCCAGAGAGAGCTTTTCGATCTCCAGCTGACGCAGACGGCGCTCGATCTCATCCAACTCCGAAGGCATGGAGTCTATCTCCAAACGCAAAAGGGAACTGGCTTCGTCGATCAGATCGATGGCCTTATCCGGGAGGAAACGATCTGCAATATAGCGGTCTGAAAGCGTGGCGGCGGCTACTATAGCACCATCGGTGATCTGCACTCCGTGGTGCACTTCATACTTTTCTTTGATGCCCCGCAGTATGGATACGGTATCCTCCAAGGTGGGCTCATTGACCATGATCGGCTGAAAGCGGCGCTCCAGAGCGGCATCTTTTTCGATGTATTTACGGTATTCGTCGATGGTAGTGGCTCCGATGCAATGCAGGCTGCCGCGTGCCAAAGCGGGCTTCAGCATATTTGAAGCATCCACAGAGCCTTCTGCAGAACCGGCCCCCACCACAGTGTGAATTTCATCTATAAAAAGGATGATCTGCCCGTTGGATTTTTCCACTTCCGAGAGCACAGCTTTCAGGCGCTCTTCGAATTCTCCGCGAAATTTGGCACCGGCCACCAAAGTAGCCATATCAAGCTCCAACAGGTCTTTGCCCAGGATATTCTCCGGCACATCGCGCGCTACTATCCGACGGGCCAAACCCTCGGCAATGGCAGTCTTTCCCACCCCCGGTTCGCCGATTAAGATGGGGTTGTTCTTTCGCCGGCGCGAAAGTATCTGCATGGTGCGGCGAATTTCTTCATCGCGCCCAATCACCGGGTCCAGCTTCTCCATGCGGGCCAGACGGGTGAGATTGCGGGCGTATTTTTCCAAAGCCTGATACTTGGCCTCGGGATTTTGATCTGTCACGCGCTGATTGCCCCTCACTTCTTTCAAAGCGCTGAGTAGCTTATCGGTAGTAAGCCCCTGTGATTTAAGAGTCCGGGCAGCTTCACCCTTGCCGCTGAGCAAAGCCAGAAGGATGTGCTCTCCACTGATGTAATCATCCCCCAGCCGGTCTGCTTCCTTTTCTGCGGCATGCAGGATGTCCAGAATCTCTTGCGCCAGATAAACCTGGCCGCCCTGGACTTTGGGCAGCTTTTGCAAGGCAGAATGAATCTGCCGGCTCAGCTCCTCTTCGGAAATCTCCAGCTTAGCCAGGATGGGGTGAATCAAAGCTTCAGGCTGCTGCAGCATCGCCGTCATCAGATGCAAATCCGTGATCTGCTGATGGCCGTTCTCTGTAGCCAGCTCTTGCATGGCGCTGATAAGTTCTTGACTTTTTATGGTTAAACGTTGCGTATTCATAACTTTACCTCCTAATGGTCAGCGCCATATTAAGGGGGCTGGATAATCTGTCAAGGAAAACTTAGCAGTCTCGGTGCGGGTTTGCTAAGAGCAGAGCTTGCTCGATTGACCCCCGTACCGGAGCTTGCGTAACTCCGGTTTGGATCTCGCAAAAGAATGATACTATTGAATGGCGTAGAAGATAGGCGCTAAGGAAAGATGTGAATGAAAGATGCGGAGGGAAGGTGCAGAGGAAAGATGCGGAGAAATGATGCAGATGAGAAGATACAGATGAGAAGATACAGATGAATGATGCGGAAGAAAGATGCGGAGGAAGATGCGGGTGAAGATGCGGGTGAAGATGCGGAGAGAAGATGCAGATGAGAAGATACAGATGAAAGATACAGATGAAAGATACAGATGAGAAGATACAGATGAATGATGCGGAGGAAGATGCGGAGGACATACATCCTCCTTAAAAGACTTTAGCTGGCGGCTTTAGCCGCCATTGACGAGGCTGCTACACGCGACAAGACTTTTTCCCCGCCTTTGAAGGCGGGGCACCCGCAGCTATCTTTTCTATTCCCCTAAGCGGGTTTGATTTGGCAGCGAAAAGGACGTAATCAGATCATCAATCCTCTATATAAACAGATGGGACTCAATTCGTAGTACACCTGTATAATCAGATAAGACTCAATTCATAGTGCGCCTGTATAGTCCATTGTAAATTCGAAGATATAGGTCCGTGTGCCTGGCCTTCAAAGGCCAGGAAAAAGTCTTGGCTGGATAGCTGCTCCGCGATGTGCCGGTTAAAACCGGCACCTAAAGTCTTTCAAGGAGGGTAACTCTCAAGTCTTTCAAGGAGGGTAACTCTAAGGTCTTTCAAGGAGGGTAACTCTAAGGTCTTTCAAGGAGATCGGGGGCAATCATCTACTACATTGTGGAGACAATCTTTGCGGAGGAGCGGGGACCTCCGGCTACAGGTACAGGAGCTTGCATAGCTCCGTTTTGCACTTCGCTGGATTGGCCTTCTTGCTGGATTGGCCTTCTTGCTGGATTGGATGCGTCTCGCATCCAGCAAGGCCAGAGGCCTTGAAAAATGAGCACGTCCCGTGCTCTGCAGGCGAGACGCCTGCAATCCAGCAAAGCCGCATGAACCTGAAAACTTCAAAACTTCAAAACTTTAAAACTTTAAAACTTTAAAACCTGAAAACCCCAAAACAAAAAGGGCAGACCAAAGTCTGCCCCTATAATACATGGCTGGGATGGAAGGACTTGAACCCTCACGTACGGAACCAGAATCCGCTGTCCTACCATTAGACGACATCCCAGCATTATATAATGTTTGGCTGGGCAGGGAGGATTTGAACCCCCGGATGGCAGGACCAAAACCTGCTGCCTTACCGCTTGGCGACTGCCCAACTCAAAAACAAATATGGCGGAGAGGGAGGGATTCGAACCCTCGGTAGGCTTTTGACCTACATACGCTTAGCAGGCGCACACCTTCAGCCAGCTCGGTCACCTCTCCAGGTATATTATCACTTCTATGTAGTGGCGGAGGATGAGGGATTCGAACCCCCATGGGCAGAACCCGGCGGTTTTCAAGACCGCTGCCTTACCAATTAGGACTAATCCTCCACGTGGTCCTTTCCTTAAATTTGGAGACTGAATTTTTGTCAAGCTGATTCTTGTGCAAAGCGCATGAAGACCCTGCCTGAATTGTCCGGCATTACCGCCAAATCCCTGTATCCAAGCATGATATAGCTTCTATCCACATACACCCTGAATTTGATTTTACTTCCGCAATAAATAGCCTTCCCGGCTGTCTTCGCCGGAGCTTTTTGGCAATATAATCTCTGCCCGGGACTCGTCGGCACGTTCCTTTGGGAAAATCAGAATCCCCCATCTTGGAGTCCTCTTTCGCCCAAGTTGATTTTAATTCGTTTTTAACTCGAGTCCACTCGAGGCTTCGAATCAGCTCGAGTTAAAAACGAATTGACTGCAAGTCCAAAGCTAAGGCGAGAGGCAGGCTAAACAGCTGCGGACAATGCTCCTGCTGTATATGATAGGCTTATAGTAAAAATCCCCGGAGGCACAGCTCCGGGGATATTATCTTTGTTACTTTAGATTATTTCATCAGGATCATCTTGTTGGACTGGCTGAAGCCCTGGCTCTGCAGGCGATATAGGTATAAGCCTGAGGAGACCGGGCGTCCCTTTGCATCGCGTCCATCCCAGATCAGATTATGCTGGCCGGCGTTGAATTCGGTATTTGCCAATTGGCGCACCAGCTGACCTTTGGAATTGTAGATCTTGAGGCTGGCAGGGCCTGCCTCGGCCAGGGTAAACGAGATGGTGGTGGTGGGGTTGAAGGGATTGGGATAGTTTTTACCCAGCGCAGTCTGCAGACCGGGAGTGTGCTCGTCTTCATTACCCACCCAGGGGAAGGTAATCTTCATGACAGGAGTAGCAGCGCCTTCTTCGTCCATATAGACAGCAAGCACGTAGTATCTGTAAACTCCGTGCAATTCCAGCACTTCGGTATATGAGGTTTCCTGGGTTTCCAAAGCAAGCTCAAAGGGTCCGCTATCAAATCTGCGATACACTCTGTAAGCAGAAATCGGGAATATAGGTTCCGTCGGTGGAGCCCAGATGATCTGCATGCTACCGGTATCGTTATCCACAAAGACACTGGGAAGGTCCACAGCGGGCAGATTAATAAGGGTGAATTCCGCTGTAAATACCGGAGCTTCTACATTGATAGGGATGTTGTTTGAAGTGGAATTCTGATGTCCGGGCAGGCTGGCCGTTACCGAATGGGTGCCATTGGGCAGATACAATCTGAAATTGCCATCGCTCTTGGGATTGGTGGCATAGCGTCCCGAAGACATCACGGTGGTCAGGCTGGGATCGACCGTTGAAGTCAGATACACAATGCCATCTACAAAACCAGTCTTGAGATTTACATCGGTGAGCTCAAAATCATCGATATACCAGCCGGGACCGGTAATTGAGCCATTTGAGCCGAGGCGGAACCGGAATTTCACTTCCTCGCCCGCATACTCTGCAAGATCGAAGGAAGCACTCACCCAGCCGCCGCTATTGCCAGTCCAGCCAGGTTCGGAATTCAAGCCCGGGATGGCGGAGCCGTTGTAAGCTCCGATGGGAGAGATCACGGTCCAGCTATTGCCGTTATTGGTCGAGATGGCTACATTTACGCCGTCGTAACTCTCCTCTACAGAGTAGTTGTGCATAAAGTTCAATTGGCTACCATCTCCCAAAACGTAATTTGGGGTAAAGAGGTGATATTGCACATTGATGGGATACTCGCCGCTGAGGTTGGTAGCCCATACTTTGCTGCCGCTATAGGCATCCACGTTCTCGGGCTCTCCCCAGACCCAGCCGGTTTCAGAGACGAATCCGCCGTTATTCAGCTCAAAATCATTCTCCACATTGGGCAGATTGTAGGGAATATGCAGAGTTACATCTACAGGTTCTCCGCTGAGAGGGCCGGTGGTAAAGTGCAGGGGCAGATAGCCATCTTCTTCGGTCACGCCGGTAAAATCAAGATCAAAGACAATCTGCATGATCTGATTTCCAGCGACCAGAGGAATACTCTGCTCGGGATTTGTAATGCTGAGATTGGGCACAGTGCTATCCAGGCTGACCTGGACATCGCGGGCATCCACGACGCTGGCATTACGCAGGTTGATGATCAGCTTCACCGCTTCATCGGTATCGATCACGCCATTAAAATTGCCTTCATAATCTGAGATGAGGAAAGAATGATAGCGCAATTGAGCTGAATCTACCTGTATGCTGAACGAGCGATTCCAGACCGCTTCACCAGCCTCAACTCTCAAAGCAAATTGGATCACCTGGCCGGCAGGGCAATCCTGACTGACCGTGAAGGTGAAGGGGGTGCGGTTTACACCGCTTTCTCCTGCATCCAGAGGGAAATAATTTGATTCGGCATTTTGGATGGTCACGTATTCGTTAGTCGTGCTGAGAGTGGCGGTGATGCTATCGGCCAACAGATTCCCAGAGTTTTCCAAAAGCACTCCCAGATTCTGGCTTTCGCCGGGCTCTACCACGTTGTTTGGATCGTCCAGATAAGTGGCAGCGATCAGCAAATTAGCCGCTTCGTAATAGGTGGGAACGTTTGTAATGTAAAGCGCTTTACCGTTTGAAAGTGGGGCTGCGGCGGTGGGATAAAGGTTATTGAAGGTATATTCCAGGCCGTGAGCGCCGGAATGGTCTTCTATCCCAATGGTGCAATAGTTTCCATGTCTGTTACCTGATTGGGAATTGACGTTATTGAAGGTATGATACTGGAACTTGATGGGGCCATCGCCAAGGCTGGTATTATAGGTAGCCTGATCATAAAGTATCACCTGGAAAGTTTCCGGAGAACTGCCATTTTTACCATTGTACATATTGTACCACTCGATGATAAAGGAATGGTTGCTGCGATCAAACATAGTGTAAATGCCGCTGCCGGAATGGGTGGCGAGATCATCCCAGAAGGGAGCGATCATGGGGCTAGGGCCCATGGCGCCGGGCAAGCGGAAGTTTCTAAATTCAGCATTTTCACTGACGCCCATAACGATAAAACCATTGGAACATACCGTGATCTGATCGTAGAGCCGACCATAAAACTGGAAGGGGAAAGGCAGATTGACCACGGCAAGAGACTGAGCCCCAACCTGGTCTCCTTCATTTCCGCCATTGAAAACATCCGAAATCGGCAGGGCTGTACCCAGACCACCTGCCTGAGTGGCTATCTCCAGCCAGGAATATTCCGCTACTTCAGGATAATCCACATCAGTCCAGTCATAGAGCACATAACCATAGGCATCCGGGCCTAAAGGATCAGTTTGGGAAACTTGTCCCACGGTGAGGGTGAAAGGAACTATCTGCTCAAAACCGCTGTCATTATACAGCTTTACATACATGGGCATGACCATGCCGGGCAGGGTTTCTGGACGCTGCCACACCGAGAAAGGCTCGGTCTCGGAACTGCTGACGGTCTGGTCCAAAGGCATGTATCCCACGTAGGAGGTATTGCCGACCACCGAGATCAGGTCGTTTTCGGTATAAAGCCGGGCCTGGATGTTGTTAAGCTCGGCAGCTCCGATATTCTTCAAAGATATGCTGATATTTGAGGTCTCACCAGGGTCCAGGATGCCATCTGAATCATCAAGGATGCTGAGCTCTACAAATATGATATTAGCTGCTTCCACCGGGATAAATTCAGATACTTCATAGCTTATCTCGTTTGAATCCGTAAGGTTTAAATGCAACCTGAGCATGGTTTCATCCGGGGTGGCAGGGTCCACTTCGATTACTATCGGCGTGAGGTTGTTGCCGGTGGCTCCACCCAGGATGGCAGGATATTCGATATTGGCAGAGGAGATGTTTATCCAGGGACTATCCGAGCTCACAGAGCCGGTAATGCCAATGATGGTTTCTGTGCCGGTATTTTTGAGACCAAAGAAGACCTCTACTGTCTCTCCTGCAGTGACAATGCCATTTTCATTGCCTTCAGATGCACCCTGATTGTCGTCATCGATAACTATCGCGGCAGGAACCAGAGTGGGGATGTCCACGATGTCTATAGCGCTTTGCAGAGGTTTAAAATTATGTTTGCTTACTGTAAGAGTAGCTTCTCCGGCGGTCATGGTTTCCGGCAGGATAAGGATCACGTTGCCTTCTACATCGGTATAGCCGCGGCTGAGGATGACCTGTCCCTGAGACAGCACCACCGAAGCGCCTTCAACCGCAAGTCCGATACTATCTGTGACCGCTACATCCAGGAGGGTAAGCCCCAAAGGAATCTCGTCTATAGTATCCATTTCAAAGAAGTTTGGAATGCCGGTAAAGACTTCCATGGTGGGGTCTCCCATCAGGTTGCACCAGTGGCTGAACTTTTCCACATTGGCGGGAGAGGAAACGCCAAAGATATCGTTGATATAGAGTCTGCTACGCAACAGCGCTTCGCCCATGGTGCGCATTTCGTGCACAAATATCCCATCAAATATCCCGCCGTGTATGACGTTGTTAAAAGTGGTATGCGTGCCGGATGTACTCATCCCTATGCCTGTTACGGCGCCTTTGGGAGCGGCCAGCGAGCCATAGCGAATAAAGGTCTCCATCTCAGAAGGACTGGAAGAGGCGAAGTTATTTGTGCCGCAGGTGATATTGATCGCATGTAAGAGTTTGGGGCCATTGAAGAGCGAGGATTCCGAAGGCGGACTGTAATCTATATAACCCCGGAAACTGTAAAAGCCCACACCCTGGTTGATGGCAGTATTTATCGTAGAGCTAAAGCTGCCAAAATCGGAGCCGTACCCTTCTGTGAAGGTGTAGTCCGGATTCACTTCCAGAGCCATCTCTTTGATGTATTTGCTGATGTATTGGACAGAGATGCCGGAAGGAGAGGTGTCGCCGATCAGAAGCATACGATTCAGCCAATCTGCTGTAGCGACATTGATGTCTTTTTCATAAAGATATATCTTCTGAAAAAGCACCAATAACTGGCTGATGTTCTCGGCAGATATGCGGCCTATAAAGACATCGCCCAGAGTATCTCCTGTATTCATGTGAGTATATTGATAATCTGTAGCACCGCTGGAATAAGAAAAAGCCGGAACGCTAAAGCTGCCAGAAGTATCACCAACTAAAATTACAAAGTCCGGACGTGTGGCAGGATTGCTGTAGCGATTCCGGATAAAGCTTTGGATGCTGGAGGTGGAAGACCCGGCCTGACTGGAAGAAGTATTGAACACATCCACATCTGCGCCTTTCTGACGCTTCCACAGCACATAGTTATCCAAAGCGGTATGGAAATTGGTATCGGTAGTATTGCCATGGATAATCAAGTAGCGGGGAGGGGTATCGGCATACATGATATCACGATAGTCATGATAGTTTTGGATCACGGCATCATAGAGTTTGTCAAAGCTTGGCGAGATATATTGCACCGGCGCTGGCAGTTCGTTTACACCGGCTTCATCGCTAAAGTTCACGCGGAGCTGGATATCGTCATATACGGTAAGTTCATTTGAACCTGCATTATAGCTAAAGGGATTGACCTGAATGGTAATGATCCTGAAATCTCTGAGGATCATAGGATCGCTGTATTCAATAACGGCAGAGGGATATGCGCCGCCGCCACCGTAATAATCTGTATTTTGCACAAAAGCCTTGGGACTATCAGGATCGTTACCTTCTTGCAGGGGAAAGGCGTTGTATTGGCTTAGGGTGCTGTGCTGTGCGTTTTGCACTTCGACAAACACCGAACCCTGATGAGGTATAGCGATGGTAGTAGTTATGACGGGCAATTCCGGCATTCCATCCTGCATCAGAGTGCCGGCATCGGGCAACTCTATTCTATGGAAAGTTTGTCCGTTCGTTGATTCTTTTTTAATCTCATAGTAAGGCAGAGTAAAGGATATATCCATCCCTGTCTGATCCTGTGCTTGAAATTCAAAGGCAGACTTATAGGAAATGGGAGCATTTGAGACTCCCGCAGCGAAAGCAAGCCCACAAACCAGGCTCACGAGCATTAGCATTGCAAATTTCTTCATTGTTTATCCTCTAATTGGATTTGATTTATCAGAAGGTAGTGCAAGTTCCGTTCCGAATCTAAATTAAAGATTGTTTTTTAAGCTCTTTTTATGGAGATAAAAGCTCATAACGAGGGTTATATATTCAGCCATTTATAGTCTGGTGAGCATCGCTACCATGGGGAATGTGAATGGACGGCAGGCTTAAAATGGGACCCCCAGCAGCCTCATTACAAATATTACGGGAGGGCGAACGACTCTGCCGATCAAGTTTATCCCCAAAAGGTTGGTGATGATGATGATGGCAAAAAGATAGATCATCCCTTTACGCTCCTGCGCGGTCCACTTGAAATAAGCCTGATCGGTGAGGAACATGCCCAGGACCTTGGAGCCATCCAGCGGCGGCACCGGAATCAGATTGAAAAAGGCCAGCAGCAGATTCAAGAAGATCACATAGCCCAGGATGTATTGCAGCAGTGGAATCTCACTAAAGAGATGAAAGAATATACTCAGCAGGATCGCGATCAGGACATTAGATGCCGGCCCGGCCAGGGCCGTGAGCCCGGAATCCCGCTTTAAGTTTTTGAAGTTATAGGGATTGAAGGGGACAGGCTTGGCATAGCCAAAGATGAATCCTGCGCTGAACCACAAGAGCAGCGGCAAGATGATAGTGCCAAAGATATCTACATGTTTTTTGGGATTAAAGCTCAGGCGTCCGGCTCTTTTGGCGGAATCATCGCCCAGGGCATAGGCCGCAAAGGCATGGCTTACTTCGTGGATGATGATGCTGTAAAAGACCATGCCTATTATACAGACAGTGCTGAGGGTCTTGACTATTTCTGGACTGATATTCATAGTTTCTTTATCTTGATAAATTTACGTTTGCCGGCACGGAGCACGGAGCCCTCTGCGGGAGTGATGGTGGCTTCAAAATCCGAGACCTTTTCTCCATCAAGGCTTACTCCCCCGCCTTTGATCAAGCGCTTGGCTTCACCGTTTGAGGAGCACAGACCGCTCTGCACCAAAAGTTGTACGATTTTGATCTGATGGTCTTCTACTATATATTCCGGGATGTCTTCCGGGATTTCTTTTTTGGAAAAGAGGCTTTCAAATCCCTCCTGCGCCGTTTCCGCCTCTTCTTGGCCATGATACAGCTTTACTATCTCCCGCGCCAGAGCCTTTTTCAGGATCATGGGATTCTCGCCGCTGTCCAGCCTGGCTTTTACTTCGGCCAGTTGACTCTCTTCATAAGTGGTGGCATAGCTGTAGTAATTCATAATCAGGCTATCCGGGATGCTCATCACTTTGCCAAATTTGTCGGCAGGAGTATCGAAGACGGCGATGTAGTTATTCAGGCTCTTGCCCATTTTGTTTACACCATCTGTACCCAAAAGGATGGGAGAGAGCACCGCGATCTGCTGCGGCATGTCAAAGTAACGCTGCATGTCTCTTCCGCAGAGTATGTTAAACTTCTGTTCAGTGGCGCCCAGCTCGACGTCGCTTTCCACCGCCACGGAATCATAAGCCTGCAAGAGCGGATACATCAGCTCGTGCATCCCCAGAGAAAGTCCCTGTTCATAACGACTCCGAAAGGAATCGTGCGCCATAAACTGGGCCAGGGTAAACTTGCCCATGAGCTTCAGCACATTCTCCAAACTCATTTTGCCAAACCACTCGGTCTGATAGCGGATTTCCGTCTGCTCTGGAATAAGAATGGTAAAAAGCTGCTCCATATACTTTTCGCTATTGCTGATGATCTGCTCATGAGAGAGCGGGGGACGGGATTCATCACGCCCGGTGGGGTCTCCGATCTGAGCGGTAAAATCGCCGATGATGATCACGCCGGTGTGGCCGAGGTCCTGAAATTCGCGCATCTTGCGGATGGGCACCAGATGTCCGATATGGACGTCATAGCCGGTGGGGTCTATACCATATTTGATCCTCAGCGGCTTGCCCGTCTTTTTGCTATCTGCCAATTTGGCTTTCAGCTCGTCCAGCGGAATGATCTCTTCCACGTTTTTACTGATGATTTTTAGTTCTTGTTCAAAAGCCATTTATTCTATCCTGTTCATTTTTTGAGAATTAGATGCATGCCATTCAAAAAGGGATATTTTGTCAAGAGAAAGCCGGAATTCAGGCATTCCCCCATTTTACGAGAGTCTGATTATGGACTGGTCGGTGTTTGCTATCTGAAATGCCGTCCCTACAGGACTCTATAACCTTGTTTAGCTGTAGGTTGCTATCTAAAATGGCGTCCCGATGGGACTCGGATTGGAAGGACATTAATGCTGGAATCATGAATCTTAACTGCCAAAAGTATAAACTGAAATACATAGGCATAGATGATAGCTAAGATACTATTATTAAGTTCATTATCAAAAGAGTGACTCGATATTTTGGGGGAATGCCAGAAAGCCGGAATTTGGAATGTGCTCAGCAGCATCGGCGTGCTGCTCTACCTTATAGGATGTCCTCTATATAATGTGTAAATCAGAGTATTTATTACTGCTATTTCCACGATATCTACACGTTATCGAACAAGGAAGGATGCTGTAGATAGGCGTCTGGGTGGGGCTCCGATTCCCCAAGCAAGCTTTAGTTCGCTAAAGACTGGCCTTCGAACTAAGTTTTGCTTCACCTCCGAATCGGAGTTCGGAGTCCCAGTGCATGCACTGTTACACGTCCAAAGCGGAATTCGGAGTTTTATCAGAACGGCAGATCAGATAGTAAACATCCACCAGGGCACAATCAAGCTTTCGGTAAAAACCAGAGGCTGCCAATTTCAAAATCTGATTGACAACATAAGTGATTGTTTTATACTTGCATTCAGGAAATTGAGAAAGGAAGAATTATGGAAAAGTATATTATTCATGGAGCTGACATTCTCAGCTTTGACCCCGACAGGGCTTATTTGAGCGGACATGCTCTGCAAGTTCAAGATGGCAGGATTGCCAGGATCGCTCCTTACGAAGAGCTGAAAGATGAGAATTGCGAGTTCATCGATGCCAGCGGCAAGATACTAATGCCCGGCCTCATCAATGCGCATCATCATTTTTATTCGACCTTTGTCACCGGCTTGGGCAAGGCCGCGCCCTCCCGCAACTTCAATGAAGTATTAGAAAATCTCTGGTGGCGGCTGGATAAAAAGCTCATGCTGCAAGATAGCTATATGAGCGCACTAATTTCCCTGATCAATTCCATCAAAAAAGGCTGCACCACCATTATCGATCATCACGCCTCACCATATCATATTAAAGGCTCGTTAAATGAGATCGCCAGGGCAGTGAAAGAAGCCGGCATCCGCGCCAGTCTCTGCTATGAAGTCTCAGATCGGGACGGGCTGCCCCGCCGCGATGAAGGAATTCAGGAAAATGCCGAGTTCATCAAAGCCCATCAAGGCAGCGAAGACGCCCATCTGAAAGCGCTTTTTGGCATGCACGCCGCCTTCACTCTGTCCGATGAAAGCCTGAGCAAGATTTCCGCTCTGGTAGCAAAGCTAAATTGCGGTATCCACATTCACGCAGCCGAAGCCGAGAGCGATCAGAACTACAATATCCAGCATTTTGGCAAGCATGTGGTGGAGCGTCTGCAGGATTTTGACCTGATCAATTCCCAGAGCATCCTGGCCCATGGCGTGCACCTGACCCCCAGAGAAATGATGATAGTGGCCGAAAAAGGCGCTGCGATAGTTACAAATCCACAGTCCAATCTCAACAACGCCGTAGGAATTGCCGATGTCTGCAAAATGGCTGAACTCGGTATCACGGTGGGCTTGGGCACCGATGCCATGACCTGCAATATGCTGCAAGAACTCCGGGTAGGCCTCTGGGCTCAGCATCTCAAACAGCAAAATCCCACGGCAGGCTTTATGGAGATAGCCTCCACTCTGCTCTTTAACAACCCCAAAATCGCCCAAAAGTATTGGGGAGCTCAGCACGGAACCCTGACCGAAGGCGCTGTGGCAGACATGATCCTGATAGATTACGATCCGCATACTCCTTTGAATAATGACACCTGGATCGGCCATGTGATCTACGGTGTGGCTGAGGCAAACGTAAGCGCCACCATCTGCGCAGGAAACTTCCTGATGTGGGATGGCGAGCTGCTTTTGGGCTTTGATGAAGCTGAACTGAGAGCTGAAAGCAGAGAGCTGGCCAGAGCCTTGTGGGAGAGATTTTAGCTGCTCTTCCTGAGCGCATGCGCCGCTTTAGGAAAACCAATAGCAATAATAAGGAAGTGTAAGATGTATAAAAAGATTTTTAATAAAGCCAAAGCATACGAGACCGACACCATCCGCTTTTTGATGGATATGGTAAGGATACCTTCGTTTTCCACCAAAGAGAAAGAGGTGATAGACCTCATTAAAAAAGAGATGGAGGCCGCAGGATTTGATGAGGTTTTCATCGATCCTCTGGGCAATGTGATCGGCCGCATCGGCGATGGTCCCAAGGTGATAGCCTTTGACGCTCATGTGGATACGGTATATCCGGGAGAGCGTTCGTTATGGGACTTTGATCCCTTTGATGCTCATGTGAAAGATGGCAAGGTCTGGGGACGCGGCACGGTGGACCAAGAAGGCGGCATGGCCTCGATGGTCACTGCAGCCCGCATCATCAAAGACCTGGGACTGCAGGAAGGTTTTACGCTCTATTTCACGGGCACGGTCATGGAAGAGGATTGCGACGGACTCTGCTGGCAATACATCATAGCCGAAAACAAGATAGTCCCGGACATGGTGGTGATTACCGAGCCCACCAATATGAATATCTACCGGGGACATCGCGGCCGCATGGAAATGCAGGTGCATGTAAAAGGGCTTTCCTGCCATGGCTCTGCTCCAGAGCGGGGAGATAATGCCATTTACAAAATCTCACGTATAGCTCTGGAGATCGAGAAGCTGCACACCCGTCTGCCTGAGGATGAGTTTTTGGGTAAAGGCAGCATCGCGGTTACAGAAGTGTATTTCACAGGACCTTCGCAATGTGCAGTGCCGGACAGCGCCCGGATTCATCTGGACCGCCGGTTGACCTGGGGTGAGACCGAAGCCAGCGCTGTGGCCGAAGTGGCCGAAGCCTGCCGTCTGGCCGGACATCCCGATGCAAAAGTCGAGGTGCTTACCTATGCCGAAGCGGCCTATACCGGCCTGGTCTATCCCACCAAGAAGTATTATCCCACCTGGGTTACACCTGCCGATTCTCCCTGGATCAAAGCGGCTGAATATGCCTTTGCAAAGACCCTGTCCCGCCCGCCCAAAGTGGATAAATGGACCTTTTCTACCAATGGCGTGGCTATCGCCGGCATGCATGATATCCCCTGCATAGGCCTGGGGCCGGGCAATGAAATCTATGCCCATGCGCCCAATGAAGCCACTCCCATCAAGCACCTTACCGAAGCGGCTGCTTTTTATGCGGCCCTCATCCACGAGCTAAGACCATGAACTATTTTAATAACTACCGTTGCACCCGCTGTGGACAGGAATATGAGCCTGACAAGCCGATCTATCTGTGTCCGGTTTGCAGCAAAACTTACCAGCCGGGCATGCCTCTGCCGGGCATCCTGGAATGCACCTTTGACTACGCTCAGATCGCCCAGGCCTGGGAGGAATTTTGCATAGCCTTTCCCGATGCCAATGCCACCCAGAAGATAGAGGAACTCTGCGAGCTCTTCAGCCCGCTGGATAAGGAACACTATCCCAATCTGCCGGTGGGAAATACTCCCCTGATCTGCAGTCAAAGCCTGATGGGGAAGACCTTGTATCTGAAATTTGACGGAGTAAATCCCAGCGGCTCTTACAAAGATCGGGCCTCAAATCTCATGGTAGCAGAAGCCAGGCGTTTGGGGATAAAGGAGATAGTTACCGCTTCCACCGGCAATGCCGCAGCTTCTCTGGCCGCTTTATGCGCTGCTGCGGGTATCAAAGCGGTGATCTTTGCCCCGGCTAAAGCTCCCCCTGCCAAGCTGGTACAGATCAAGGTCCACAATGCCGAGCTGCATCTGGTTGAAGGAACCTATGATGATGCTTTTGCTGCCGCCCTGGATTACTTTGCCACCCATGACTGCCTGAACCGCAATACCGCTTACCATCCCTTTACCATCGAAGGTAAGAAGACCGGGGGTCTGGAGCTTTTTGCGCAATTGGGTGAAGTGCCGGATTATATCTTTGTGCCCACAGGAGACGGCGTGATCCTTGCCGGCATAGCCAAAGCTTTCTACGACCTGAAAGAAGCCGGGATCACAGACCGCCTCCCCGCTTTGGTAGCAGCGCAATCCGAAAGCTCGGATGCCATCACCAGCTACTGGGAAAATGGGGTCTATGCAGATGCCATCAAGCCAGATACTATAGCAGATTCCATCTCGGTGAAGACTCCCTCCGCTGCACACCTGGCTGTGAAGGCGCTCAAAGATAGCGATGGCATCGGCATCAGGGTGAGCGATGAAGAAATCCTTTCTGCGCAAAAAATGCTGGCCTCCCGCACCGGAATCTTTTGCGAACCCTCCAGCGCAGCCACTCTGGCAGCGTATTTTCAGACTCTGGAACAAGCCTGGATCCAAGATCAGGCGAAGGTGGTATTAATGCTTACAGGACACGGCCTCAAAGACATACAAGCGGTAAAGTTTGATGACTGAGATTGGCTACTATGACTTTCATGTGCACATTGGTGAGAAGACCTCCGGGCACGATCTGGCCGATGATTTTGGGGATCTGAGAAGGCTGACCGAGCGCCAGCCCAATCCCGAGAATCCACCCCTTTTAGGTATCGGCGCTTTTGTGACCGAACGGCCGGATGAAAGCCTGAGTGATACCTATCAAAGGATGAATCAGAAGGCTGCCCGGGACTTTGGCAAAGCCGTGCAATGGCATCTCACGCCCATAAAAGCCACTGTGGAAGAGCTCTATCCTCTCTTGGAGCAAGGCGCCGATCTGAAGCTCTATACTACCTATCGCCAGGCCGGGCTCTATAGCAGCTATGAGAAAATCGGACAGTGGATGAGCGAGCTCAGCGATCTGAAGACCAGGATACTCGTGCACTGTGAAGATGATCTGATCGTGGAAAGAAGCTCCGAGCAGTTTTCTTTTCGGCAGAGCTTTGATCACAGCCTCAGACGTCCGGAGATTGCAGAAGACAAGGCCGTGGGCATGGTGCTGAACCTGGCTGTGAAACATCAGCATCCGGTGCATATCGTGCACGTCTCCAGTCCGGTATCTGCGCTACTCATCAAAGAGGCCAAACGTAGCTTTGCCGGCATCACTTGTGAGACAGCCCCGCAGTATCTGCTCTTTAATGAAGAGCGGCTCAGGGAGAAGGACGCACATCGCTATCTGTGCACCCCGCCCTATCGCAAGGAAAGCTCCCGCGGGAAGTTGGTGGAGCTTTTGCAGGATGGGATATTTGACATCCTGGCCAGCGATCACTGCAGCTTTCCCGATGAACTCAAAGACAGCTACAAAGATGATCTGCCGAAGCTTCCCCAAGGCATTGCAGGCGTGGTAACCCTCTATACCTCTATATATGAAAGCCTGGTAAAATCCGGCAAGATATCCCTTCAGCAGCTTGTCGATCTGACCCTCATCAACCCTAAAGAGCTGATGCAAGGAATGCAGATATCATGAAACCTGCCTTTCGCAACGACGCCTATGCCAAAGTAACCGGCAAAGCCAAATATACCGACGATTACACCATGCCGCAGATGCTACACGCAGCTCCTTTGCATGCCGAGCTCTCCTGCGCTTTGATAAAGTCCATAGATTGCGCTCCAGCTTTGCAGAGCCCTGGAGTGGTGCGCATCATCCTGGCAGAAGACATCCCCGGCCAGATCAAGTTTGGGCAGATCATCCGGGACTATCCCACCTTGGTGCACAAACGCATTCGCAGCACGGGAGACGTCATAGCCCTGGTGGTAGCCGAAAGCAGGGCTCAAGCCTTGGCAGCACTGCCTTTGATCAAAGTCCAGCTGCAAGAGCTGAAGCCCATCCTGGATACCGAACTGGCCATGAGCGAGACTGCCGAACCGATCAATCCGGAGCATGGCTCAAACGTCTGCAACTACCACCGCGTGCGCAGCGGGGACATCCAACAAGGCGAAGAGACCGCGGATATCATCATCGAGCAAAGCTTCAGCACCGCCCGCATCGAGCATGCCTATCTGGAAACTGAGGCAGCCCTGGCTCATCTGCGCCCGGATGGAGTGATCGAGGTGATCGGCAGCATGCAGCATCCCTTCAGCACCCGCCGCTTTGTGGCATCCACCCTGGGCTTCCCGCTCAAGGATGTAGAGGTCAGGTCTGTGCCTATGGGCGGAGGATTTGGCGGTAAGGACGACACCGCGGCTTTGGTTTGTGCCCGGGCCGCCCTGTGCGCATACCTACTGAACAGGCCGGTAAAGCTGACTTACAGCCGCGAGATGAGCATGCGTGAGAGCTACAAACGCCATCCCTATAATATGCAGTATCGGATGGGGGTAAAGCGTGATGGTCATATCACTTTCGTGAAAGTGCGCATGGTGGCGGATGGCGGTGCCTATTGCAGCGTAACTCCCTGGGTCACCTGGCGTTCCACCGTGCAATGTTGCGGCTGCTACGAAGTGCCCAATGTGCATTGCGACGTCTATGGCGTCTATACAAATAACGTCTTTTCCGGAGCCTTCCGCGGTTTTGGTTCGCCTCAGGTGAATTTTGCCGTGGAACAATTGGTAGAGATGGCCGCCGGCAAGCTGGGCATGGATGAGATTGACTTCCGTCGTTTGAATATGGTTAAGCAAGGCTCTACCACAATCACAAATCAAGTTTTAGATACGCACAAAGTCTCTCTCAAGCAGGTGATGGACAGCGTCCTCAAAGAGATAGACTATGAATCCAAGCGTGCCAGATGCAGCTTTGGCGATCCCCAGCAGGATAAGTGGTACGGCATCGGTCTGGCTATCTCCTATCGGGGCATGAGTCTCGGTGCGGAAGGTGTGGATTTCAATAGCGCCATCCTCAACGTCCAGCCGGATGGCTCTGTGCTGCTGGAAACCGGAGTGCATGAAAACGGCCAGGGCAGCGAAAGCGCCATGATCATCATCGCCGCAGAGCTGCTGGGACTTCCTGTAGAAAGCATCCGCTACCGCCAGCCTTCCACTTCTAATATCCCGGATGGCGGCACCACTGTAGCCTCCCGCGGCACCCTTTTGGGCACAGGAGCCACCACCGAAGCCGCTAAAATCCTCAAAGGCATCATCGCCGAAACTCTTTTGAGCGAGTATAAGCTAAAGGCAGAACGCTATGAAAACAGCCGGATTCTGACCAAAGACGGCCAGATCATCTGCTCTTGGGAAGAGGCCATCAAGCTTTGCTATTCGAGACAGGTCTATCCCTATGCCTTCGGCGTGTTTCAAGCGCCCCGCGTGGATTGGGATGAAGAGACCGGACATGGCAATGCCTATTTCACCTGGGTTTACGGCTGCCAGGCTGTAGAGCTGGAGGTCGATCCCAAGAGCTTGAAGGTCACCCTGCTGAATATGGTGGCCGCACATGATGTGGGCAAAGCCATCAATCCCCCTATGGTCAAAGGTCAATTCTACGGCGGCATGGCTATGGGAGCGGGCTACGGCCTATTTGAAGAAGTTCCCTTGAAAGACGGAGGAGTGATCCCTACCAACCTTCATCAATACCGGCTCATGCGCGCTACCGACCTTCCGGAAATGACCGCCATCATAGTGGAAAATCCGGACCCCACTTCTCCCTCAAAAGCCAAGGGGATAGGCGAGCCCACTTTGGAGATCACCGCTCCGGCCATCGCTAATGCCATCTACCGCGCTACCGGCAAACGCTATCCGGATCAACCTATTAAGCTAAGGGCAGACAGATGATTACAGTAAACGGACACAGATACGAGCCTGACTCTGCCCTGCAGGAGAGGAAGCTCTCAGACTGGCTGCGGGAAGACCTGGTTCTGACCGGAGTCAAGATCGGCTGCGATATCGGAGTATGCGGCTCCTGCACGGTTTTAGTGGATGGTAAAGCCCGCCATAGCTGCAAGATGCTGGTGAAAGACGCTATCGGCCATGAGATTATCACCATAGAAGGGATCAGCCCAAAGGACGGCACTCTGCATCCTCTGCAGCAAGCTTTTGTGGATGCGGGCGCTATCCAATGCGGATTTTGCACCCCCGGCATGGTGCTGGGAGCCCTGGCCTTGCTTATGGTCAATCATCATCCCAGCCGCAGCGAGATCAGGCAGGCGCTGAAAGGCAATATCTGCCGCTGCACCGGCTATCAACAGATCGTGGATGCAGTCCAAAACGCCGCCCGCATCATGTATCCCGTACCTAAATAACTTTATGAAACGCTTTTAGAGGTAAATAATATGCAAGAAATAAACAAGAACCTGCAAGAACTCTCCGAACTTAGCCCAAAGCTGTACGGCCGGGACTTCCTGCTCACCTGGGAGAACTCGCTGGACGATCTCAAAGCCGTGATGCTGGTAGCAGAAATCCTGCAAATCCTGCACCGGCGCAAACAGCCCTGGCGCATCTTCGATTACGGCCTGGCGATCTCCATCTTTCGGGACAATAGCACCCGCACCCGCTTTTCTTTTGCCTCCGCGGTGAATGCCCTGGGCCTTGGCCTGGCCGAGCTGGATGAGGTGAAATCTCAGATCGCCCATGGCGAGACCGTGAAAGAGACCGCCACCATGATCTCTTTCCTTACCGAAGTGATAGGCATCCGTGACGATATGTATCCCGGAGAAGGGCATACTTACATGAAAGAAGTGGCAGATGCGGTCTCGGAATCCTATCAGAGCGGAGTTTTAGCCCAACGTCCCACCTTGGTAAATCTGCAATGCGATCTGGATCATCCCACCCAGAGCCTCTCCGATCTGCTCAAACTCAAGGATTACTTCGGCGGCTGGGAAGCTCTGCGCGGCAAGAAGATAGCCATGAGCTGGGCCTATTCCCCATCCTATGGCAAACCGCTGTCTGTCCCGCAAGGCGTGATCAATCTCATGACCCGTTTTGGCATGGATCTAGTGCTGGCTCACCCCGAAGGCTACGATCTGCAGCCGGATACCCTGAAGAGCGCCAAAGCCTTTGCCGATGAAAGCGGAGGCAGCTTCACCCAGGTTCATAGCATGCAGGAAGCCTTCCGGGATGCCGATGTGGTATATCCCAAATCCTGGGCGCCTATGGCTGTGATGACAAAGCGTACCGAACTGCTCAAACAAGCTGACAAACAAGGGCTTGCCGATCTGGAACAGCACTGTCTGGCCGAAAACAAAGCGCATCAGGATTGGGAATGCACCGAGGCTATGATGAAGCTCACCAAAGCCAGCAATGCGCTGTATGAACACTGTCTGCCTGCCGACATCAGCGATGTAAGCTGCGCTCGCGGCGAAGTGGCCAAAAGCGTATTTGACCGCTACAAACTGCATACCTATCAGCAGGCGGGCTACAAACCCTTCGTGATCGCTGCCATGATCTTAAACAGCAAGGTCAAAGACGCCGCAGCCAAACTAAAATCTTTTCTTTAAGCATAATTTACTTAGGAGTATAAATGCCAAAACTTATTACAAATACAGTGCCTGCGGTGATCAGGAAGAACGCCGCCCGTTGCAAAAAGCATGGGATCATTTTGCCCACCATCAGCCAGCAGATGCATCCCGAAACCATCCCGGAGGAGCTGAAGAATCGCATCAAGCAGATCGGCCTCTGGGACATCAATCCGCTGAATCTCTTTCGCATCTCCTGGAAAAACGATATGCATACCGGCGGATTTGGCCCGCCCAACTATCTGGAAATACCCTCTCAGATCACCGGCGTGAAAGCCAGGATAGTGGGGCTGATAGGCAAATACTATCCCACCGGTGCACACAAGGTTGGCGCTGCCTATGGCTGTCTGCTTCCCCTTCTGGTGAGCGGAAATTTCGATCCCGAAATCCACAAGGCGGTCTGGCCTTCCACAGGCAATTACTGCCGCGGGGGCGCTTTTGACTGTGCACTTCTGGATTGCCCTGCTGTGGCCGTATTGCCCGAAGGCATGAGTCAGGAACGCTTTGAATGGCTGCACAGCATCGGAGCCGAGATCATCAAGACTCCCGGCAGCGAATCTAACGTCAAAGAGATTTATGACAAATGCGATGAGCTGAGCCGCGACCCTAAGTATGTGATCCTGAACCACTTTGAAGAGTTCGGCAATTCCTTTTGGAATTATCACGTCACCGGAAACGCCCTCCTCGAAACCTATGAGCTGCTGAAGGGCGAAAAAGGCCGTCTAAGTGCCTTCGTAAGCGCCACCGGCTCGGCCGGAACCATCGCCGCCGGAGACTATCTGAAGACCCGCCATCCCCTGATGAAGACCGTGGCCGCCGAGGCTATGGAATGCCCCACTTTGCTCAATAACGGCTTTGGCGAGCACCGCATCGAAGGAATCGGCGACAAACACGTGCCCTGGGTGCATAATGTGCGTGCTACCGATGCTGTAGCTGCCATCCGGGATGAAGATTGCATCCGGCTCCTGCGGCTCTTCAACGAAGCAGAAGGCCATCACTATCTGATCGAAAGCGGGGCAGACCCTGCCGTGGTAGCCCAGCTGCCGCTACTGGGCATCTCTTCTATCGGCAATATCCTGGCCGCTATCAAAATCGCAAAGTACTTTGAATACAGCGAGCAGGACATCATCACCACCTGTTTCACAGATTCCGCCGAAATGTATTCCAGCCGCATAGCCGGGTTAAAAGAGCAGCGCGGCGAATATGAAAAGATTCAGGCCGTAGTGGACTATGGAGTCTGCCTGGGCGCACAGAGCTACGATAACTTCCTGGAGCTCAGTTATCAGGATAAAAAGCGCATCCACCATCTGAAATACTTCACCTGGGTAGAGCAACAAGGCCGCAGCGAAGCAGAACTGAATCGCCAGTGGGACCCCGAGTATTGGATCGAGACTTTCGAGCAGAATTTTAACGAATTGGAGCAGGCCATTGCAGAATTCAACTCCTTTTAAAGTAACCGCCATCATCCTCGCTTCCGGCAAAGGCACCCGCTATGGCCGGCCGAAGTCTGAAGCGAGCGTGGATGGCAAGCTCTTTTCCCAAAAGATCAGCACCAGCCTCTTGGAAGCAGGGGTCAGGGACATCGTTCTGGCCGAAGATGAAGACACCGCCAGCCCTCTGGACACCCTGCGTGCAGCGGTGAGCAAGCTGGAGGTCAAGCCGGATTCCTACCTCGTCTTTCCCGTGGATCACCCCTTTGTGAAATCCGAAACCATCTCCATTTTGTTGCAGTCTGCCTATCAAAATCCGGATTGCGTGATCAAACCGGAATTTCGCGGCCAGCGCGGGCACCCCATCATCATCCCATCCTCCCTGAATATCTATGAGGAAGCGGAGGCCGGCCTCAGAGAGATCATCCGCTACAGCTCCATAGCCACCATGATCGTGCCGGTGGAAGATGCCGGAATTTTGCAAAACGTAAACCACATGCAAGACATAGGATAAAGCAAATGGATATCAATCAGCTCATAAGCAGCCGCTACAGCGTGAGGGATTTCCGTCCGGAGCCCATCCCCGATGAAATCCTGCAGGAGATCCTGGAAGCCGGACGCCTCGCCCCCTCTGCCCAAAACCGTCAACCCTGGCGCTACATTGTGTTTAACGATCCCCAGGACATCCGCATCCTCACCCAAAAAACCGGACTCATCGGCCTGAGCAATTTCTTCATCAAAGACGCTCCCGTGGTGATAGTAGCCTGCGCAGACCTAAAGAAAAACGTGCGCATAAACGACAAGGATTACTACCTCGTAGATACCGCTATATCCTTCCAGCAGATGATGCTCACCGCCTGGCACCATGGCATCGGCTCCTGCTGGATGGCCGCATTTTCAGAAACGCTGCTGGCCAAACACCTGCAGCTGCCGGATTCCTGGAAGATAGTGGCCATCTCCCCCTTTGGCTATCCCAAAGAAAATAAAACTATCTACAGCAAATTCCTCTCCGCTATGTCCAAAAGCAAGGATAGACAGCCGATAGAGCAGATGGTGCAGTATTGGAAAGAACGAAATTGAGGTTTTGAGGTTTTCACCATCTCAGCTGCTTGAGAAACTGCCTGGGGTGCCGAACTTCGAACTCAAGCTGGTTTCCTTGAGCCTGCCAGCATCTCACATTAGCAGCAAAAATATATCTCTTTTATAAGCAAAATGCACCGCCCCTGGTAACTCTTGATATTGCAGGTCTGCAAGCTATATAAAGCCCAGAATAATCAGTAGTTGTCGCAAAATATCAACAGATTTTTATAGCAAATTGCAAAAAAGAAAGAACTTCAAGTTGACAGAAATCGATAGGTAATTACTTTATAGCTTAGTTGATGCTGAACAGTGCGTCTCAGCCTTAAAATGAACTAATATAAAAAAGTGTTTTTTAGGAGGTAACTATGAAACACAAAGTAATGCCCCTTACACTCTTATTTTTTCTACTTTTAGTAAGCGGATTGTTGGCTCAGAACAATGCCTTGACTTTTGATGGCGATGATGACTGTGTGGCTATCGGTAATATGACTTCCGAGATTAGCAGTACTTTCACCGTCGAAGCTTGAATTAAGCCTGCATCAGTAACGGTAGGTACTGGGCTTATACAAACATACGGAAGAACCATATTAGCCTCGTCATCTTCTACTTATAAACCTATCTGGGTAACGCAACGTGGAAGCGAAATTTGGGTTTATTCATTTGATAACAACGATAGCAGGATCCAAACATCAGGGTTAGGTTTGACTGCCAATACTTGGTATCACATTGCCGTTTCAGTGGTTAAAAATGGAGAACTAAGGCTGTATGTAAATGGAGCCTTGGAGAGTTCTGGAACTGCTGGAAACTCAAACACAAGTTGGAATAGTGTATTCACTATCGGAGATTTAAGACCTGGCCGAGAAATTGCCTTCTATGGTCTCATTGATGAGGTCCGCGTATGGAATGATGTTCGCACTGCGACAGAAATCGGAGATAATTATGATAAAGTTGTTAGCCCTTCAAGCGCTGGATTGGTAGGTTACTGGAAGCTGGATGAAAGCTCAGGAAGCATAGCTTATGACAGCACGACTAATGGCTATAATGGCACAGTCCAAAACGGAACAATTACGAATGAAAACCCAGTGTGGACTGCTGGCAACGATACCCTCCCCGTAGAACTTTCCTCCTTCACCGCAGCCCTCAGTGCTCATAATAACGTTGTGCTCACCTGGGTCACCCAGTCTGAGACCTCTGTAATGGGGTTCTATATATATCGCGGCACAGATCCCAACCTGGCCAATGCCCACCAGATCAGCTCTTTGATCGACGCCACAAACACTTCAGAGCAGCAGGTTTATGTATATACCGACGACGAAATCAATCAGATCGGGACTTATTATTATTGGCTGGTGGTTTCGGATATAGATAGCAGCGAGGAATTTTATGGCCCCATTCAAGTACTATATGAAGGCAACCAACCTGGTAGCCCGGGTGTTCCGCTATTCACCGAACTGAAACAGGTCTATCCCAATCCTTTCAATCCCAGTGCCAATATCAGCTATGTGCTGGCTGAAGCAAGTGACGTCTCTATCTCTGTTTACAACAACCGCGGGCAGCAGGTGCGTAGCTTTGATCTGGCCAACGTATCTGCCGGCTCCTGGAACTTGACCTGGGACGGTAAGGATCAAAATGGCTCCGGCCTTTCTTCCGGTGTATATTATATCCGCATGCAAGCCGGACAGGATAGCTTCTTCAAAAAAGCTGTGCTGATGAAATAAGATATTAACGGCTCTAATAATAGATAAACCGCGGGAGAAATCTCGCGGTTTTTCCAAGTTTTGAGGTTTTGAGGTTCTTGGTGCGGGAGCTGGCATGGACTTCATTAATCATCCCCGGTAGCGAAATAGCTATCTGAAATGTCGTCCCTACAGGACTCGAACTGTTGTGGAGCTGTGGCTCTATCTGAAGTGCCGTTCCTACAGGACTCGAGCTGTTGTGCCGTCCTAAATAAGTTGACACCTAACCCAAGGATAAGGAGGTTAACCCAGCTGAATTTTGGAGTTTAAACCAGCTCTATTACCTTTATACTTTACCGTAAACTATGAAGCTGGTTTAGACTTCAAAATTCAACACGATATCCTAATTGTGGGCTCGTCAATCTTTGCTATCTGAAATATCGTCCAAGGAATCAAGCTATTGTATAGCTGCTATATGCTATCTGAAATGTCGTCCCTACAGGACTCAGACCTTTGTGGTTGTGTGTTTTCTATCTGAAATTCCGTCCCTACAGGACTCAAGGCATTGTGCTGAAGTTGGTATGCTATCTGAAATTCCGTCCCTACAGGACTCAACCGATCTTTACCATTTGGCTATTTTTTACCCCCAAAAACAGGCGTTTTTTAGCCATTTCGGCCAAATTGCTAATCCTGTATATGGTTGTAATTCAGCACTATAGCCGTTTTCAGGTTTAGCCAAA
>Ga0265294_10001981_pt1 | contig 27091 bp, 21 predicted proteins | sample MunlanPumphouse3_FD_192504 | JGI IMG/M metagenome (GOLD analysis project Ga0265294, IMG submission 192504) | Groundwater microbial communities from a municipal landfill in Southern Ontario, Canada - Pumphouse #3 | ecosystem: Environmental > Aquatic > Deep subsurface > Groundwater | place... | reverse complement strand
AAACCCCGGGCCGTTGCCGTGGGAGGCGATGTGCGGACCACGAGCGAAGCCCTCAAAAAAGCCCTGACCAGAGGCTTGATGGATGCGGGCTCCAACGTCCTTGATCTCGGCATGACGGGCACGGAAGAAATATATTTTGCCGCCCAGTCCCTGGACGTGGACGGGGCTATTGAGGTCACGGCCAGCCATAATCCCATTGATTATAACGGGATGAAACTGGTGCTCCGGGGAGGTGTGCCCATCAGCGGGGATTCCGGGTTGCGGGATATCCAGAAACTGGCCGAGGAAGGAGTATTTCCCGCCATTGATGCCGTCACCCAGAGTCAGTACGAAACTATTGTCATCAGAGGCGCTTTTGTGGAGCACCTCATGGGCTATGTGGATCTGACAGCGCTCAAGCCCCTGCGTCTTGTGGTCAATGCAGGCAATGGCGCGGCAGGGCCTGTCATCGATGCTCTTGAACAACGTTTTGCTCGTGCCGGTGTGCCTGTGGAATTCATCAAGATCCATCACCAGCCGGACGGCACCTTTCCCCATGGGATTCCCAATCCATTGCTTCCGGAAAACCGGGCCGACACGGCCAACGCCGTTGTAGAGCATGGGGCGGACATGGGGATTGCCTGGGACGGAGATTTTGACCGGTGCTTTTTTTATGATGAAAAAGGTGTCTTTATTGAAGGGTATTACATTGTAGGTCTCTTGGCCCAGGCTTTCCTGGTAAAATTTCCCGGGGCCAAAATTATTCATGATCCCAGACTGACCTGGAATACCATAGATATCGTCACCAAAGCCGGAGGTATTCCCGTCCAGAGTAAGAGCGGCCATGCCTTCATTAAAGAGCGTATGCGTGCTGAAGACGCCGTGTATGGCGGTGAAATGAGTGCCCATCATTATTTTCGTGATTTTGGCTATTGTGATTCCGGCATGATCCCCTGGCTTTTGGTGACGGAACTTGTTTCCAGATCGGGCCGCCCCTTGTCGGCTATGGTTCGGGAGCGGATAGAAGCCTTTCCTGCGTCGGGAGAAATTAATTCAAGGCTTAAAGATGCCCCGAGTGCCATTGCCAGGGTGCGGGCTCATTATGCATCTTTGGCCACAGTGGTTGATACGACCGATGGCGTCAGTATGGAATTTGATGCTTGGCGGTTTAATGTGCGGAGTTCCAATACCGAACCGGTTGTTAGGCTGAACGTGGAAAGCAGGGGAAATAGGGAGCTCATGCAACAGAAGACTGCGGAGATTTTGGGGATATTAAAGGCGTGAACTGGGAAGGATGAGGAGTATTTTTACCACAGAGAACACAGAGGTCCCAGAGGAAAAACGGACTGGGACCCACTCACGCACAAAATTATTGGCTGTGCTGTTAAAGTCCATCGGGTTCTTGGTCCCGGGCTTCTGGATTCAACATATCAGCAATATTTGGTTCATGAATTGCGTTTGTGCTGGAACGTACTCAGGAGCCGCAGGCCTTGCTGTGCATCTGTGGAGATCCGTGCCTCGTCCTCAGGCCTGGGGAAATTTAAAAATGGTTATGGATATAGGCCGTGATCCGGTCCACGCATGTAGTAAGGTCACATCTATGTGTTTCCACAACGAGATCTGGATGGTCCGGCTCATCGTAGGGGGCCGAAATTCCGGTGTAATTTTTGATTCTTCCAGCCCTGGCCAGTTTGTATAATCCTTTGACGTCGCGTTTTTCACAGACATCAAGGGAACATTTGACGTAGATTTCGAAAAAATCGTCGGCTCCGACAATACGGCGGACCTTTTCCCGATCTTCCTTCAGCGGGGAAATAAATGCGGTCAGGCACAATGTTCCGGCATCGAGAAACAGTTTAACCATTTCCCCGATGCGTCGCAGGTTCTCGGCCCTGCCTTCGGGGGAAAAACTGAGATCTCCGCACAGACCATGACGGACATTGTCGCCGTCAAATACGTAGGTGCGGATGCCCTGGGTATAGAGCTCTTCCTCAACCTTGTGGGCCAGGGTGGATTTGCCCGACCCGGACAGGCCGGTGAACCAGAATGCCTTGGAACGATGGCCGTTTTGGCGTTCCCGGGCGCAGCGGTCGATATTGCCGCGATATACAACGGTATTAGGAGATTTGCAGGTAGGCATGTCAGGTAGGGGGGTAACAGATTATATAAAGGGGTTGAGCGAAGGCTGAATAAACATCAAGACTGATAAGAATGGCTTGATATTGCATAATGATGTCGGTCGGTCAACGGTTGGGGGCCACTTTACTTCTTGTCGGGATTCCAGGAATCCTTCACGGTGGAGGAGCTGTGGAAAGATCATGTTCTAGGATTTAGGTTTCAGGTTTTAGGATTTAGGTGTAAATGACAACCGAAAACTGACCCGGTTGAAACAACATAGCAAAAACATTTCATCGGGCAACTACTGAAAAAAACATAAAACCTAAAACGTAAAACCTAAAACCGTCTTTCCTCCCGCCGTGGTAGGTGGTTGGTATATCGTTATTTTCATCGTTACGACGGTACACTCAGGGTTGTTTTTGTCGTGATGAAATATTAACAGCAGCCGATTGGAAGATAGCTGAAGTATTGGTCCGCGGAAAGGATGTCTGTATATTCTTGTATACGCAGTTACTTTGCATAACGGATACTGTAGCTGACGGTAAACTTTTTATGGCTGGAGGACACTGTTTTGAGTGATCAACACGAGGAAAAAAATATACAGTATATGCCGGTGCAGATGATGCCCATGGAAGCAGATGATGATGAAATCGATCTGCTGGAGTTATGGCGCACGTTGATGCGTAAAAAGTGGGTTGTCGTGGGGGTTACGCTGGCATGTATCCTTGCTGCGGTGGGGTATGTGTTTTTGGTGACGCCGGTGTATGAGACCGAGGCATATTTTTTGCCGCCGAGTGTCGAGGATATTGAAGAATTGAATATCAAAGATGTTATCGGGAGTGCCTATACCCCGGAGTTTGTCTATCAGATGTTTCTGCAGAATCTTCGTTCTCGGGAGCTTCGCCGGAGGTTTTTTACAGAACAGGGTATGTTCTCTGCCTTGGCCGATGGCGATACGGAAGCTTTCGAAGATCGGGTGTTTGAAGAGGACTTCAATGAAAAACTTGTGTTGGAGAAGGGGGGCGAAAAAAGGGATGCGAATTCTCCCTTCTATTCTTTGGGTTTTACATGGAAAGATGCATCTCGTGTTACTGATTGGACCAACGCCTTTGTCGCCATGGTCATGGAGTACACCCGGGATGCTCTGATCAATGACGTGGTGACTCTCAAGAAAAATCAGATCAAATATCTTGAAAAAACGATTGCGAGTAAAAAAAAGGCAGGACAGGAACAAAGGGAAGACGAATTGGCCCGCCTTATGGAGGCATTGAATATCGCAAAAGTCTTGAAAATCACAGAAAATAAATTTTCAGGGAGCGATGTGCAGCCGGCAAGCACCTATAATATTGGGGTTTCGTACTTGCGCGGGACCAGGACTCTGAGTGCACAGATCAAGGCGCTTCAAAATCGCAAATCAGATGATCCTTTTATTGCAGGGCTTCGGGGACTTCAGGAAAAATTGGATGCTATCACAACCACAGTTATAGCCCCGGAGCATATCCTGGTTGCCAAAATCGATCAGCCAGCCCTGGTTCCTGACAAACCCATTAAGCCGAAAAAAGTTCTCATCGTTGCCCTTGCCGCAGTGGGCGGTCTTTTTCTGGGGATCTTTGTGGCCTTTTTTATGGCCTTTATGCAGAAGGTGAAGGCAGAAGAAGCCTTGGGAGACAGGGATGGACGGTTGTAAGTTTTAGGCTTTAGGTAACAGCGAAAGACTTGGGGAGGAACCCCCTTACCCCTTCGTTTTTTATCGCGAAGGGCGCGAAGGAACGCTAAGGGAGACTTGAGCAAAATAAAAGAGCAAAGGGGCATTCCACCCAACAGGCAGAATGAGGTTTTCAGATTGCGTGTGGAATGAGGACTACGTGATCAGTGATGATAAAAAGGAGATGGCTTGAGTGTCGTCTCCTTTTTTTGTTTAGGAAGGTGTATAATCCTTTGACGTCGCGATTTTCACACTCTTCCAGGGGGCATTTGACGTAAATTTCAAAAAAATCCTCGGCCCCGATAATTCTGTGTACCTTTTCCCTGTCTTCCTTCAGCGGGGAGATGAAGGCCGTCAGGCACACAATGCCTGCATCGAGAAACAGTTTGACCATCTCCCCGATGCGCCGGAGATTTTCCGTCCTGCCTTCCGGGGAAAAGCTCAGATCCCCGCACAATCCGTGGTGCACATTGTCGCCATCGAACACATAGGTGCGGATGCCCTGGGCGTGGAGTTTTTCCTCCACCAGATGGGCCAGTGTGGATTTCCCCGATCCCGACAGTCCGGTGAACCAGAATATTTTGGAAGGATGCGCGTTTAGCTTCTCGCGGGCGCAGCGATTGATTTTCCCGCGGTAGACGACCGTATTGGGGGTGGTGCACGTGCTCATAAGATGGCCTCGTGGGTTTGGGTGTCGGGAGTTCCGGAATGACCAGGGGCTGCCCACAAATTCTATTACCGGTCCCTTGTATGCTTGGGTATCTTTTCGTCTTCTCTGGTAGTTAGATTTGCTGTGAGACCGATGATGCCGGAAGTCCCACTGCCGGGCCTGGCCGATGAGGTGGAGAGGTCAAGTCCGCCGCGCATCAGTTTAGAGGAAATGCCCGCCAGACTGAGGGTCGTTGGAAAAATGTAGTCGTGAGATACTTGGAGTTTGGTGTTATTTCTTAGGTTCAGGAATTTGTCCTTATGGCGGGCGATATAGGTATCTGAACACCAGATCATGAAAGGCACCATGCGCTGCTCAATGCGTTTGGGATTTCCGTGCTGGTAGTACCCGTCTTCCCCCAATGATTCCCCGTGGTCGGATGCGTATATGACAACGGCATTGTCATCTCGCACGTTGTCAATGACGGAGCAGATAAAATCATCGGTTGCAACGATGCTGTTATCATAGGCATTGATGGTGATCTGATTTTTTTTGACTGTATTGTCCTTGTTTGTGTCCGGGACAAATTTGCGTGATTTTTTACAGTAGCGTTTCTGATAGGCATAATGGCTTCCTCTGGTATGGAGGACAATAAATTTCGAGGAGGCTGTTGCCTTTAGGGCTGAGATAAGCAACGGATAGAGCACCTCATCTTGTGCCAGTTCGTACTCGAGATGCATCGATTCACGGAATGCTGTATGATCTATGTTCTTCAGCAACCGCGTGGTTTGGTTGTTGTTTGTGCCCAGGGCATCGTTCAGAGATATCCAGTATGTTTCAAAATTGTACTTATTGAAGAGGTCGATGAATGAAGAATATTTGATTTTTGGATGTGCGCTGTCCGACGGGGTGATCATGACCGGAACCGAGTACCGTGTACACGCGGCAAAGGAAACCGTTTGTGGAAAATTAATAAGGTTATGTTCTTTGACCAGTCGTGGATTGGTTTCTCTGGTATATCCGTTCAGTTGGAAATGGTCGGCTCTTGCCGATTCGCCGATGATGAAAATGATGGTCAAATCTTTGTCTGTAAAAGTTTGGGTGCTTGGAGTGGCGGCACAATTGATGATGGGCCCCATGCTCTTTATTTTGTATAATTCTCCGTAATATCCTCTGATTCCCTTAATGACATTGATAGGAAATATTTTTGAGTAGCGCATTTGACTGGATAGCGTAGGGTAGATGTTCCTATACCACTTAGCATCAAATATGCCAAAATTGATGATAATCAACAATAGTAAAAATAAGATTGTGAACGCATAGTGGGGTTTTTTAATCGGTTTTAATTTGCTGTATATGATCCAGAAAAATGCGATACACAGTGAAAGAATGGTCCATAATGCGTTGTCCCAGTTTATAAACTCTCTGGCCTCGAAGAAATGAGTTTCAAAAACAAAGGCGATACTGCTGTGATTAATATCTATTTTATACAGGTTGTAGTAATATGAACCGATAGCTGCCATAAGATAGAAAATGGGAGTGACGATAACTGCGGCAGGCCACCAGAGAAAAAGCAGGTAAAAGCACATGAGTGTATTGGCGAAAGCAAAAAATGGGCAGATAATCTGTCCCCAGCCTGGGGCATGGAATAAATAGCCATTGTATAGGGAGGTAAATATTGCGGCCTGGATACCAATAAACAAGACGTAAGGAACTGATGGATGGTGTAGGAAAAAGTTTTTTTTCATTTTGTACAGTCTAGAAAGAAGGTGTCGGAGGCTCCCAGGGTGGGCTCGGAAAATACGAACCATCTGGGGCCTCCGTCGGGAAATTTTCCTGTTGATGTGTTATGTTGCTGATTTTCATAGCTTATTGTGTCAACAGAATCGCCTTGGGCAGTATAGAGCCCGACATATTCTCCATTGGGGTCAAGTTTGAAATTGGTAGGGTTGGTTGCGTGGTTGTTCTGTTTCCTTGATTGTGCTGGTACAGAAGAAGACATTGAAGACATTATCCAGGTTATGCTGACTGGTTGTTGTTCTCCTGAAACTGCATCGTGTACAACTGATTATAGGTCTCACATGTTTCCAGCAGCTCTTTATGCCGTCCCCGGGCGATGATCTTGCCGTTTTGCATAACCAGAATGCAGTCTGCGGAGATGACCGTGGACAGGCGGTGGGCGATGACGATGCTGGTGCGTTCCTGCATGAGGTTTTCTAAGGCCTTTTGGACTATGCGTTCGGACTGGGTGTCCAGGGCGCTGGTGGCCTCGTCCAGGATGAGCAGGGGCGGATTCTTGAGCAGAGCCCTGGCAATGGTGATGCGCTGTTTCTGTCCGCCGGAGAGTTTGACCCCGCGTTCACCGATGATGGTTTCGTAGCCGTTCTCCAGTTTTTCGATGAAACCATGGGCGTAGGCTGCCCTGGCCGCATTTATGATCTGTTCACGGGTCATTCCTTCCTGACCATAGGCGATGTTGTCGGCAATGGTCTGATTGAACAGAAAATTGTCCTGGGAAACAATACCCATGCACAGCCTAAGACTGGGCAGGGTGTAGTCCTGCAAAGGAATATCGTTGAGCAGGATGGTGCCGCTTTCCGGTTCGTAAAAACGGGGAAGCATGTTCACTAGTGTGCTTTTACCTGACCCGCTGGAACCCACGATGGCGACCCGTTCCCCTCGGTTGACCGTAAGATTGAGATGCTTAAGGGCCGGGGTTGTGCTGCCGGGATAAGTGAAGCAGAGATCCTCAATTTGCAGATGTTCAAAAGGGAGCTGGACCTCGGTGGTACCCCCTGTTTCAATGGCGATTTCCGGAGTGTCCAGAACCTCGAAAACCCGCTCGGCTCCGGCCAGGGCTTTCTGGATGGTCAGGTTCGCATCATTGAGCTTTTTGACGGGATCGTAGAGCATGACCAGAGCCGTCATAAAGGAGAAAAAGGTTCCCGGGGTGGAGTTGCCGGCAATGACTTCCCGGCCGCCGTACCAGACAACCAGGCCGATACCCAGGGCGCCGATGAGTTCCATGACCGGAGAGGAAAGCTCATTGTATACGATCTGGTCAATGGCGATTTTAACCAACCTTCCGTTTTCTCTGCCGAATTTTTCCTTTTCCCGGGGTTCTGTGGCAAAGGCCTTGACCACCCGGATGCCGCTGAAAATTTCCTGAAGAACGGTGGAGATGTCTGAAATTTTGGCCTGGTTTTTCCGGCCCAGTTTGCGCAGTTTCTTGCCAAAATACACAAAGGGATACACGGCCAGGGGCAGTACCAGAACGGCAAAACAGGCCAGATAGGGGTCACGGTAGAAAACAACCACCAGCAGACCGACCATGGTCAGGATTTGGCGGATGAGCATGACAATGGACGGCAGGCTGGAGCGGATCTGGGTCACGTCATTCAATATGCGGGACATAAGCATGCCCACCTGATTATCTTCGAAAAAACCAAGGGGCAGGCGGATTATCTTTTCGTACAGCTCATTTCTGAGCTCTTCCAGCACTTTTAGGCCGCAATAATTCATCTGATAGTTTTGCAGAAACCTGAAGATCCCCTTGAGGAGGAAGACTCCGATGAGCACCACGGGGATGAAGACCAGGGAATGCTCGTCCTTGTCGATGAAAATATTGTCCAGGGCCGGTTTGACCAGAAAGGCTGCAGCACCCGAACAGGCGGCCACCACAGCCATGGAAATGACGGAGAGGGTGATCCTGATTTTATAGGGGGTAAAATAGCTCAGGGCCCGTTTGAGCAGGCGGAGGCTATCGACTTTTTTCCAGGTTGATTCAAGTTTCATTGAAGTTCCAGATCGCCAGGCTGTTGAAAAAGGCCCGATTGCTGCGTAAAGTGAATGCTTAGCGAGTTTGCGAGCTTAGCAGACCTTACATCCGTTGGGCTTCGAAAAAGCCAGACTCTCACGTACGTCTATGTACGCTTCGTCCCTGGCTTTTCCTTGCGCCTTGCACTCGAACCTTTTTGAACAGCCTGTACGTTTTGATTTTGGCTCTTGTTGTGTTTCGGGGACTTTTGGAATTCTTTACTCAAAGCACAGCCCGAGCAGTGTTTTTTAACGCCCTGAAGGGGCAGGACATACCAGCCCGGGGCAACGCCCTGGGTTAAAATCGTAGTATTTAACGTACCCTGAAAGGGTTCGACATAAAAAGGGCAGCTAAAAACGGCGTATCTGTCTATAACATTTCAAAATAATTGAAATTATCAAAAAATCTTAGAAAGCTGTCGAACCCTTTCAGGGTACGCTTTAAAATATACGTGTGTACCCAGGGCGTTGCCCTGGGCTAGTATGTATAGCCCTTTCAGGGCATTTTCAAAACCCAGTGGATTTCAAGGTTTCAGTGAGCAGGGACAAAATAGGTCCCCGAAACACAACAAGAGCCTTGATTTTTTTAACGGTCTGTTGTGTCTTCGTTTTTCTTCCGAAAAAATTTGTAAAAAATCGTGGCACCAAGGGATGTTGTGTGCATGCGCAGGCGGTGTCTGAGCCAGACTGTATCTTTTTTGCGGCCTATGCCGATGCGGTGGAGATAGAAAGGATCGGTGCCCGGGCCGTTGCGGAACCGGTCCAGAGAAAAGGCGCCTTCATAGCCGGCATCACGGGCCGCCTGTACTGTTATTTTGTCAAAATGTCCCCAGGGCCAGCAGATGAGCTGAAAGTCTATTTTATTGATATCTTTGATCACGTCCAGACTGGTTTTGAAATCCTTCAGACAGAAGTCGTACCGTTCGGCATCGGTTCTGCGCCGGAAGGTAAGATGTTCCCCTCCCTGATTTTCCGGCCAGAATCCGTTGAAGGCATAGGCACTGCCGTATCCGAATGTGGGCAGCTCGTCCCGAGGATGATCATAGATTCCGTGGGCCGACCAATGTCCGTCCGAGACCGGAGCCAGAAACTGCAGATTCTTGAAACACCCCTGATGGCAGGTGGTGTGGGAGTAAATTTCCATACCAAAGTCATGCACCGCGGAAGAAAGTTCCTGCCTGGTCATGAATTGGGCATACTCCTTTTCCCTCAAGGCCAGACGAAAACTGTGGCTGGCCTTGATAAAAAGAGGCGCGTTTCCAAGGGTGCGTACGGGGCCGTCCCAGATGAAATCCGTAATGGGAAAAAAGACTCCGCACATATCCCGTTTGGCAAGTTCGGGCACGGCATACAGCCAGTTGCTCACATGGGCGTCGTCAAAGGTGATGACGATCTGTTTGCCTTTGGGACGCGCATCGCCTTTGCAGATGCGCACCAGCTTTTGGGCGGAAATCGTCTGAAATCCCATGCCCTGAATGGTGTCAAGATGACTGCAGAAAAGCTCTAGGGGATGCCCGCCGGGCGTGCCGATATCGTGGTAGCAGAGGATGGGGATGTTGTGGATGGATGGGGTCATGAGAGTGGTGTCGATTGTTGGGCAGGGCGATTGCGCTGCAATGGTTAGCGTTGGTTGAATCGTGTGCTGGCCAGTGATTTCAGCTTCCGCAGGCGTTCTTTTGCTTTGATGGACAGGGGGTTGAAATATGACTTTATTTGGCGTCTGAGAGTGTGAAATCCATTTGATTTATCTATGGAGGTATGGTGTCTTCCGGCATTTCTCCACCTTTCAAATTCCGTCAGAACGAGAGAGCGATTTTTTGCGATCAAGGCCTCGGCCAGGGGAATCAGATCCGGTTCACTTTTGAGTTCCGGGGCCAGATATTCAGGGTAAAACCATGAAGGCTTGAGGCCTTCGAATATTTCAAGACTGATTTCCATAGACCGATGTACCCATGGGTCGTCATTACCTGACAATTTAGGCATGATTTTTTTGATGTCCCGAAAATAGTTTTCCATGAGATATTTAATGAGCGGCTTTATTGTTCCTGCCTGAACAAGAGTTTTTTTGACGTCGATAAAGTGTGCAAGTTGATGCTCGATTTTCGTTTCAATGCTTACCCCTGCACTTTTGTGCTCTTGTCTGAAATAATAGAAAAAAGATGGACATTGCGAAAAAGAGTCCACCCGGGTGAGCGCTTCGTACATGAAGCATACATCCTGACTAAGTTTGTAAGGGAGGTGATACAGAGCATGCTTTCTGATAAAATCTGTTTTGAAAATCCAGCGCCAGGCAACTTTACTTTTCCAATAGGCGGGGCTTTTCCCAAAGGTGATGTTGTGGGCCTCGGGATGATGAAAATATCGTCGGCAGTTAAAGGTGACATTAGAAAAGACAATGGCATTGCCGCAAACCATGTCCACCTTGTCCCTGTATGCAGTGTAAAGCATGTCACGTGCAGCATTTTTATCCAGGAAGTCATCGGCGTCTAACCATGTCACATATTTGCCTTTGGCCATCTCCTGTCCGACTTGTCTGGTATACCCAATCCCTTTATTATATTGGTGGACAGTTTTTATTCTGTGGTCGAGTGATTTATAGCGGTCACAAATGTTGGGAGTATTGTCTGTTGAGCCATCATCGATAATGATGATTTCGATATTCGGTTCTGTCTGCCAGATACAGGACTCAATGGCTGTGGGAAGCCATGTTTCCATATTGTAGGCAGGGATCACAATTGTTATGTCTGGTTGCATGGATTTTCTCTTTGACTGTGGTATGATGGAAACTGGAGCGATCTTATTTTTTGGATGGCTGTGACGAATCTGGCTGTGCGAGACAGGCACCTATTGTAATCCCAAGGAGTGTGAGCGCCATACCCAGCCACCATGTTCTAAAAAAATTGTGTCCGGAAATGGCAATGCCAGTGTATCCCAGAAATGCGCTCCAAAAACAGAAGGCAAGAGCCCAGTGGGTCGTGTCTGAGGACTCAAGCCAACCTGTTCGGATTTTTTTCCAGGACCATAAGAGATACGATCCAATCCAAAAGAGGAACAAGCCGAGCCCGACAATGCCGGTCTCGCTTGCGAGTTGCAGGTACACATTGTGGGGGTGGGGGATGATGTCCAGACCGCCGGGCATATGCAGCCCCAAGGATTTGAATCCTTTGGTAAAACCGTTTACACCGACGCCCAGGATGGGGTTGTGCTCAAAGACTTGAATGGCTGTGGGCCAGATGTACTGAATGCGAGGATCGCCGATGGCCCGGGTGTACGAAGTCCTGCTAGGACCGAAAAACAATGCGCCGCAAACTAGGGCCAGGACAAAAATTGTTTTTGGCCAGGAAAATCCGCGGAAAAAAAGGAGCATGGCTATGCAGGCCATGAAATAGCCCACATAGCCGCTTCGTGCTTTGGCCGCTGCGAAAAGAAACAGGGCCGGGATCAGGATGAGTGCGGTGAGAAGTCTCTTCTTGGGAGCCGACCAGGAACGGTTCCATAAGAAATAGATACCCATGGCCGGGGGGAGAATCATGGCCATGAGATTGCCGACCCTGTAGGTGGAAAAAGAGCCGGTGAGTCTATTTTCGTACATGGTGGCGGTTCCTTGCACCAGATCAAATCCTGTGAAATATTGATAGAAACCGTCCAATCCTTCATAAAATCCCATGATACAGAAAAGTATTACTATGCGTTTCAGATCTTTTCTGCTCCGGACACATTCAATGCCCGCAAAAAAAAGCAGGAATCCCTTTTTGAAATTTGTTTCAAATCCGTACCAACTGTAATGGATATTGATTGAGTGGAATACTTTAAACAATATATATGCCCAAAATAATAAATATATCCATTTAAGGCGGAATCGTTTTACTTGTGAATTTTTATAGTCCAATGCGTAATAAGGAATCATGCCTGCCAAGGTTATTCCAATGCCAATTTCCCGCAAGGCATTTCCTAAGGGGAAAAAGAGGATATAAAAACAAAAGCCAGCATACATGAGCATATATGCACGTTGTGCCCAATTTTTTTCCTGAAAGGTCAGATGAAATTTTTTGAGTGCGTTTGTTACATGTACCATCGTTTTTTCCCTGTATTTTTGGAAGGATGAGGCTGCCACTGCAAGTATTTTACTAGAACTTGAAGACACTACCTAGATATTCCGACGGCCTTCTTTGAATATAATGTTCGCCATTATAGAGGCGCAACAAATGTTTCCCTTTGGAGGCAGGTGTAAAGAAGGTGTGCGTGAGATCACGGTTTATGTTCCCCATGGACCGGCGAAGACCCGCGTTGTTCAGCAATGTCTCGATTTTGGACGCAAGGCATTCCGGGGCATCAGGAGGACAGATGAATCCGTTGATTCCATCACGGACCAGGTCCGGCACCCCGCCTACGCTGGTGCACACAGCAGGCAGACCAATTATGAATGCTTCGAGCAGGACATTGGGCATGCTTTCCTGGCGCGAAGAGAGAACGAATATGTTTGAGGAGGAAAGGGCGTCAAGGACCTCGTCATGGGGCACTGTGCCGTGCTGGAGGACATTGGCATACACATTCTGCGGAACATGGGGGTAGGTTGCTGCATCCGCACGGGTTCCAAATGCCTGAAAGATTACATCGTTTCGCCCATGCCGTGTGCGCAGGATGTGGACGGCCTGAAGAAATGTGTCGAACCCTTTGACCGGGTTGTTGTTCCCGACATAGGTTACACGGAGGTGCTCTGTCGGGAGATTTTTTGGAGATGGGGCGTGGTCCAGAGTAACCGCATTGAAGATGACATGAGTTTTTGATGCAGGAACTAGAGCTTTTTGGAGCACTTCGGCCGCTTTGTATGAATTGCAGACGAATCCGTCCGAAATCCGGGCGAAGATGCACGACAGCGCATTGGGTGTATAGATAACCCCCCTATTCAGAAAAAGACGGAACCGGCCGCCCAGAAGTTTGGCCAGGATTCCGGACTTGATGGCCTTATTGTGAAAGGTATGTACGACGTCAATGGCGTGTTTTTTGGTGAACCGGTGTAAAAACAGGGCTGTTTTTCCAACGTATCCAATTGAGTCACACAGGACAAGATGAACGGGCGTTTTTCCCAAAGCATGGGCAATACCTGATTCCGGGGGCACAACCACATACACGTGCAGTCCGGCCTCGGCCATTGCCAGCGCATTGATAATGAGCTGCTGATTCCCGCCTGAAGAATGCTTTGTCGAGTCAGTTATATAAAGGACAGAACGTACATGTTGGAAACTTTGGGGGTGCATGGGACCTCGGAAAATAATTTGTACCATGTGGAATGATGGCAGAGCAATATAGGGAGGACGGATAGATGCTGTAAAGGAGATTCTGGCAGTACCTCTATGTTGATATGCTCACGTATTGGACTGGGAACGATATTTTCGGATTTCGGATGCGGAAGGCGTGCGGCGATTACAGCCATGCTGATAATTTTTCAACTTGTAAACTGAGTTCAAAACACGCCTTTGCATGTTGATGGAATCTTTTTTTCAGTGCATCGATCTCGTGATGCGGTGTCGTGAGCAGCCTTTCCAGGCTGCTTTCAAGGAGATGGTCGCGGTCATTCAGGGGGACCATCAGGGAGGAGGCCCACTCGGGCCAGATTTCTTCTACTCCGCCCACGTCCCTGGTGATACACACCAAGCCCCGAGCCATGGCCTCGAGCAGGCTGTTGGGCAGCCCCTCCCTGTAGGACGGGAGGATGAAGATGTCCGCATCTTTGAGGAGTGAATCCACGTCATCCTGGAATCCGTGCCAGACGATATCCTCATTGATCCCCAGTTCTGCTGCCAGGGTGTGCAGGGCAGATTCCTCCTGCCCGGTACCCACGACATGATACCTGAATGTGATCCCTTTTTTTTTGAGATGGCTCAGTGCTGTCAGAACGTCCCTGTGCCCTTTGTCCGCATTGAGCTGGCTTGTGGAGATGCACCGTAAGGGGCCTAAAGTCGTTTGAGAAGGAGCTTCTGCAATCTTTTTGCCGGTATGGATTACCGTGATATCATCTGGTACAAGATAGGGTAGTGCCAAGGGCAGATCCTGCCTGATCTGTTCACACGGGACAAGAAGGCGGGGGTTGATGTACCGCTGGGCGAAGCGAACATTCCATTTGTTGAGCATGTCTCCGGAAAGACCGATCCTGTGGATGACCGGAATACCAAGAATGCGCGCGGCAATACCAGCGGTGCGCATGTCTTTGCCCACATTTACTACGACCCGGTCGATATGCTGTTTTTTACAGAGCAGCATTGTTTTTATGATTTGAAAGGGGCTGAAATCCATCCCGAAGGTGTCTCTGCGGACGGAAATACCCAATGCTTCAGCCTTGTCCGTAAACGGCCCCGGCCGACCGATAATCCAGACTGAATGACCGAGATCCTGGAGACCTTTGGCTACATCAAGGGTCCATGTTTTGACCCCGCCCCATTTATGGGTGGAATTGACGAAGAGAATGTTCATTGGAATGCCCGCGATGTCATATGTTGTAATGATAAGAAGGAGGGTTATGTGAGCTCTATTTTTTTTAGCAATTCAGGCAGCACTTCCTCCGGCATGAGCTCGGTTAGGCACGGGCGATTACCCTGCGAACAGGAGCCGGATTTACATGGCTGGCAAGGTAGTCCTTTGAATATATGCGTATGTTCCGGGCTAGGGAAGGTCCAGCCCTGTCCTTCCGAACCAAGAATCGTCAATGACGGTGTATCCAGGGCCACGGCAAAATGGCGGGGAGCGGAGCAGTTGCCCAGATGGAGATCTGCTTTTTGAATGATGGCAGCCATCTCACGCAGGGAAAGAATTCTGTCTGGGACGAAGCAGTGATCTGGAGAGTGGGCCGCTTGGGCGACGCGATCTGCGCACTCTTTTTCCCCAGGGCCATAGAGAATGTAGAATTTTAGCCGATTGTCCTGCTGTACTGCACTGTTGATGAGTTTGCCGAAATATGGAGCAGGCCACCGTCTGGTGGCGCTGTGATGAGTCGGGTCCACGGTGACGAGAATATCGTCGGTCCCGACAGAGAGGCCGCCAAGTTCTTGTGCGGCCCATTTTTTTTCCTGGTTCGTCAGGAAAATGCGTGGTTTTTCGCGGTTCCACACGATTCCCAGAGGGCTCAATATTTGGGCTTTGCGTTCGACCGGGTGTTGGGCGTCCATGGTTGCCCAATGTGTATATAGCATACGGTTGTACCATGGGGGATGATACGTGAGTCTGATATTGGCTCGGCTGAAGAGGACCACAAACCGGCAGCGAGGGAGTTGCTGGAAGTCAATAACCATGTCGTAGCCGTTTCGGGCGATTTTCCAGTAGCAGGCTAGCTCCTTGGCGAAGGAAGTCAGCTTTTTTTTGTCGAGAATTTTAATCTCGGCAAGGTAGGGATTATTCTCCAGAACCGGAGCACATTTTTTTTCCGTTAAAAAATCAACCAGTGCGTTTGGAAAACGCTGTTTGAGGAGTTGGATAATGTGGGTTGTCAGAACGACATCGCCTATCTGTCGCAGTTGACATATAAGGATGCGTTTTGGATTGATATGGGAGATATTTTTACTATTCATTCGGTGATTTTTTGTTGTTTCATGCGTAACAAGTTGGCAACCAGTTTTGTGTAGGGGGGGATTCCTGCCTCGGCATCTAAGGGAAGGTAGATTGACGGTTGCTGGCCATTGCTCATCGCGCGTTGTATTGTAGCTGCTATGTCTTGTGGCCTGGAATCGGCATTTAGGATATTTTGGGGTGCTAAGAATTTACTGCTTCCGTTTGTGTCTGTCGATATGACGGGCAGTCCGGTCGCCAATGCTTCCAGGATAGCGTTAGAACAGGCGTCGTAGAAGGTGAGCAGGATGAACAGGTCGCTTGCCCTGTAAAACGAGGGCATGTCATCGACTTTGCCCATGAAATAGACCCGTTCGGTTATTCCCAAACGACGAGCGATCCGATTATACCGAGCGGCATTGCGGCCTCCTGCGATCAGCAGAATATGGTTTTCCGGAAGAAAGGGGAGTGTTTCGATCAGTGGGCGGATGCCTTTGAGTATGAAATTTGTTGCAGCCGTTGCAATGATGACCTTGTCCGGGAGGTGCAGATGTTTTCGGATTGCGTTTTTTTCAGCGGCAGAGCATGGCGAAAATTTTTTTAGATCTGCTTTGTTGTAAATGATACGGACGGTCTTCTTTTTAAGTTGTGGAAATGCCTCAAACAACCAGGTTCGCACCAGATGGGAGTTGGCAATCAGAGTTCGCGTATGCCGAACTTGCAGTCGTTCAATGAGTAAAACTAGACGATTGGCCGGCGTCAGGCGTCTTCTGATCATCTTCCAGGTTCTGGAAAATCCTTTAGGATATGCTTTTTTTGAATGTTTCCAGAAGATTTTTGTCGGCCCCCCGCTGATTCGCAAGATATCTTGGTAGACCGTGTTGCCCAGCCCTATACTCAGATCGTAGTTGTTGCGTCGTCTGACCCACTCCGCTCCCAGAGCAAACCATAAAATTTTGATGCTTTTTCCCATGCACGGACGTCCAATACAAACGACCCGGACACCTTCAGGTGCTTGGGTATTTTGCCTAGAACAGATGAAATCCACTGCATATTTTTTTGCTAGTTCTTCCGCAAGACGCCATGCAAAACCTTCAACTCCTCCGTATCGGCTTAGTTTGGGGAGCATTATGGCGATTCGTTGTTTGGTCATATGATGAAACGAAGGAAGGTTAAATACTTGTAACTATCTTGAAGTAAAGATTAAAATAAAGATTAAAATTCTGTTTTTGATAATGAGGTCGTAATCTGGGATTCAAATTAGTCGTTATTATGTTTGGAAAATTTTCGAAGTCGTTTCTGAAGCAATACGTCCACAATGTCCATATCTACCGGGTCATCAATTTCAAAGCATCGTTCCTGCGGCATGATACTCAATACGGTTTTACCGAAAAATCGATGTTTCGCTTGTAAAAATCCTGAGCATTTCATGACGTACACAGCACCGTTTTCCTGATATTGGGGATCACGGTCCTGGCGGCGCGGGCGGAATCGCTTGTCATGATTGATACCCTCGGCAGAGCCATCAGCCAGTTCTTTCCATATAAAATAATGAAAAGCTGTCGCCGTGAGGCAGGAATCCGCCTTTTCATCAAGAAGCTTCTGGATCGCAGCGTCAATATCTTCTGTTGCCGTCAAGGGAGACGTGCATTGCATAAAAACCAAAAGATCAGGCTGGATTCCCTGTTTTTTGAGAACATCCAGGCCATGGAGTAACGCACTTTCAGAGGTTGCTGTATCGTTCGCCAGCTCTTGCGGTCGTTCGATGACATGAGCTCCATAGGAGCATGCTGCTGCAGCGATCTTTGTATCATCCGTTGACACATATACTGCAGAAATAAACTTTGATGCTAGCGCAGCTTCAATATTCCAGGCAATCAGGGGCTTTCCGCAAAGAGGATAAATATTTTTGTGGGGAATCCCCTTGGACCCCCCCCGTGCAGGAATGATGGCGATTATATTCATCGTGATCCCTATAACCCTACATTTTCTAGAAAATTCAAAGCAAGCCAAAATCCTTCACCGTTATTCTTATGCCCCTGCCATATTTCAGGGATGAACTGTATGCCGGGTGCATAGGTGTCCAAAGCATTCTTCAGCATTTTGAAATCTACATCCCCTTTACCTATCTGGACGCCTTCGCCGTCAACCCCCTTTGCATCCACAACATGCAAATGAACAGTGTGGGGCAGTACTTTTTTCAGAAACGCTTCAAGATCCCAGTGATAGTAATTGCACGCCATCATGGAGTGGGAAACATCTAAGCATATTTTTTGCTTGGTTTGTGTACAAAAATGACAGATTTCGTCCGGATCAACAAAAAGATTATGATGGCTCTGACCGCCAAAATGCCACGGGAAGGGAGGCATGGTCTGGATGGCTATTTGGACATGAGTAAGGTCTACTTGGGCAAGAGATTCTGCGGTGATTTCATATAAGCGGGCGCGGTCTTCTACGGGCAAAAAAGCTTTCTGACTCCATCCTCCTGCGTTGACAACGATCACCGGGCATTTCGTTTGGGGAAAATACCGATTGAGATTTCTGGTGAGATCTGTGACACGTTGTAATGCTTCTATGGAGTGCTTTCTGTATGCCATGTCCGCATTGGAAAGATCGAGCAGATGATCTCCTGCAAAGAGTTCCGGACAATGGACGGCATAACCAAGGTCCTGTGTCGTCTCCAAAAATTCAGAAGGATCAATTTCCAGATCCCGATAACTGAGGTGAAATTCGACAAAGTCCAAATCAACATCTTTGATAATATTTTGAAAATCATGGAATCTTGTGGGGATACCACAGGGTCTGGAGAAGTGGTATTTGGATTTTTTTGCAGGTTTTTCGTCGATATCACTTTCATAAAAATAATCCCCTGAGACGAAATCTCGCACAGCTGTTTTCCCGATAAGTTCATCAATCCGGTTTGGCTGGATTCCCTGGCCGGGACTTTTGATGGCGATCAGATCTTGGGTTATTTTCTCCCCTTTCCGGAGAGCTTGGGTGATAACCAGACTTTTTGCCAGATTTTCACGATTAATCATTTCTCCCTGGGTAATATCACGTTCTCCACCTTCGCCTAGAGCCATCTCAATTTCACGGATGGATGTTACCATGGAAGCAAATTCTTCAGGCAAGAGACTTACTTTATGATCTGTGCCTTCCAGTGATCTGTCGACGGTTAAGTGCTTCTCAATAATTTTTGCGCCCATGGCAATGGCAGCGATGGGGACCGAATAGCCTCTTTCATGACCGGAATAACCAACAATGGATTTTGATATTTCTTTGAGTCGTTTGATATAGTTAAGATTTACGTCTTTAAAGGGCGTGGGATAGGTCGAGTTGCAGTGCATGACCGCAAATTGAGCCCCTACTTTTTGCAAGAAATGAACAGATTTTTTAATCTCCCATTCCCGGCACATCCCCGTGGAACAGATCATAGGTTTGCCTGTCTTGGCGATCTTTTCTAATAATTCATAATTTGTAAAATCCGCTGAAGCGACTTTATAGGCGGGCATATCAAATGTTTCGAGAGCGTTAAAACTGGCAAGATCCCAAGGAGTACACAGGGGAAGAATTCCTTTGTTGCGACTATACTCGAAAACTTCAAAAAGATCGTCGCGGGAAAGCTGAAATTTTTTGAGAAGATCCAACGTATATTCAGATCCCAAATCTAAACAGGCATCAGAATCCGTTCCTGTGTTCCGATAAAGAGAGTCGAGATCTCTCATTTGAAACTTGACACAATCCGCGCCAGCTTCAAGGGCCAGATCAACGAGCTTTTTTGCGAGTTTTTTATCTCCCTGGTGATTATTTCCAATCTCTGCAATAATGAAAGAAGGGCTGTCATTTTTAATGATGTGTTCGCCTATGTGCAGCCCCTCGACACCTTTGCGGGCAATTCCGATAAAGCGACCAGCAGCATCTAAAAGTGGTACGATATCAACTTTATGTGAAAATTTCTTTGAAATCTTAGTATAATCATGAACACCACTGTGCGTTATAGGGCTTGTATTCATGATGCTATCGACAGAATTATCCAAATCAAATTCACTGTTCTCGGTTATCCATCTTCGAACATCACCATCGCTTATAGAACCAATAAGGATTCCGTTTTCTTTAACGACAAAAACAATTCGGGACTGATTACCATTGATACGTTTCATTGCATCAATAATTTTATCACCGGAAAAAACAAGATATTGTTTTATTTTTTTTTCTATAAGCATTATGTTTTATCTCGCTGATTATTTATTTGCTGCACATCGTGTAATAATCTGTTTATGTTTTAATCTTATCAGAAAAAACATGGAAGATAAGGATATAGAGCACTACTGCGTTTAGCCACCCACAATTTTGTTTTGTTGGGAACTAACATTTTTTCGTTTATCGATGAGATAACCTTGTCGATAGGAACTTTTTTTTTGGTTCTCACATTTGTCGAGTGACAACCTTGTGGTTGCACTGATTTTGGAACGATGATCCCTTTGGATCGATAATAGTCTTTATTCTCTTCATAAAAATACATGGAGTTATTTAAATCTACTCCGCAAAGGACGATATTGTCATAACCACAAGCCAGTGCGAAGAATATGAGGTAGGAAAGGCTCGCCGTGTAACCATAAAGGAAGGAAAGGCCGCTTGCCTTGCAGATTCTTCGGCTCCTTGCAAGGATCTCAAGGGAGAGGTTCATGACGTCATCTCGTCCTCGTATGGGTATGTCAAAATCGTACGAAAGATAGAAGTTTGGAAAAAGCGATCTGGGAATTCGCGAAAAGGATATTGACCGGTCGAGGAGATCTTTGGCGATAATGGGCGTTTTGCTTAAATTTTCTTTTTTTTGATCCAGAATGGTATAAAAAATATTTTTTCGCTCATTTTCATTGGAAGGTTCCTCATAACAAAAAAAAGTAGGCACAAAATCATGGATGAGCCAGAAATTGAATCCAATACTGTTATTTTGTTCGATTTTTTCCCATTGGGCATTGTTTAATTCATTTATTGAACTTCCGGAACCAAGAATGAATAATGTGTCGCTGTTTACTTTATGTTTCAGATCAAGTTCTGGTAATGTTTTTATATTGTTCTGTCGGGCAAGGCGAGTAGTTATTTTTTTTGATTTAATTTCTTTATAAATAATTTTGATTAGTAGTCTTGTGTATAATATTTTATGATATATTTTAGATGAAAACATAGGGGTATTTGTCATGTTATGTTAAACCAAATCCAGTTTGGGATGTTGGGTTGCCTTCAATGGAAGCTGCATCCAGCATGTGCTCTAAAAAGACGGCCATGGCCCGTGGTACCACGTTGTAGAGTAGGGGCGATTCATCAAAAATCGCCCGTTTTTCTGGGCCCCGTGAGGTGCAGAAAAACATATCTGTTCCCGGCAATTCATGATGTATAAACGAAGTTGCGTAACTCAAGTTATCAATTTTGAATGTGTATTTACTTATAGATACCGATCAAGTGGACATCAATATCGTCTCTAACGCAGGAACGGACCAGCTAATTTCATCTGGTCCGTTCATGCGTTGATAACTTCTTCTGGTCAATGGTTTTTGTCTTTCCTCTACATCACCATCCGCACCTTCCCTCCAGGGGACAGCTTCCTTTCCAGCCTGGAGGCCACCCTGCTCATGGAATAGCAGCAGATAAAATAGAGGGCGGCCACGGCGGTATAGATTTCAAAGGGGTAAATCATGAGTCGGTTGTTGAGTCCCTGGGAGACAAAGGTCAGTTCCAGGACGCCGATGATATAGGCCAGGGAGGTGTCCTTGAAGATGGAGATGAACTGGCCCACGATGGCCGGGATCATCTGTTTGAGAGCCTGGGGAAGGACGATGTGGACCATGGTTGAAAAGTAGCTGAGACCCGTGCCATAGGCTGCTTCAATCTGGCCTCTTGGGATATTCTGGATGCCGCTGCGCACAATTTCGCCCAGATATGCTCCGGTGAAGATGGTCAGGGCGATGGTCGCGGACCAGAAGACGTCCAGATAGGATTTGATAAAGATGGGTATGAAAAAATAGACCCAGAAAATAACCAGAATCAGCGGATTGCCACGGATGATTTCGATGTACAGGGTGCAGGGAATCCGGAAAATGACATTTTTGGAGACCCGGCCCAGGCCGACAACAAGGCCGATGAAAAAACTGATGGAAATGGAAATGACGGCCATGGCGATGGAGGCGGAGAGTCCGCCTATACCCCACAAAACCTCATTTTTATCGCTGCTTGGAAATTTCCAGATAAGCAGGGAACGCATATTGTCCCAGATGATGGACCATTTGAAATGGAACAGGGCCACGGCAAGCTCATATATGATGAACGCCAGTATCAGGATAAACGACCACTTGCCGATGAGGATCATGGTCTGGATCATGATCCTGGTGGCCTTTTTCCAGAGCAGCATGGGGTGGGAGTAGGTCAGTTCGTTGCGTGGCCGGCCCATAAATCCGACGGAACCGGCAAGACCTTTCCATATCATTTCAAAGGGCCAGAACAGAATGTTTGCCAGGAAGATGCCGATCCCTCTTTTAGGGGTGTGCCCGTCATTGATCCTGAGCTTCATGTTTATCAGGTTCAAAATGCCTGAGATGCCCAGGGAAAGTCCCAGATAGAGAACGCTGGCTGCGGTGGTGGCCTCAAATCCTCTGAAGGTCAGAGATTCCACCTGCTGGGATTGCCAGCAGAGTTCGGCAACGCCCACAACCATGGCCAGGGAGGAGTTCTTCATGTTGTTTAAGAATTCACTGCCCAAGGGAGGAATAATGGCCCGAAAGGCCAGGGGCAGGATGATGGTGCGCAGTGCCTGAAAATAGGTCAGTCCGGAAGAATACGCCGCTTCGAGAAGTCCTTTGGGGATGGACTGCATGCCTGCGCGGATAACTTCGGCCATGAATGCTCCGGTATATACGGACAGGCCTATGGTGGCGCTCCAGAATTCGTAATTGTGATCAAAAATAAATTCCCGTCCGGCCTCGGGGAGGGCCATGGGCAGGGCGAAATACCAGAAGAAAAGTTGGACCAGCAGGGGGGTGTTGCGAAAAAATTCTACATAGGCAGAGGAAAAGAGGTTGAACGGCTTGAATGAGGAGAGCCTGCCGAGCCCAAAAAGAGTGCCCAGAAAAAGGGCAATACCCGAACTGATCAGGGTGATTTTGAGGGTGACCAGCAAGCCTTTGAACAGTTCCAAACCAAAGATCATGCCGTAGGTGTCATTTTTGGTGTACAGCACGTCCCAATGGAAATCATATCCAAATTGAAAGACAAATCCCCAATAATAGACAAAGCTTGCAAGCAGAGCAAAGAGAAGCAGGTATTGGACCCAGGTTTTTTCAAGCCAGTAGCGAAACATAATCCGTCATGGGGGTAAGGGTTGATTTATAAGGACCGCTGCGTTTTAAAGAACGCTGCCCGTAATGAAGACTGTGCTTAGGGAGTGTTGCGTTTAAGGAAATTTTTGGTGAAGGGGTGCAGGGGATGACTTCCGCCTCCCATTTCCCGCCTCCTGTCTCTCCCTCTCAACTTCCCTTCGCTAATCAACGGGGTGCCTGTCGTCTACGGACAGACACCCCGTTGATGGATCAAGGTCGTCTTAGGGCCACATTTCAATCTTGCTGGTCATGGGAAAGGAATAGGGGGTGTCAGGACCGTACCATTTGTTGTAGATGCTCATGTACGTGCCGTCGTTCCACATGTCCTGGATGGTGAAGTTGATGGTGTCGCGCCATTTGGAATCATTTTCGGGAAGACCAATGCCGTAAGGTTCGTCACTGAAGAAGTCACCCACCAGTTCGTACTTGCCAGGTTCTTTGGCTGCGTAGCCGAGGAGGATGGTGGAATCGGTGGTAAAACCGGCGACACTGCCCATCTGCAGAGCGGCAAAGGCAGATGCATAGTCAGGGAAAGATTTTACATGGGCATTGGCATTGGTATCACCCATTTTTTTGAGAAGATTTTTGATGTTGATCTCTGAGGTCGTACCCTGGGAGGTGGCAATTTTTTTGCCGATCATGTCTTTAATGGATTTGAATTTCCCTTTTTTGGCCAGAATTTTTTGACCATCGAAGAAATAGGTAATGGAAAAATCGATGGATTTGTCACGTTCGCGCTTGTGGGTCATGTTGGCGATGGACATGTCGATCCGGCCCTGCTGCAGGAACGAGATCCGGGTTTTGTCAGTCACCTTGACGCGATCAAGCTTGCAGTCCAGGCGCTTGGCGATTTCCGTGGCGATATCCACGTCAAAACCGACCCACTTATTGTTGGCATCATAATAAGCTCCAGGGATTGAACCTGTCATGATACCGGCATGGATAACCTTATCCTGCATGACTTTGTCATAGGTGGGACCTGCAAAGGCCATCTGTGAACACAGGCACAGGGCTGCAACGAGTGAAAGAATTTTCCAGCTACGCATCTTGCATCTCCTTCTGGTTAAATTGAAACAGGTTGGTATAATTCCTGATGGAAGTGGTGACTTCCCTATCAGCATTGGTGGCGGCGCAACACAGTTTCCGAGGGCAATTGACAGTTCTGTATGCCATTTGATGTGTTGTTGACATATTTGTCGTCAGGGTGCGTACGCAGCAACGCACATTGTCGTTCCAGAGCCCTGCATCCGGGGATAAATAGGTATCGTTTCTGGGCGGACAACATCCGGGTAATACCAAAGCAAATTGTATTCCAGCCGTGAATCAATGGGACAAAATTTTATTCAGAAAATCCTGGGCCCGGTCACTTTCGGGGTGGGAAAAAAATCCTTCGGGAGTGTTTTGCTCAATGAGCACGCCGTCATCCATGAACACCACCTGATCCGCCACTTCGCGAGCAAAGCCCATTTCGTGTGTCACACAGACCATGGTCATGCCCCCCTTGGCCAGAGCCTTCATGACATCGAGAACTTCGTTGATCATTTCCGGGTCCAGGGCTGAGGTGGGTTCGTCAAAAAGCATTATTTTGGGCTGCATGGCCAGCCCCCTAGCAATGGCGACACGCTGTTGCTGCCCGCCTGAGAGTTGCCCTGGATAGCTGTCGGCCTTGTCCGGGATGTTCACCTGCTTAAGCAGATCCATGGCCATCGAGGTTGCCTCCTGGCGGGGCATTTTTCGGACCATGGTGGGGGCCAGAATAATATTTTCTAGCACCGTCATATGTGGATAGAGATTGAATTGCTGGAATACAAATCCAATTTCAGCCCGGAGGAGGGTTAAATTGAGGTCCTCGGCATACAGATCGGCTCCGTCGACGATCATTGTGCCTTTCTGGATGGGTTCCAAGCGGTTGATGCAACGGATCAGCGTACTTTTGCCGGAACCGCTGGGGCCGCAAATGACAAAGACCTCGCCTTTTTTGACATGCAGGTTGATGTCCTTGAGGGCGTGGTGTTCACCGTACCATTTATGGATATGATTTATTTGGATCAAAATGAGGTGTGGTTAGTGTGTGGTTGGGATCGTGATGGGGGCTTATAGCAAAACACCGCGCCGGGGGCAAGAGAGAGCTGGCAGTTGGAATATTGCAAATAATATGCTTTACGGCTAATGACATCACGTATGTCAGCCATGAGCGTCCTTTTTGTTCCCCGTCCCGAGCCTGTGACTCCCGTGTTTGCTTCTCTCAAGGGGCATGGGATATCCGTATTACGGACCACGGATCGGCCGAGGCGGCCCAAACCTACATGCAGGCCGGGGCTAAAGATTACGGGCTTGCTCCTCTGGTCTGGGCAAAAGGGCATGACGTTATTAATTCACCCGTGAGTACATTTGGACGCGGGGACATAGCAGTATATTCGAGGGAAACATGCATACATTATCAACGCAGGTGGCCGGGTATGTAGAACATTCTTCATGGATCAGGCGGATGTTCGAGGCAGGTATGGTCCTCAAAAAAAAATATGGCCAGGAGAATGTGTACGATTTCAGCCTGGGTAATCCGGATCTGGCTCCGCCGGCCATTGTCGGCCAGGCTCTGCATCAGATTGCCGATACGGCTACGAACGCGTTTGCCTTTGGGTATATGTCCAATGCCGGATATCTTGATACCCGGGAGGTCCTGGCTAAATATCTGGCAAAGGAACAGGAAACACCGGCACTTGGCCCCGAGCATCTGGTGCTTACGTGCGGAGCTGCCGGAGGGCTGAACGGATTGTTCAGGGCTGTTCTTGACCCCGGGGATGAGGTTGTCTGCCCGGCGCCGTATTTTGTTGAGTATGGTTTTTATGTGGAAAATCATGGTGGAAAACTGTGTCCGGTTCCGTCGCGTCCCGGAAGCTATGAACTGGATCTTGCGGGCATTGCCGCTGCCTTGACGGCAAAGACCAGAGTGGTGCTTATCAATTCTCCCAATAATCCCACGGGACAGGTCTATTCCGGGCAGGAATTAGAACAGCTGGGACAGCTTCTGGAACGCCATAGCAAAAAGACCGGCCGGCCGGTCTATCTGGTTTCGGACGAGCCCTACCGGTTTTTGGTCTACGACGGGGTCCAGGTTCCTCCCGTGCTGCCGCTGTATGCTCACAGTGTGGTGATCGGTTCTTTTTCCAAGAGTCTGTCCCTGGCCGGCGAGCGGGTGGGCTATGTGGCCGTGAATCCGGCTATGCCCGATTGTGCCACGTTGGTGGGCGGTCTGGTCCTGACCAACAGAATCCTTGGTTTTGTGAACGCCCCGGCCATTGGTCAACGTCTCCTTGGTGCCGCGCTGGGGCATGGGGTTGATCTGTCAGTTTACGAACGCCGACGTGCGGCCATGGCTGCCGTTCTGGACGCTGCAGAAATTTCGTATGTCATGCCCAAGGGCGCTTTTTATTTTTTCCCTCAGGTTCCGGGCACCAGTACGGATGACACGGCTTTTGTCAAAGCCTTGATGGACCAGCAGGTTTTGGCCGTCCCTGGATCGGGATTCGGATGTCCCGGCGGTTTCAGGCTGGCTTTGTGCGTACCCGAAGATGTGATTCTCCGGTCGGGGGATGCATTTAAACGGGCCGTGTCCGCCTTCCTTGCTTGATTTGCTCCGCACCCGGGCACCCTCTTCAACGCAAGGATGATTTTTTGCCGTGATGCCGGTGCGCAGAGTAAAAATGAGGGGGCAGGGATGAGACTCTTTTCTACCTGGTGCTCTATCTCTTCCGTAAAGGGTCGTTTTTTCGGGCGGATAGGGACATTTTTGCGATGTGTTATGCGGGATTGGCTCTCCTTGACTTGCGGGCTCTTCTCATTTATCAAAATCAACTTCTTTTTTTGCAGTCAAGGATACTACAGGAATGTTCGATAGTTTAAGTGACAGAC
>Ga0265294_10001978_pt1 | contig 27102 bp, 23 predicted proteins | sample MunlanPumphouse3_FD_192504 | JGI IMG/M metagenome (GOLD analysis project Ga0265294, IMG submission 192504) | Groundwater microbial communities from a municipal landfill in Southern Ontario, Canada - Pumphouse #3 | ecosystem: Environmental > Aquatic > Deep subsurface > Groundwater | place... | reverse complement strand
CAATGTAGGCCAGGCAGTGTATCAGCGTGCGTCCGTTCTGGACGATGACACTTTTGAATCGATCCCCCCAGAGATAGCCTTTTCGGTTGTGTCGCTTGTTGTAATAGCGGGAAAAGCTTTGCTTGATTTCCTTGATCATTTCCGAAAGTGAACTCCATTTTTTCCTCACCGCAGGAATTTTTTCTTTAGAGAGCAAATCCTTAGGACCGTGAGCCCGGATAGAGCGCTCACGCAGCTCTTCGTCGGAGACGTGATCTTTGGGAAACATGCGCACGAGCAGATGAAAATGGTTGTCCATCAGCGCATATCCCAGAATTTCGGTGAAGTAGATGCGGGAATATCGCTGTATCAATTGCTGCAGGAAGTCTTTGTCCGCGTCATTAAAGGGGAGTCCATCCAGGGCTGTACGGGAAATGACATGGTACACCGCCGGATTTTCAGAAATAAGAAGCCGGGGAATGCGGGGCATGGCTGTCTCCATGAAAGAAATTTTGGTGGATGGAGCATGCGTAGCATAGATTTGGGGGGTGTGCCATACATAGTTTGCCTGTCCCGGTTCCGGTTTGATACTAACACGGCCCTTCGGGAATCCCTGAGGGGCCGTGTTGCGTTTTGTGGGGTGATGCGGATAAAGAATCGGCTTGAACAGCGCTGTTATCGGATGAGTGGTTGGTTTACACGCAGACGGAAGGCCTCCGCCATTATGACGATAATCAAGGAGAATTCATGGGGCATTTGATCGCCAAGGACATTTACCGCCAGCTGGGCCGAAAAATCGACAACACCACGGTGCGTACTCCGTGGAATCCGGCCCTGCGGGATCTTTTGCAGGCGTTGTATTCCCGGGAAGAAGCGGATTTTATCGTGCGCATGCCGTACCGACCCTCAACCCTTGGCCGGTTGCAGAAAATTATGGGCATGGACGCCGCGCCCCTGCAGACGCGGTTGGAATCCCTGTGCCACAAGGGATTGGTCTGCGATATCTATGAGGGGGACGAATATGTGTACATGATCAGCCCCTTTGTCATCGGGTTTTTCGAGTTCACCATGATGCGCACCAGGGGGGAGCTTTCTCCGAAAAAATGGGCCGAATTGTTCCATGCCTACATGTTCGGGAGCCATGACTTCCTGGACGCCAATTTCGGGGATGATCAGCAGATTTCCATCATGCGTGCTCTGCCCCATGAACAGACCCTGGGCGATCATGTGGAGATTCTGGATTACGAAAAGGCCTCGGCCCTCATTGATGCCCAGACCTCTTTTGCCGTGGGTATCTGTTCCTGCCGTCACGAAAAGGAGCATCTGGGGGAAAGAAAGTGTACTGTCCCTCTGGAGACCTGCACCTCCATGGGTTCGGGGGCTGAGTTTCTGATCCGCAACGGGTTTGCCCGGTCCATTTCCAGGCAGGAAATGGACGATATCACGGTTCGGTCCAAGGAGATGGGGTTTGTGCTCTCCACGGACAACGTGAAGCAGGACGCCGGGTTTATCTGTCATTGCTGTTCGTGCTGCTGCAATCTTTTGAAGGGCATCCGGGAAACAGGATATTCCGGGGTTCTGGTGTCCTCCAGTTTTATGGCCCGGTGTGATGAAGATGCGTGCAACGGGTGCGGGAAATGCGCGAAGGCCTGTCCCATCGATGCCATCACCATGGTTGATGTTCCCGTGGATGAGGGGGAACGGCCACGTAAAAAACCTGTGATCAATGCGAGCTATTGTCTGGGCTGTGGGGTCTGTGCCTTGAAATGCTCCACAAAAGCCATGCGTCTGGACGAGCGGACACAGAAGGTCTTCCATCCCGAGGATTCCATGGAGCGGGTCGTTCTGCAGAGTCTGGAGCGGGGCACCCTGCAGAATCTGATTTTCGATAACCCCAACAGCCGCACCCAGGGGTTCATGCGCGGGCTGGTGGGAACATTTTTGCGGCTTTCCCCGGTGAAGAAGGGGCTTATGAGTGACGCGTTACGGTCACGTTTTCTGGAGGCCATCCGCAAGGCGGGTGGGTGATACCATCTATGTACGAGGTAATGATGATGACGAAGAATAGGTGGCATCTGGTTGTGGCGATTCTGGTTTGTTTGGCTGTTTGTGGCTGTCAGCCTGCCGGGAATGGCGGACCGTGTTTGTCCTCTCCAGCCGGGCGTAATGCTCCGGGTGCGTATTCGGTTCCTTTTGCTGACGGCAGTTTTTTTCTGACCGTCATGCACCTCAACGACACCCATTCCCAGCTTGTTTCCCTTCAAAGTCAATCCCTGATCCTGGATGGAACCAAAACGTATGTGGATATGGGTGGTTTTGCCCGTATCAGGACCAAGGTGGATGCCATACGTGACCGTCACGAACCCTCCCTTCTGCTCCACGCCGGGGATGCAGTTCAGGGCACGTTGTATTTCACCCTGTATCACGGGGACGCCGATATGGCCGCGCTCAATCTTCTGGGTGTCGATGCCATGGTCGTGGGCAATCATGAATTCGACAAGGGGCCGGATCTTCTGGCCGCATTGACGGGCACGGCTGATTTTCCCATGCTGGGAGGAAATATCGATTGCAGCCGAGAACCTCTTCTTCAGGAAAAGATCAAAAACTATGTGATCAAGAATGTCGGGAACGAAAAGATCGGCATCATCGGTCTCACCACTCCGGAGACGGCGTTCACGTCCAGTCCGGGGAGCACGGTGACTTTTGACGACGTGGTGGGCACGGCCGGAAAGATGGTGGGTGAACTTGAAGCCATGGGCGTGGACAAGATCATCGCCCTGACCCATGAAGGGTTCAAACAGGATATCGCTCTGGCTGAAGCCGTTGACGGGATTGATCTGATTGTTGGCGGTCATTCCCATTCCTTGCTGGGAGATGAAGGTGACATAGGGCTGGTATCTTCCGGACCGTATCCCGTGCGTACTGCGACCCCTGACGGGGCGCCGGTATACATTGTCCAGGCCTGGGCAAAGGGCCGGGAGCTGGGTGTGGCCCGGGTGGATTTTGACGAGCACGGAGTGATAGAGAAATTTCAGGGAAATCCTGTGATTATCCTGGGTGATACGTTTAAGCAAAAAAACAGTGCAGGAAAAAAAGTTGTTGTGGATGCGTCCACCCGACAACGACTTCTTGATGTCATCCAAGAAAATCCCGGGCTGGAAGTCGTGCCCGAAGATGCGGCCATGGCGGCCCTGCTCAAGCCCTATACCGCGGGGATACAGGATATGGAGGCAGAGGTTGTTGCCCGTGTGGCCGAAGACCTTCCCCATGTTCGCGTTCCTGGAAGAGATAGGAATAGGCCGAGACCTGATTGCCCGGAGGGCAGTTGGCTGGCTCCCCTTGTGGCCGATTCTCTGATCTGGAAAGCCAGTGCCAACGGTCTGAACGTTGATCTGTCCCTGCAAAACGGCGGAGGGATACGCACGGGCCTCTGTGCTGGAGACCTGACCGTAGGAGATGGGTATACTCTGCTGCCTTTTGGGAATACGCTGGTTGTTCTGGGGCTTACGGGAATGGAGATCGCAGCAGCTTTGGAGCAGGGGGTCGACAAGGCTCTTGCTGGTCATGGCGGGGCCTTTCCGTATCCCGGGAATGCTCGCTATTGTGTTGATCTGCATGGGGCTCATGGAAAACGTGTTTCGGGTATCGAGATCAGGAACACAAAGGGGGCATGGCTCCCTCTTGATCGGGAAATTAGCTATCGCGTGGCCGTCAACAGTTATAACGCCGGTGGCGGAGACGGGTATTCGGTTTTGGAAAAGGCGAATGGATATCGGTATGATACTGGATTCGTGGACGCAGAAATATTTCTAGAATATGCCAGGCAACGCCAGGTACTGGAAAAGCCTGCAGAAACCGGCGTTATGGTTGTGGATAATCCCTGACGGTATCATGTTTTCCTGTTTGCCCAGGCATAGTTGTTTCTGTATGACTTTCCTTCATCCCGACAGCGTACAACAGAGGAAACACCCCCATGCACATTGCCACCACCCATACCAATACCGATTTCGACGCCCTGGCCTCTCTTGTGGCGGCGACCTTTCTCTACCCTGGCATCTTGGGAATTCTTCCCAGCCAGATTCGTCCCAATGTAAAGGCCTTTTTGTCCCTGCATCAGGATCTTTTTCATATTGTGCCGCGCAAGGGGTTCGACCTTGAAGGGATCGATCAGCTCGTGGTCGTGGATGCCAATAATTGGGGGCGGCTGGAGCGCATGAACGAACTCAAGGGCAGGGATGATGTGGAGATCCATGTGTGGGATCATCACATGAAGGGTGAAAATATCCAGGCGGGAGTCATGCGCAGGCATGAACTCGGGGCCAATGTGACCCAGATGGTGGAGGAGATGAAGGAGCGGGACTGCGCCTTTTCACCCATGCACGCCACCCTTTTTTTGCTGGGAATTTATGATGATACCGGCAATCTTTCCTATCCTTCGGCAACGCCCAGAGACGCGGCCATGACCGGTTTTCTGCTGGAAAACGGGGCGGATCTCAATGTGGCCTCGGCCTATCTTTCCTCATCCTTTGATGATGGACAGACAGATATTCTGACCCGCATGCTGGCTAAAGACGAGGTGTTCTCCGTGTCCGGATTCAACGTGGCTGTGAGCAGCGTGGATCTTGAATGTGGATCGGCCATGCTCGCTCCCGTGGTCACCAAGTATAAGGAAATCAAGGGAGTGGATGGGGTGTTCGGCGTGTTTCGCCTTGACGATCAGTCGTGCATCGTTATTGCCCGGGGCGGGCATCGGGATCTGGATGTGGGTCAGGTGATCCGGGCTCTTGGTGGCGGCGGTCATCCGGCCGCAGGTTCGGCCATGATCAAGTCAGGGGATGTGGGGACATTATATGGACAGGTATGCGATCTGGTCCGGGAAATGGACCGTCCTCAGGTGACTGTGGAAAAGATCATGTCCGGTGTGGGAACGTGTTTGTCTTCGGACATGAAGCTGGAACAGGCTTCCGTCGTTTTGGATCAGGAACGCCTGCACACCGCTCTGGTTGTGGATCAGGGAGAATGCCTGGGCCTTTTGAGCCCCGTGGAAATGAGCAAGGTCCGGCGGCCTTCGCAGTTTGCATCTCCGGTGAAGGCATTCATGCGCAGAAATATTTCAACCGTTGCCCCGGACCAGGGTATGCAGGAGGCATTGCGCATTTTTTCAGACACGGGGGTGCCCATGCTTCCGGTTGTCTTGGACGGCAAGCTGGTGGGCAAGGTGACCCGCACGGATCTGATGCTGCAGATGTATGATCTGGGGTGATTTTCGCTGGATAGTTGCGTGATAGCACAAAAAAACAGGCCGTTTACCCGTCATATCAAAGGGGTAAACGGCCTGCTTTTTTGAACGTTCTGTTCAGTTGCTGGAACATGGGCTGTTTGTCGTTTTGTGGCTGATATTATTTTATCGGTTACATGCCTGGAGCGATGAGGTATTCCAGGTTGTCGGTGAGGGGGATACTGAAATCATAGGAAGAAATAATCTGACCTTTTTCAGCACTCAGGATGCGAGTAGAAATATAAATCCTATCCATACCCTGCGCATACGTTCCGACAAGCATGGCCTGTGCGTTGTGGAATTTGGAAATATCTCTAACCGATCTTGAAAGTAAAAATTCTCCTCCTTGCTTCTTGACGTACAGACTTTCCCGTAATTTTACCTCCATGATGACAAATCCCTTTTGTGCCAAGCGAGAGCCTATCTGGTCTGACATGATCCGACCTAGAGGTGAACTTTGTTCAATATTGTTGATGTCGACGAGGGATGATATGAGAATAGGATTTTCTCTATCAAGCGGGGTGGATATATTTTTGATTAAAAAATCTGCAGTACCATAGCTTATTTTGACTAAATTCGGTTCTCCAAAAGTCGCACCGGTATTTCCTGGGGCATCACCAACACCATGAGCGCATCCTGTAAGAATCCATAGGAGAAATACTAAAGCTATTTTTGATTTTATGTAACACATGAGATACCTGTTATTTATCTAGGACTATTTTTTTGTCGTTTGGAATCACAAAGGATTCTGCAGATATTATGGAGCGGTCAGCAGTGCTTATGATTCTTACGTTAATATATATTCCTTCATCTGTAACTGAGTATGTTCCGCTGAGTACTGCTTGAGCATCATTTGAATCCTTGATGTCAGATATATTTCTGGAAAGAATCAGTTCTCCTATCCTTTCTTTGACAACAATATCTTTGATTCTGATCTTTATTTCGAGTACTTTGTAACCCTGTTTTGAAAATCTTGTTGAGAATAATTCGGCGACGAGACGGCCAAAGGAGGATGTTTCCTGAAGATTATTCAGGTTGACAAAAGAACTATAAAATATTGGTTTATAACGGTATAATTTCCACTGGCTGTCTGCAATGATTGCGTCTGCTTCGCTGTTAATGATGTTGAGCAAAGATGGACTGTTCTGATACCACGGAGTTAAATCCGCGAATGAAACTTGAGTCCCAAGGAGTAACAGCATGAGTGGTACGAATAGTAATTTTTTCATGAATGAAGTCCTTTAGTTTCTTACTGCAAATGTTTTGAGACGAGAATCGTAGTTTCTTTGCTTGTTACGATACAGACGGATATCGGCATTGTTAATATAGAAACTTTTATTGAATCTTCCTATATATTTGTCGTTATATATCAACGAGCAGGTGACAATAAGTTCATTAAGCGGATACAGATTTTCTAATCCTGTAAGATATGCTTTTTTTGTCGAGTTGATAGCTTCTTTTTGCGCATTTTCCGGGCCATAAAGCTTGCAAGTATACGGTATCTTGAAATCTGGAGCTAGATCCTTTTTTATGTATGTCAATTTGTTCCGATTATATGCGTTATGCTTTACTATCTGTATGTCATACTCAAGAATGAGGTTGTCAGCCTGCATATTGGTTGGGATGATATTTCTATCAAGCAATGCTGTAAGTAAATAATTGTGGAATGCTTTTGAGAAATCCGTATCCCCGGACATGGAGACGAAAACATTTTTGTCATAAAGCACTGCTGAACCTTTAATCCTGCTTTGCAGTTCATCTCCTACCTCGTTGGCAAGAGTTTCCCAGTGTTGTACAGAGGCACAGATCTGTTGCGTAGAAATAGTATGAAAATTTGGAATAGGCGTTTGCGATGTGATTGCTTGCCTATGAGGGTATGAACATCCATTCAGCATCATAAAAGAGAGCATGGTTACTCCGATCAATGACAGTAAACCTACTTTTTTTTGTTTCATAAATGGCCTCTTTGGTTCAAAAAATGTTAAAAAATATATACAGGACTATCAATCCCTCTTTGTATGCATTGAAACGCCTCTAAGGATGTTATTTCCAATCCGGAATATATTTCTTCCTGATCACCTTTCCTGATCATGAGTATCCTCGGTCTCCCGGATGTCATGTTCTGTACCTTTTTTCAAGGTATGATGGGCTTATCTAACATGGTTGCGAGTCGTTAGCCTGAGATGATCTTCTTGAGATATTCTGGAGAAAGCCGTCGTGAACCCGCTCTGCTCATCTCTCCTATTTTTACTAAAGTCCATGCCGTGATTGTTCAAATCATGAGTAAGCGAATGGCAGGTTATAGGTAGTACGGAAAATAATTTGGCTCATATGCCTATAGTTACGGCAATGCAAATTGTTTAAAATTTTGTACAAGGGAAAACCCTATCATAGCATCTTGAAATTTCAAAAAAACCCTTCCTTTTTTTAACGCTGTCAAACAAGGGAAGATCTTTTTATCTGAAGCTATTTTACATACCCCCACTCCTTAAGCCGCGTGTACGCATACCTAGCCTGGTCCCCCTGAGTTACTGATTGCAGAAAGCGATAATATTCCCGTGCGGACTCTTCTCTGTTGCCCAGTTTTTCCAGGGCCAGTCCTTTGTAGAACACGGTGTTGGGATTGCCCGGGAGTTTTTGTTCATAGGCTGTGAAATGATCCAGGGCCCGGCTGTAATTTTCTGTTCCAAGCTGGGCAATGCCTGCCACCTGAAGGGCCTGGGGTTCGGTCGGATAGACGGCCATGGCTTTTTCGGCCCTGCGGGCCGCGTCAGCGTAGTTTTTTTGCACCAATCGGCATTTGGCCAGGAGCAGAAGGCCTGCGTAATCATCGGGCGCTGTGCCCAAAGCTATCTCGTATCGTTCTGCAGCCTGGGCGTAGTTTTTGGTGCCCATGAGGGTTGATCCTTTTTGCATTTCCCGGATGGCCGGTCCCATACGGCGCAGGGACACGGTGTTGTCCATGTACCGTTCCCTGTAGAGACGGTATTCGCCGGAGGTGGCATATTTCCCGGCTGCTGCGTTCCGGGCCGTGGCCAGCCGTTCGCTGCTCATGGGGTGGGTGGCGAACATGAGCTCCAGGGCACCGGGTTTTTCTTCATGCTGTTTGTTGAGCATGTCCATGAGCCCCACCATGCCTTCGGTATCGTATCCGGCGCGCATCATATAGTTCATGCCCAGGTCGTCGGCCTGGCGTTCATCTTCTCTGCTGTATCTGGCCAGAAAGGCTCCGGTCCCGAAGTTGCCCAGTCCTGCAGCCAGGGACCCTGCGGCATCATTGACCGCTCCGGCCACGGCCGTTCCCAGTCCCACCACTAAAGATGTCACCTGACTTTTGCTCATGCGCGCTGCCGTGTGTCGGGCATTGACGTGGCCGATTTCGTGTCCCAGCAAAGCGGCCAGTTCAGCCTCATTGTCCAGTTCGAGCATGATGGCCCGGGTGAGGGCAATACTTCCCCCTGGAAAGGCGTAGGCATTTACGTACACCGCGTTCAGGCACCGGAAGGAATAGGGCATGTTGGGGCGATGGCTTTTCCCGGCCAGGCTGAGACCCACGTCGTTCACGTACCGGTTCAGATGCGCGTCCTGCGTTGCACCGTAATCGGCAGAAAACTGGTGGGGAGACTGCTGTCTGTCCATACTGATTTCCTGCTCTTCGGAAACAAGCATGAATTGGGATTCTCCGGTAACCGGGTTGGGGGCGCAGCCCGTGGTCAGCCCTAGAATGCCGATGCCAGTGGCTTTGAGAAAATCTCTGCGCGTCCATATGCGTGGATGGATCATGGGTATTCTCCTTGCCAAGCAGAGGTGTGTTGATGCGGATGTGTTTTTTGCGAAAGCTTCATACAATGAAAGGGGCATTTATAGATTGCTCTCCACCGGCAGGCCATGGATCGTATCCAGGTGCAGGATGACCGCAAAGGCATCGAAAAGTGCCCAGGCCCGGTCGCCTGTATGGATGTGCAGTCGGTTGCCCATGGAGCTGGTTGTTATGGCGCAGATTTCGGTGCCGTCGTCCAGAGTCAGGGTGTGTTCAGTGGTGATTTTCCCGATGTTTACCGCCGTGATGATACCTTGCAGGGCATTGGCTGCGCTGGTGAGAGGGGTGTCTTCTTTGGTCAGGATGACCCAGGGAGCCTTGATTTCTGCGGTCAGAAACATGTCCTTTTGCAGGTTGAGTCGTCGGCTGCTGCCGCCTGTAATTACTGAAGTGATGGTGTGTCCCCCCAGAGTTTTAATCTGGACCTCTGTCTGGATATCGCCTGTATTGATCAGGGAAACCTTGCCGAAAAACGAGTTTCTGGCACTGCTTTTACGCAGATTTTCCCGTGCCAAAAAATGGTGCTCAATCTGCTGCATATCCTCATCGGAAAAGGCGAGCATGGCGGACGTCTGGGTGACGCCGCCCATGCCCATGATCCTGTTGACCACGGGAAGGGGAACCTGGTCCCGCACCAATTCCATGGCCCTTGATCGTCGGATGATTCCGGGATTGGCCAGGTGGCGGGGAATGGCGCAGGCCTCGGCCCGTTCATAGAATTTGCGCCGGATATGGCCGGGATCAATGGCCAGGAGCGTGTCCGGGGCCCCTACGCACTTTGGATCGCTGAGCAGATCGTCCAAGGCAAGGGCGAGATCCTCGGGAAATCCCACCGAACGCGGTGCAAGATCGGGAGCGCCGGCAATGGAGAGCTGCCTGGTCGCAAGATCAATGTCGCGCCGGACATTGAGGTGGATGATTTCCCCCAGTTTGGCACCAGCATATCTGATGATCAGGTACACGGCCCGGATACGTTTTCTGGAAAACAGGATATCCGCCCGCCTGGTTGCCTGCACCCATTCTTCAAAGGATGCCGAAAGCCGGTCGAGCTGGTCAGAGGTCAGGTATTCGCTGCTTTGTGACGTATGGGGCGGGTGGGTGATGGCCGGACGATGGGATTTTGGGTGGTTGGCGGGTGTGTTCATGATGTGCTTTTCCTGATCTGAATAAGAGTTTGTGACGTGATGCATATATCTTTTTCAGGAAAGGGTTTGTTTAGCAAGAATCAGGTGCATTGGTCTGTACTCTTTTCTGACTCTAACCAAGACCTTCGGGGTTTCAGGAAGTATGTCTTTTTATGCTGTGACGTAAAAAAAGTTGACTCCGTCGGGATATCTACTAACACGATAATTATGTAATCGTGTTGATATGTGTCCATCCCCAACCAGGAGGTCAGCATGTATTTTCCCACGTCCGGGATTCAGGTTTCTTTGTGGGTTCCCCCTCTGGTCGCCTTTGGGATTTCTTTTTTCATGTCCATGGGCGGTGTCTCGGGGGCCTTTCTTCTCCTTCCTTTTCAGATGTCTTTTCTGGGTTTCACCAATCCTTCGGTGAGCGCCACCAATCAGGTGTACAACGTGGTGGCCATTCCAGGCGGTGTGTACAGATATTTTAGGGAGGGGCGCATGGTCTGGCCCCTGGCCGTGGCCGTTGTCCTGGGCACCCTGCCCGGGGTGTTCATTGGAGCCATTGTCCGTATTTATTGGCTTCCGGATGCCCGTAATTTCAAATCTTTTGCGGCTTGTGTCCTCTTCTATATCGGAGGGCGCATGATCTGGGGGCTGCTCAGGGAACGGCTGAGGGGTTCCGGAGATGGTGGACAACCGGGGAGTGATGCCCGGCATGCCTCGAAGACTTCCGGAAGGGACGAAATGACCGGGGTGAGTGACTGCTGTTTTACCTGGCAAAAGACCCGTTATGTCTTCCAGGGAAAAGAATATTCTGCCCCGACGCCTCTTATTTTTGCCCTGAGTTTTGTTGTCGGTATCGTGGGCGGGACCTACGGCATTGGCGGGGGGTCCATCATGGCACCGTTTTTTGTGTCCATGCTGCATCTGCCCGTGCATACAGTTGCCGGGGCAGCCCTTCTGGGAACCTTTGTCACCTCCGTTGCCGGAGTGATTTTTTATCAGTGCCTGGCCCCCATGTATCCCGGGATGTCCATTGCCCCGGACTGGATGCTGGGCATCCTCTTCGGTCTGGGTGGCCTGGCCGGAACCTATCTGGGTGCCCGTTGCCAGCGGTATGTACCGGCGGGGATCATCAAATGGATGCTCGGCGGAGTGATCGTGTTCACGGCGCTCAAGTATGTGCAGGATTTCTGGGGGTGACCACTTAGGTAGAACGCCCTTGGTGTGGCATGGATAGCGCAGAGGGGATGTGTTCAAAGTTATACACAAAGGAGTTGTGATTCGGTGGATGTTGCCCGCGGTCAATGGCGGGTAATGTTGAATGCTGATGATCTGTCGTTTCTGGTAACATTTTGATTTTCTGTTTTGCACATAACAAAGGCTGTTCCGATTTTTCGGAGCAGCCTTCGTTGTGTACAGTAGGGAGTATTTTTTGTTTTTGCGGTATGTTATCTCTTTTTGATCGATCGGTATTTGTGATGGTTTCGACTGCTTCTTATCCGGATAAATGATTTGACAGATGATAGTATTTCTAACGTATTATAAATAGTTACCCGATTTTAAAAAATTTTTGATCTAATCAAACGGGAGGAGTGAGTATGCGTATTGGTAATTGTAAAAGGCCGTTTTTTTTAGGGGGCTTGGTTTTTGGCCTGATTGTTTTACTGGGTTCCATGGCCCAGGCCGGAACCAAGGCTCCCATCTATAATGTGGGATATATTTTCACCACGCACCAGACCCCCTTGATTGTGGCCATGTCCAAGGGTGAGGAATTCAAGGATTTTGGCGTCTATCTCAAGCCTGTAGTGGAAAAGATGAAGTATGCTCTCATGGATGGAGACACCAAACTGGCCACCTTAAATATTATCGTTGCTAAAAATGGTTCCGAGACAACTACGTTATTTGCCATGGACCGTATGGATATCGGCCTGGCTTCAGGTACGGCCATCATGTCGGGAATTGATAAAGGAACCAAAATCAAGATAGTTTGTCCACTTCATGTTGACGGAATGGGCCTTGTCTTTCCCAAGGGAAGCACGGTTACCGGCTGGGACGGGGTGTTAGCCTATATCAAAAACTCTAAACGTCCCGTCAAAATTGGCTACCATTCACCGACCAGTGCCCCGCGCATTGTTATTGAAGGTGCTTTGAATAAGGCCGGTCTCAAGGTGACCCAGGACGCCACAGATTTTAACGCTGATGTTCTTCTCGTAGATCTCAAGTCCACATCCAATCTGATTCCAGCCCTGATGGGCAAACAGGTGGATGCCTGGGTTGGTCCCGCACCTCATCCTGAGGTTGCCGAGCTCAAGAACGTTGGTCATATCGCCCTTGATCTGCGCGATCTTCCCCCGGCCGGTGAGTGGCATAATTTCCCTTGCTGTGTCATGGCCGTACGCCAGGATATCATTGACGAAAATCCTACTGTCGTTGAAAAGATGGTGGAATTGATGACCAAATGCGGTGAATGGAGCAATACTCATACTGCCGAACAGAGTCAGATCGTCTCCAGGTGGATCGGCGTTCCTGCTGAGGCCGTTGAAAAATCGACCATCATCTATACTACCACGCCTTCAGACAACTGGATGCATGGAGAAGCAGTGTTTCTGGATATCTTGAACGGTATGCACAAGTTCAAGGGGCAGCTCAAGGACAAGACTCTGGCTGAAGCCAAACCGTTTCTCTATGATTTCAGGTTTGTTCACTAGCATTATTTTTCGTGCCCCGTTCTGGAAGATGAGCGGGGTGCGGAAATGAAGAACAGTGGGTGATATATGCATAAGCTTGTCTCCAGATTTTCTCTTGCCCTGATGACGCCGATACTCTTTTTGATCCTGTGGTCCTGGATTGCCGGTCGGGTTGATAATCAGGTGATCATGCCTTCGGTAGACGCGGTACTTGATCTGCTGTCCCAGCCCAACCAGGATCTGATCAGCATGGGATCGCTGGTGACCAATGTTCTGGTTTCGCTGATCAGGGTATTGATAGGCTATCTTTTGGCTGCGATCATAGCTGTGCCTCTGGGTATCGCTATGGGGTATTCTGCGGTGACCTATACCCTGTTCAACGATTTTTTGAACATTTTCAGGCCCATTCCTCCTTTGGCGTGGGTGCCTCTGGTCATGGCCTGGTTTGGTGTTGCCAGTCTGGCGGATATGTTTGAGGTGGAGGATGGTCAATGGTTCATCTATCTGTCCAATTTCAAATACTCCATGATGTTCATTATTTTTATCGGGGCCTTTTTCCCCATCCTGACCAGTGCCATCCATGGCGTAAAAAATGTGAACAGAATTTTTATCGATTCCGCGAGGGTGCTTGGTGCCGGTGAGCGAACCATTTTTTTCAAGGTACTTTTGCCCGCAGCCATGCCCGCCATTGTGAATGGTATGCGTATCGGTCTGGGCATTGCCTGGATGTGTCTGGTTTCCGCGGAGATGCTTCCCGGTTCCCTTGCAGGAATCGGCTATCTTATCACTCATGCCTACACCGTGGCGTCAACGGATATCGTTATTGCCGGAATGGTGAGCATCGGGTTGGTCGGGGCACTGATGGATGCGTTGTTCCGTTATTTTGAAGTGAAGAAATTTAATTGGCAGCGTTTGAATAGATAGTTACATCGGTATCTGCTTGTGTCTGTCTGTGATCCCCATGCAGGTTGCAATTACATACAAGGGGCACCCCTTGCGGGTGTCCGGATCGGGAGTGAGGGATGTGTGGTAGTGCAGTGATGGAAGTTGCGGGGTTGCGCAAAGAATTTATTACCGAACGCGGCGAGGCTGTCCGGGCTTTGGATCGGGTGGATTTCGAGGTTTTTCCCAACGATTTTTTGTGCATTGTCGGCCCTTCAGGATGTGGAAAATCAACGCTTTTGCGTATTATGGCCGGACTTGAGCAGGCTTCCTTTGGCAGTGCAACCTTTCATGGAGAAATATTGACCAGACCCCATCAGGACGTGGGTATGGTTTTTCAGGAATATTCTCTGTTCCCTTGGCGCACGGTCATGGATAATGTAACTTTGGGGTTGGAGTTCCGTGGAATGTCCTGTCATGAGCGTCGGAGTATCGGTGAGGAATATCTTCATCTGATCGGCATGGAGCAGTTTGCCGGTGCTTTTCCCTACGAGCTTTCCGGTGGTATGCGTCAGCGTGTGGCCATTGCCCGGGCATTGGCTACGGAGCCGGATGTGTTGCTTATGGATGAGCCGTTTGGGGCTCTGGATGCGCATACCAGAATTTTGCTCCAGAAAGAATTATTGCGGATCTGGGAACACAAGCGCACGACCATTCTTTTTGTGACCCATAGCGTGGATGAGGCTATCTATCTGGCTGATCGAATAATGGTCATGTCCGCACGACCGGGACGGTTTAAAAAAGAGATCCGGGTGGAGATGGAAAGACCCCGGGACCGGGCCATGCCCGAATATGGCCGTATGGCTGCAGGAATTCTGGATATGCTGGAACAGGAAGTTGTAATGGGATAGGTTGGGAAGAATGGATGCTTTCATGGCTACGGAATGATCTGTAACCATCTTTGAACATTGAGAAATAGATGCCCCCTCCACAAGATTCATCCTTGTGGAGGGGGCATTATGCGTTTTTCATCACGGCCTGCCGAAGATGCTACCCAAGCATTTCTAAAAAGGCCTCGATCCTGGTTCTGAGCTGTTCCGTGTCCGACTGGGAATAATCTGTTTCAATGTGCAGAAAGGGTAGTCCATGGTTTTGTTCCACATGTTCCCGCAGGGAAAACGATTCTACATTGTAGGTATGGCAGCACTGCCAGGTCAGATCCACCACGCCGTCGATGGCATAGTCGGCGATAAGCTGGCTGATGAGATCAAGTCTGCCTGTGTTGGGCGTCATGCAGGAACAGGGGGTGCTCAGGTAACGTTTGGCCAGGGCGTGGTAGGGATCGGGATCGCTTTCGTCGACCAGAGCTGCAAAATCCTTAAGGCTTGAGCAATGTTCCTGGACCGGAACCAGAGCTCCGCATTCTTCAAGAATCCGCAGAACTTTTTCCGAGCCCTTGCCCGTGGGGCAGCCTGTGTAGAGGATTCGCGGGCCCGTGGCCCTGCTGTCCGGTTTCTGGGAGGCGACCATGGTTTCCAGGTCATCCGCCAGGAGGGTGATTTTTCCCAGATATTCCTGCATATCGACCACAAAGCTCTTGGTTTCCGTCACGCTGAGCATATCCAGGGCGGAAAGAGGAGGAACGGGAGCCTGTCCCGTGGTGGTGATGCGCAGCAGTTGTTTCCTGACCTGATTGTGCAGGTGGATTTCCTGGAGCAGGTGTTCTTCCGTGATGACGTGACCGCTTTTTTTTTCAAGAAAGGCTGCGAGTCTGTGGAGTTCCTCTGTCCAGAAGGAAAGAGAGGCTTCGTCCTTCTGGGTATAGGGAAGATGCATGAGGTGGACGGGTTTGATCCGGTTCAGCAGTTCATACATCTTTTTTTTGCCGTCACAGGTGGTTTCCCCCACGATGAAATCCGAAGCCGCGAAAAAAGGACAGGAATCCGTGATCCCGTAGCCATAGCTGGATTTGATCAGCGGGCAGAGGTTGGCCGGGAGATCCCGTTCGGCAGCGGGGATGGGCGTCTGGTTTTTTCCGCACAGGCCGACGGGGATGATTCCTGCGGCATACATGAGTTCTGTGGGCGCATAGACACAGAAAAGGCCGGCTACCTTAGATCCATGCTCTTTGGCTTCGTCAATGAGGGGGAGACTCCGGGATTTATAGGTGGCTAGGGTTTCAAAGGATTCAGGTTTAGACATTGAGCTTTTTCCTCCCCCATTCGGCAGCGCCCCGTGCTCCCACCAGATCGGGATTTTCGGGGATGATGATGTCGCCATCAAGCAGGGTTTTCAGTTGATTGACTACACATTTATTCCGGGCCACACCGCCGGCAAAGACCAGGGGGTATTCCACCCCTACCCGGATGAGCATGGATTTGGTCCGGTTGACGATGGCCTGATGGAGTCCCAGAGCAATATTGGCCGGGGATTCTCCCCGGGCCATGAGGGACACTGCTTCCGTTTCTGCAAAGACCGTGCACATGCTGTTGATGACAGGGCAGCGGGTGCCCTGCAGGGCAAAATCCCCGAATTCTTCAATGGGAATCTGCAGAGCCGTGGCCATGAATTCCAGAAATTTACCCGTGCCCGCAGCACAGCGGTCGTTCATCTCGAACTTGGCTGTTTTGCCGTTGGCAAAGAGGGAGATGGCCTTGGTGTCCTGGCCGCCGATGTCCAGGATGGTACGCACTTCAGGATGTATGGCTTTGGCACCCAGAGCGTACGCCTGAATTTCCGTGACCGTCTGAACATCCGGATGCAGGCCCGATTCTGCGAGAAGATTGCGGCCGTAGCCCGTGGCCACCACGTGGGGCACATTGATTTCCAGGAAGAGCTCTCTGCACTGTTTCAGCGGGTCAAAGGTTGTAGGAATTTTTTTGGAAAAGACGACCGTGTCGCCCTCAAGAACCACAGCCTCAATGGACCGGGAACCGATATCAATACCTGCTATCATGGTGTACCGTTCGCTGTGTTAAAGATGAGAAGACAAGGGTGAAAGGGTTGGGAAGATGTCGAACCCTTTCAGGGTACATTCTAAATCCATGCGTAACCCAGGGCGTTGCCCGGGGCTGGTATGTTTAGCCCCTTCAGGGCATTTTTATTTGACCATTTCCACAAAAGCTTCAATGCGCGTCTTGAGCTGTTCCACGTCTTCCATGCCATAATCAGTTTCAACGATCATGGAGGGGATTTCTTCCTGGCGCAGACTCTTTTCCACCCGGAAATTTTCCTGGGCGTAGGGCTGACAGAACATCAGGGTATACTGGAGCACGCCGTCGGCCTTGGTTGCTTTGGCCAGGTCAAGGATATTGTCCACTCGTTCGGTATTGGGGGTGAAGCAGGCGCAGTCGATCTTCAGGTACCGGTCGGTGAGGGCGTTTATCATGTCATCGACGGTTTCACCGCTTTCGTCCACCAGATCGCGGATGTTCCGGGTGCCTACGCAGGATTCTTCACCCACGATGATGGCTCCGGCACTTTCGGTGACATAGGGAAGTTTCCAGTTGGGGACGGCCATGGGACAGCCGGACATGAGCAGCCGTGGGGTTCCTTTGGGCGCTACGCCTTCGCCCTTGGCGATTTTTTCTTCCAGCTGATCGCAGAGAAGATTGACCTGGGCCGTGAACCGTTCGGGATCGTCATAAAATCCCACCTGATTGATGAGCAGAGCATCCCGGCCGGAAATGGGCACGGGTTCGGCCACCCGGAGCTTGTTCAGGCGCTGGATGGCTTTTCTTTTGTTGTTGACGATGACAATGGCTTTTTTCAGGCTTTCGGCGGTGATGGTGTTGCCGGTCATCTCTTCAATCTTTTCTTTGTAGCGGATAATTTCTGCTTTCCACAGAACCTTGTCGTCTTCGCTTGTACACTGGGGAACTTCCATGACATACACGGGAGCGAATTCGCCCAGAGTTTCATAGGCTTTTTTTTTGCCGTCGCAGGTGGTCTCTCCCACAATGAGATCACAGGATTCCGTAAAGGGACACAGGTGGGCCAGTTTGAAGCCCACCAACGACTTGATCAGGGCGCAGGTGTTTCTGGGAATGAGTTTTTCCACCTCTTCCTTGCCCGCGTCCGCACCGGAACACAGCCCCACCTGGATGGCATTGGCGGCGATGGTCAGTTCTTCGGGGACAAAAACGCAGAAGGTTCCAATAACCTTGCGGCCTTCCTTCTGCTTGGCCTCCTGGAGTTCCCTGACCCGCAGACCGTGGATTTCCGAGAGAACCAGATCCAGGTATTCCATGCCCTGGAGCCGTCCCTGCTGGGAAAGATAGATGTCTCCATAAAATTTGCCAAGGACGGCCATAAGTCCTTCGTGGGCGGGCATGTCGATGTTCAGTTTTTCCCACATTTCGTCATATTTTCCCATTGGTATCTCCTGATTGGTGGATGTATGTATGGATTGTTTGTGTTATTCCAATGCGATACGTGCGTAGAGACAAGGCATGCCTTGTCTCTACGTTGTGCGTTATACCTTGGATACTATCGAGTACTGTATTGGGCGGGTGTTGTAGGGGCGACCGGCTGGTCGTCCTTGCTCCCGTCTTTAATTCATTGACCGGTTTTTAATTCCGCAGGGTGGCGGCCAGCCGCAGGGGGTTGGTCAAAAGTTTCAGCCCGTCCAGAACATTTGTGCAGATTACGTCGGCCGCAGTCAGGATGCCGGGATATCCCCCTTCCTGCTGGATGACGCCGATGCCCAGGGCCGCTTCACCGAGCATGAGCACATCGTTTTTTCCGTTACCCATGGCTGCGCACTGCAGCGGCCCGAGATCACGGATGACCTGCTGTTTGCCCTGGTCCTGTCTGTCCGGGCCGAGGACGACGATCCGGTAGGGGGTGCCTTCAAAAATCCGGGCCACATTGCCGAAGGTGTCTGCAGTCACGATGTGGATGGAAAGGTGTCCGGCAAGTTGGCTCAATCGTTCGGACACACCGGGAATAAGCTGCCCGTCCAGGGCCAGGGTGCCGTTGAAATCAAGGACCAGGTGTTCGAGGCGGAGATTGTTTCCTCCGGGGATATCTATGGGGATCATTGTTAGTCTCCTGATTGCACTTTGGTGGTCATGACCTTATGAATCTATTCATCTCTGAAAGTTCTGGTAGGGGCGTACCGGCTGGTCGCCCTTGTTCGACCGGATGTCTGGATCGTCCACACATTATAACGTTGTATCACTCACATTTCCCACCTATGAAAATATTACATCTTTTAAGCCAGCGTCCCGATTCCACGGGGAGCGGGATCTATGTTCAGGCGGTTATGAAAGAGGCCGCTGAGCGTGGGTACGCCAATGCTCTCGTCACCGGCGTGCCTCGGGAATACTGTGTGCCTGAACCTGTGCACAGCATGTGTGCTGCGGATGTGTATCCCGTGCGCTTTGAGCAGGATGTGCCTTTTCCCGTGGTGGGCATGAGTGATGTTATGCCCTATGCCAGCACCAGGTTTTGCGATCTGGGGAAAGACCAGATCCGCGATTACGAACAATGTTTTGCACATGTTTTGGAACAATCTGTGGAAAAATACGCTCCGGATATTATCCACTCCAATCATCTCTGGCTTCTCACTGCGTTGGCCTGCAGGATGTTTCCTGATATTCCCGTAGTGGCCTCCTGTCATGGTTCGGATCTGCGGCAGTTCAGGCAATGCACTCCTCTGCAGGAGCGGGTATGCACCGGGTGTGCGTCCCTTGCCGGGGTCATGGCTCTGAGTTGTGAGCAGAAGGCGACCATTGCCGACGTGTATGGTCTGGGAGAAGACAGCATTGCTGTGACCGGTGCCGGTTTCAATGAAAAGCTGTTTGTCCCCTCCGGGCACAGAGGCGGATATTCTCCTGTACATATCGTCTATGCGGGCAAATTGAGCCGGGCCAAGGGAGTTCCCTGGTTACTGCGAGCCTGTGAGACGTTGAACGAAAATTTTGTTTTGCATATTGCAGGCAGCGGTTGCGGGAGGGAAGAGCAGGAGATCCAGGCTCTGGCCGGGCATCTGGGAAACAGGGTGACCATGCATGGTTCCCTGAGCCAGAAGGACCTGGCTGCCTTATTGGGCCGCGCCCATCTCTTTGTTTTGCCTTCTTTTTTTGAGGGATTGCCCCTGGTCCTTTTCGAGGCACTGGCCTGCGGTTGTGCCTTGGTGGCAACAAGGCTTCCCGGAATTGAAGAAATTTTCAAAGAGCTGCCTGCGGAGGTCATCCGTCGGATTCCGCTGCCCCGCATGGGGAGCGTTGACACCCCTGATCCCGACGATGAGACTTCGTTTGTCCAGGCATTGGCCCGGGCACTTCAGGCTCAGATTGCTTCGGTGCGCACAGGGTTTGATGTGCGTCAATATTCTGCAGTCCGTGGACTCCTTGAACAGTTTACCTGGTCGGGCGTGTTTGAGCGTATTGATGCGGTCTATCACCGTCTGCTTTAAGGAGCCGGCGACATCCGAAGCGGGCTATTTTTTCTACCCAAGGCTGAGGGCCACGGCCGTGGCGTCATCATGTCGTTTAAACCGGGGATAGATATGGCAATGGGGGTCGGCTTCCTCTTCTGCCCGGATTTCTTCGAGAATGCCCTGAAGCCCCTGGTCCTGAAAACGTTTGGCAAATGTGCTAAAATCAAAGGTATTTCTGAGCTCCTGTGATGGCGGAAACATGCCGTCGGTAAAGGCGATCACGTGCTTGATACCCCTGGTGGGCATGGACCCGGAAGCGATGAAATCAAGGGCTGCATCCTCGCCGTTGAGCACTCCGTAGTCTTCATTCATCCGTTCTCTGATCTGCATGATTTTGGGCAGGGCGGCCGTGCGTATGTCTTCAACACCCCGGGCTGCATATTCCCGCATCAGTCCGAGTGTTTCCCGGTCATGATTCGTATACGGGGAAACAAGTTCAGCCTGGCCGTCGTCATGGATCACGCCCACGAGGCTGTCTCCTGTCTGCACCCATTCAAGCCTGTCGTTATGGACCCGGAAAATGGCCGCACTGGTGCTCCAGCGGTGTACTTTTTTGGTTACATCCACGCCGCTGTTTTCCATGCCCTGCTGAATATTTTTGTTGGCTAGGGGGATTGCCTGGGCCAGGGGAATGTCTTCCTGAAAAAAGGCCGACCGGGCGAGAAAAGAGGCCCACCATGCGCCTGTTTTGTTTTCAAAAAGGTCGGTGGTCAGGCTGGAGGACCCATCAAATACTCCGAACGTCTGCGTGCCGAGGAGCAGATGGTCCTCGTTGAAGGTGCCACATCCTTGTTCGCATACGCTGGAAATAGGGTATCTGGTCATGCGCGTTTCCCGTACGGGGTGATAGATGGTTTGTTGCATAAAAGAATACGTTGTATATGGCAGGATATTTTTTTTGTCGCATACAAAATGTTAATCTTTGACATGACAATGAATATATAAATTCTATATGAAATTTGTGCACTACCTGAGGGCCCGTCTCATTGTTGGAGTGCGTTGTTTTTTTGGTTTATCCCGATCCGCCGGACCCTGGAGGCAAGGGAGCTGCTTGTGCCGCACAATGCAGGGAATGCAGATTTTTGAAAAGGAGACATCCTGCCTACCGGGACGGATGGCTCAGTTTTCATTGGTGACCAGGATGGTCAAAGGGACTTCAAAGAATGAGATGGCATTTAAAGGGAGAGCGTTATGGACGAGCATGATGATTTTGAAGCGGAAATTGAAAAAATACAAAAGGAAAACAAGGTTCTGCTGCAAAAATTTGCAGCCTGGCTGAAACTGGCGGGCCTTGCGGAACCAACCATTGCCAGGCATGTTTCCAATATCGATTTTTATATCAACGAATTTCTGGTATACGAGGAGCCCCAGTGGCCTGAAGATGGCTTGATCCGTATCGGATATTTTTTGGGGTACTGGTTTATCAAGAAGGCCATGTGGTCCAGTGTTGCCGCCATCAAGGCCAATGCCGCCAGTCTGAAAAAATTTTATGCCTTTATGCTGGAAGAGGATATGATTGAGAAAGAAGAATTTGAAGACCTGAAAAAGACGATACGTGAAGAAATGCCCGAGTGGACGGCAACCATGCATCGTTATGAGGACGATTCCATCAAGGATATGAACGAGGTATGGGGTATTTGAAGAGGTAAAGATGGCAGTGCAGTCGGGAGTGCATACGCACACAGCGCAGCGAATATCTCCGGTCTGTGTAGGGGCGACCGGTGGTCGTCCTCTGTCGGATTGTCAGATGTCGGGCGTTATCCTTGTAGGATTTTCAACGCAACAATCGTCCCTCAGTGTGATGTAAATGACAACAATTGTGCCGTATTCGGGCGATCAACCGGTCGCTCCTGGGCAATGTCCCATTGATATCATTTTTTTTCAAATACGTTATTACGTCCTGAATAGTTACAAAATTTCAACGCACAACGCCCTTTGCGGAAGATGATCTCTTCCGCAAAGGGCGTTGTTATATGGACCGCTCTACGTATCCCCGAAGATTATGCCTCGAGAATTTTTTTAGCTATCTCGTCATTGACATCGGTGATGAAGGGAATCTTGGTCTCTTTTTCTGTTTCCCGGTTAGCCGAACAAAGGTCCTCGCGGGAGAGTTCCGGCATGGAAAATTTTCGGGCTCCGGCCATGAGCTGCTGCAGACCGGCACTCAATTTGTCGGCCAGGGTGTACATGGCGATGGCCCCGAAAGGTATCTTGGCCATTTCGTTTTTGCCCACGATTTTTTCCACATCGTAATATCCGGCAAAGATCTGTTCCGGACTGTTGCCCAGCTTGTCCACAGATGCTGGCAGTTTGGTCCAGTTGCCCTTGACGGCTTCCCGGCGCTCATGGTGCAGGGCACCTTCGATGTTGGAGCCCAGAAAGCCTGGAATCATGAGGGCCCGGCCCATACAGATCATTTTCACAAAGGGAGCACCCAGGGCCAGTCCCTTGAAGATCTGGTCCTCCCTGGCAAAGCCGCCGGCAAAGGCCATGTCCACAACCTTTGCGCCCTTGGCCGCCAGAATGGAGGCGTATTCGTAGGCCTTGGAGTGGAGCAGGATGGAGGGAACCCCCCAGTTCTGCATCATGTTCCAGGGGCTCATGCCCGTACCGCCGCCGGCGCCATCAATGGTCAGGAGGTCCAGCTTGGCGTCCGTTGCAAATTTGATGGCCATGGCCAGGGCTTCCATGCCATAGGAACCCGTTTTCAGAGAAATGCGCTTGAAGCCGAGTTTGCGCAGATAGGCAATGGAAGTCATGAAGTCTTCCCTGACCTGTTCGTGGGAGGTGATGTTGGTGTACCCCAGACGGGAATGGCGGGCGAAGGAACGGATAGATTTCATTGCAAAGGCTTTCTGAACTTCGGGGTTCTCCGGGTCCGGGTCCATGAGATAGCCGCGTTTTTTGAGAAAAAGAGCATAATCCAGACTGGTTACCTCGATTTCTCCTCCGATGTCCTTGGCACCTTGCCCCCATTTGAGCTCGATGACCACATCATTGCCGTATTTGTTGATGACGTATTCGGCCACCCCGTTGTGGGTATCTTCAACGTTCATCTGGACGATGATGGCTCCATACCCATTGTAATACCGCTTATAGGTTTCAATGCGGCGATCAAGTTCCGGAGATTTGGCGATTTTGCCTTCTCTGAACTCGGCCTTGCGGTCCACGCCCACAACGTTTTCGCCTACAACAATGGGGATACCCACCAGGGCGCATCCTGTTGCAAAAGAATTCCAATATCTCTCGGCCACGAAGGTTGACCCGAGGGCGCCGGTCATGAAGGGGACTTTGACCTTGGTCTTGATCTCTGTGCCAAAGGAGGATTCCAGGTTGACGTTGGGAAAGATGCAGTCGTCGGGATTGGTGGACAGCCCGGGTGCCATGCCTTTTGCGCCATAGTTGTACCCCTGAATGCGCAGGGAATTGTAGGAAACGCCTACATGGGTGGTGTTGTCGCTGCCAGCGGTAACACTGCCGAAATCGCGTGGGTAGAGGAGTTTGCGGCCCACCAGGCTGGACATCCATGTCTCACACTTTCCCTGACAATCGGCACGGCACAGAGTGCACAAGCCGGATTCGGCCGGGTTGCCGCGGTTGGAAGTTCCTAGGACGTCGTTGGATTTTTTATTCTGGTTCATGGGCGGTGACTCCTGTATTTTTGGTTGATGGTCTGTATGGAATGAATGACACAAATGATAAAAAAACTGTTACAAAATACATTATTGTAGGACGTTTCGTCAAACGAAGAGCAAGGAGATTCTTTTTTGGGCGCATTGTTTTGAGGGGAGATGTTTCGAATGATTTCACGCGTCGGACGAACCAATAGTAAACACATTGAAATTATTTTACGCGAAGGGTGAATTATTCGGTGAAGAGTTATAAAAAAAATGAATTTGTGTTGATCTTCTTTGTTTGGACTGATAACTGCCATTCTAATCGTATTTGCTGACTCTCTTATTATTCTACGGAGAGCGGCACACCTTTTGTCTGTATCCGCAAGGTATGTTTCTGCTCATTCGATTCAGGGAGCTGGAAAACATTTGTGGCACGCAGCGGAAAAAGTGCCGGGCTGTCCGTCAACCGTCGACCTTGGAGGAAATTATGGCTAATATGGATTATCCTGGAGCGTGTCCCAATTGTAGTGGGATTGATGGCTGTACAAGCGATGCGAACAAAAAAGATGCCGTCGTTCGGTATTGTAAGGGTCTGGAGATGGAGCTGAATGCATGGAAGGCTCAGCTTTATGATATCATTAGCGCTGCAGATGACATTAAGGGCGGTGATCAGGATGCATTGGCCCATACCCTGACTATGATTAAATCCAATGTGAAGGAGCTGGAGGCCATCAAAGATCAGATGCTTGATGCCTGCCCTTCTACGGTGACTCAGGAAAAAATCATTGGCTCTAAGTTGGAAGAGCTCAGAAGTAATTATTCCAAGGCATTGGAAGTCTTGCCTGCGGGTTGGTTCGGTGGCTGAGGAGACACCACCAAAAAGAGATACTGTGTGGTCAGGTATTCTTAGAACCGTATGTTCTGGATAAAAAATATTCGATGGATTTTTACCCCCAAAAAGGCCCGCATATGCGGGCCTTTTTGGGGGTATGGTTGAATTTCAGGAATGATGCTTTTTTGTAACCGACTGAGGAATACTATTCAGTTCTGGAACCAGTTTTTTTGCACAATGGGGGAACCAGACGTACCCTGACGACGGCATGGACAAGGACGCAGGTCTTCATTGTACTTTTTTGAAGGCCGCGGTTACAGATAGTGATGTCATGCGCTCCATGTAAAATTTTTTTTATGCACACGCGGGATGCATGCCGGCATTGATTGAAATCCAATATCCTGAATTGGGTTTAGTTTAACCACAATGGAAAATGTGAGGATTTGCCATGCGTTTGGAAGATGAATTCAGAAAAATTATTACGAAAGTAACCGCTCAATCAACGATACCGCCCATTGAAAAAGTCTTTTTCCCGCCTTTTTATAAAGGCGGGCAACCCAGAGATGCAGAATTTATGGCTATCAGCCTGGAAGGCGGGGCCGCGGGGCTCAGCTTTGTGCTTCTTCCGGACAGTAAAGGCGACTCCTACATGGCACTCCAGCCGTCGGATTTTATCGGCAAAGATCCACAAGAATATGCCCTTGAATTCGGCAGTGACGATCCCCTCAAGCAGATGTTGAGCCTTGCCTGCATTAATGCCATCTGTCAGCAGGCGATGCAGGAGAGCCATTTTGAGGTGGATTCGAGCACTGATTCCCTGGGACTGTTGTCGATTTCGAAGAGTGACCGGGTCGGCATGGTCGGTTTGTTCCCTCCATTGATCAAAACCATCCGGAACGTCGGCGCGCAATTTGTTGTTGTTGAAAAAAAAGCAGATCTGATCAAACAATTTCCCCATCTTCCGATTACCCTGGATGCAGCCGAACTCCAGACCTGCAATAAGATACTGTGTACCAGTACAACCGTTTTGAACAATTCATTGGACGACATTTTGGCCCACCGTTCTCCGGGTGCCCTGGTTGCAGTGATCGGTCCCACGGCAGGATATTTCCCCGATCCGCTGTTTGCTCGTGGCGTGGACGTGGTGGGCGGACGGATGATCAAAAACGGAAACATGTTGATCCAGCGGCTAGAGCAAGGAGAACGCTGGGGCGATGCCACCCAGCGAACCTGCTTCCGCAAAGAAACCTATACCGGGATACTGTAGAGGCTGTGGGAAAACGTACTCTGGCCTCGCTGTTTGGAGTGGGTAGACGAACCCCTTCGTCCCCTGTTTCAGGAAAGATGCTGCCTCGATTGATCACCCAAAACGGGCAACGTTGAAAGGCATGATCAAAAAAGCTGCATTCAGGCCCCGGCTCAAGTGAGTTTCAGGCTTTTCATCGAATACACCCCGCCTATCCCGCCGATGAGCGTAAATTTTCGTTCATCTTTGGAGCTCAGCAAATGCTTGACCTGGTCAAAGACCTCCTGAACGAATTCTTTTGAGCCCATGATCCCGGCCTCGGTAAAATATCTGGCCCGGAAGGAAAAAAGTTCCAGCCGCTTGAGTTCGAAATTCTTTTTACGTTCTCTGGCAACGATTCCGGCATCCATGGGTTGGCCTTTCCCCGTGTTTACCGTTCCGGTTTCATAGAGGAATTGTCTGTACTTGCGGAGCATTTCCGCTGGGTTGTTCCCGCCCCATTCCCGCATGCCGAAATCCAGACTCAACATATCATCTCTGTTGCCTGTGAGCACATGATATCCCAGTGAACACCAGCGATACGCCTCGGGCCGCTTCACGATCCCGGCACGGACAGGGTTCAGGTCCACATAGGCCAGAAGATTGATAAGTGACCGCCCATCCTGCACAATCAGACTCTTGAAGCGCCCACCCCAGAAGAATCCTTCGCGGTTATGCCGCTGGTTGTAGTACCGGGCAAATCCCTGCTTGATATCTTTGACAAACTGGGAAAGGGAGGTCCACCGCGTACGGAACCGCCCAACATCCTGAGGAGTAATCACCCGGCCTTTGGGAAACCAGGACTCCAACCGTTTGCGGATTTCATCATCAGACGGGTGGTTCTCGGGATAGACCCGCCCAACCCAGTGAAAATGATTCGACATGACACAAAATCCCAGAACATCCACGAAATAAAAGGTGCTCAGCCGCCGTATCAATCCCAGAAGATAGTCCTTCTCCGCAGTCTCCAAAGGAAATCCCGCCAGCGCTGTTCGTGAAATAACATGATAAATCGTAGGCACATCACTCCGCACAAACCGTGCTATACGTGGCATACGGTCACCTTCCGCAGGTAAAAGATGGGGTTGAAAAGCATAAAAATTCCATAGCATGAAATATCTTTACTATCAACCTGTCCCTTTGCCTT
>Ga0265294_10001977_pt1 | contig 27108 bp, 25 predicted proteins | sample MunlanPumphouse3_FD_192504 | JGI IMG/M metagenome (GOLD analysis project Ga0265294, IMG submission 192504) | Groundwater microbial communities from a municipal landfill in Southern Ontario, Canada - Pumphouse #3 | ecosystem: Environmental > Aquatic > Deep subsurface > Groundwater | place... | reverse complement strand
TTTGGATACTTCAATGACTCATATTTCCACGTTGTTAACCGTTCAATTGGTATTACAGACGCTAAAGAACAACTTAAGTTCTGGTCTGGTACAACTACCGTTGCATGGGCAGCAGGCTTTATCGTCATTCTAATCCTCAACTTACTTCTTGGTGGAGTTGTAGGCGTTTAATTATTAATGGCAGACTTTAAAGGGATAATTCGATTATCCCTTTTTTGTTTATCTTAATAAATCGTGATATAATCATGTCAATTAAGGTTTAAAAAGGATCGTGATGATAATGATTTTTTATATATTAGGTGCTGCAATTTTACTTGTACTTCTCTATATTGTTATTGAGGTTAAAGGAAGCGCACTCAATGCATTCTTTATGAAGGCATTGGCTAGTTTTGGATTTATCATGGTTTTTGTGAATGCTTCTTTTGAAAGAGAGTTGTTGAAACCTTTTATTTTTCTATTTTTATTGGGCTTGGTTTCAGGACTGTTAGGTGATTTATTTTTAGCCCTCAGACCACTTCGACCAAAAGAAGAAAATGAAATGTTGATTAACAGGGGGATTTTAGCTTTCTCGATTGGCCATATCTTTTATTTCTTTGGGCTATTGATGATTTCAGATTTTCACTATATGGCGATTGTCATCAGTGTTTCAGTCACCATCTTAGTGATTGTGATGAGTTATGTCTTAAAATTTGATATGAAGAAAAATCGAATTCCATCATATATTTATTCATTTCTCATCTTTTTGATGGTAGGACAAACAATTGGATTATCAAGTGTTGAAGGATTTAGTGGTGGACCACTTATTTTATTGATCGGTGCCATTTTATTTGGCATATCTGATTTAATCTTAGCTCCGATCTATTTTAAAGGAGCAAATGATAAAAAGATGGTCATTTTAAATTTAATGACATATTACGGAGCACAATTGCTTATTGCATTATCCATACTCTATCTCTAGGAGGAATTTCATGCTTAATTACGTTTGGGTTTACTTAATTGTTGGACTTGTCTTCATATTTGTTTTACTTCAATCATTAGTTTTCTTGATTAAAGCTTATAAAAAAGGTGTTGCTTTAGGCTTTACAAAAGAAGAGCTTAGAAGAACGATTACATCCTCAGCTGTATTTTCGATTGCACCATCAGTAGCAATCCTGATTGGGCTTGTGACATTATCACGGATATTTGGACCACTCGTTGCTGGGATGAGACTTGGAACTTTAGGTGCAGTCACTTATGAATTACCTGCAGCGATTAATGTCATCCAAGGTGTATTTGGGAAAACCATTGGTGATGCACTACCCATTGAATCCATTATTACCGCATTATGGGTGATGACTTTAGGGTGTATTCCACCACTTTTGATCATTCCTCTATTTTTTAAAAAAATGAGTTCAAAAATGGACTCACTCAAACAAAAGGATGAAAGTTGGAATCAAATCATGATGGATGCACTCTTCTTAGGGATGATTTCAGCATTTATTGGTTATGTGATCGCGCCTAAGAGTGTAGATGGTAGTGAACCTTTTATTTCAATTTTAGGAATTTTAGTTTTCTTATCATCTGCTGTGATGATTATCATCTTTGGACTGCTCATGAAAAAGTTCAAATGGGAATGGCTTAAAAACTATGCACTTCCTTTATCAATGATCAGTGCGATGGCTTTAGCTATTGTTTACGGCATGATGGGGGTGAGATAAATGAAGAGAAGTTATCAAGATGCCCTTCATTTAGAAGGAAGATATTGGATGTTTGGCGCTTTGTTTTTATTTCTCTTGGTTCCGATTATCGCAAGTCTATCTACCGGTGTTTGGCCAACCATGAGTCAGTTTTTACCCGGATTTTTCGCAACTGCAATTATCTTTTGGCCAGTAACAACCATTGAAGTCTTTACATTTACACCGATGTTAGGTACTGGTTCATCTTATTTAGCATTTGTCACAGGTAATTTAACGAGTATTAAAGTACCTGCTGCATTAAATGCACAAGATGCATTAGAGATTGAAAAAGGTAGTGAAAAGGGTGATGTTATCTCAACCATCGCAGTTGCTTCAAGTAGTATTATGACAACACTTATCATTCTTATAGGTGCACTGCTTATCATTCCTTTGACGCCATTGATTGAATCTGAGGCGTTAAGACCAGCCTTTGACAATATTGTCCCTGCCCTATTTGGAGCATTAGGTGTCGTCTATATTATGAAACGTGTGAAGGTTGTGGTTGTTCCGTTAATCTTTATGATCTTATTTTTCTTATTTGTTCCAGGAAGTGGTGGATTAGTGGGCATTATGGTTCCTGTTGGAGTTGTGATTTCACTAGTTACCGCACGTATTTTATATAAGAAAGGCAAAATTAAGTAACAAAAAGGACACGTCTAGTGTCCTTTATTTTGATAGTTCTATTCTTTATTTGCTTGATGGATGACCAGTTGATTAAATGAGGTATTTAAAATATTCAGTGGTCAATGACTACCTTTCAAATATTAGGTGGTTTACCACTGAATTTTTTATAGCGAATTTAAGATGAATAAAAATGAAGAGCACGAGAGACTGATAAGTCAAGAGTTGATTAACATAATAGATATCAATTTCATAAGGTATCATGTAATCATAGTTTGGATCAGTGATTCGAACCCCTAAGAAAGCTGCACCATCTTTTTCCATGGTTTTGATGGTTTGTGTCGCGAGTTTTTCTAATCCAAATCCTTTATCGTAACGCACACTTAATGTGTATTGTGTGTTAGGGTTTAGATTGCTAAAAGATCCCGCAGATAAACCAGGTTCTAGGAGCACTTCATAATACTCAAACTGATTTTCTAAGATGATTTTTAACGTATCATTGGTGATCGCTCCATCACTGTCTGTCACATTGACTTGATAGACGATATCATGGGTAAAAGCCTTCACGCTTTCGATGGTTGCTTTGGGGCTCGAAGGTACTAAAACTACGATAGCCACCACGGCAGTCACCGTTGCAGTAAAGGACATGATCATCGTCTTTATGGTCTCAAATTTCGATTTCTTTTTGAGCTGATCCTTGAATTTCATCCTACGATTCGATAGGAAACACCTCCATTTGTCTTTATTTACATGATAAAACTAAAAAAGATACTTCATTTTTGAACAAAAAAGTGCTTTTTTTATGATACGATAGATATAGTCTTATAAAGGAAGTATTACAATGAAAAAAACGATATTATTGATATTAATGTTATTTTTGGTAGTTACCGGTTGTCAGAAAGTGGACACTCCACCTGAAATGTCACCACTGACGTACTTAGATTTATATTATTTAAATGACTTTCATGGTGCGATTGAAAAAGATAGTCTTAATTTAGGAATTGCTTATATCGCCAATTATATTGAGCAAAAAAGACTTGATAATCCAGACGGTACAATCTTACTTGCTGGTGGCGATATGCTTCAAGGGAGCGCATTATCTAATTATTATCAAGGAAAATCAACATTAAATATTATGGAAACCATGGGATTTGATGCGATGGTCGTTGGTAATCATGAGTTTGATTGGGGCATTGAAGTTGTGACTCAAAACTTTATTGGCGATCGTTCATTAAATTTTCCTCTTTTAGGTGCCAATATCTTTCATAAAGGTACTGATCAACTCATTGATGGTGTTGATCCTTATACGATTATCACCAAAGGCGAATACAAGATTGGTGTGATTGGGATTATTGGAGATTCACTCGAATCCTCGATTGCAACCTCAAAGGTTAGTGGATACTCTTTTGAAAGATCACTCGATATGGTGAAATTTTATGCATCCTATTTAAGAGAAGATGAACAAGTCGATTTTGTCATCGTTTTAATGCATGATGCAGGAGGTATTAATAGTCAAATTGATGCATTATCTGGAAGTGAGAATGTTGATCTCATTTTTAATGCGCATGATCATCAAAAAAACGTTATGAGATTAACTAATGGCACATTGTCTATCAAATCAGGATCGAATGGTCAAGCGATTGGGCATGTGAGAATTGATGTATCAACCAAACAAATGACCGGTGTGAATGTTTCAACTGATGCTTTATTAAATACACCACATCCTGAGGTTCAAACATTGATTGATGCTTATAAATTAGAAACAGATGATATATTTTTAACACCAATTATTACTTCAGGTCAATATATGTCAAGGGATGAACTTACCGAATGGGTTTCTGAACTCATGCGAGTGAGAGCAAATGCTGATATTGCGTTTCATAATACCGGTGGAACTAGAGCTTCAATCAATCAAGGTGAAGTCATTCATTATGCAAAGATTTATGAGATACTACCTTTTGATAATGTCATCAAATCTGCTTATATCAAAGGATCTGAAGTTAAAAAGATGATGTCAGATCAAGGTTTGAGATATTCAACCCTTAGATCATCATTTGCTGATGATGAATATTATTTGGTCGCAACCAACGATTACATATATGATCAAACGAATCGTCCGTTTATAGATGCTGAACAACAATTTTATAATGGCGATATCGTTCGAGACTTAATGCGTGATGAACTCATACTCCAACAAGAGATTTATGATTTGTTTTATATGGAAAATACATTATTGATGATTCCTGATTTAAGTGCATACGAAGAATCACAACCATAAAAAAAAGGATTGCTGATGCAATCCTATGTATATTTAGCTTCTAAAATTTTATCTTTTCGTAGAACAAACTTAAAACCATAACCTTGATTTTTAGCAATTTTCTTAATCGCTTTGATGATATCACCTAAGTTAAGTGTATGTTCATGAGCTAAACCATCAAGCCCATAAGCGGTTGTTTTCACCTTTCTGTAGACTTGACGTCCGCTTTGTATGGTACTACTGACTTCAACATCTGCAGTGATTCCTGACTTTTTTGAAGATATTTTCTCAATCACATATACTTTTTCATCTTTACTGTTAATCCCAATCAGTAAATCATAGTAAATATGATATTGACCACCTAAAAAACGTTTCTTTATGAATGTTTGATGGATTTCAAGATCAGCTTCTTCACTGGGTTCAACAGCTAATCCAAGTTGTAATAATTGATTTTTAATGTCTGTAAGGAGTCTTGGTTTCATGATGTATCCTCCTTTGTTTTATAGCTTTATTATATGCTTTAAGAAAAGATTATGCAAATATGGAGGTTCTTTTGAACCAAATTGACACTTAAGACTTCCTATGATACGATATTCTTGATAAGAAAGGGATTTATATATGAAATATATAGCCGTATTTTTAACTGTAATTTTACTTGCTTCATGTCAATCCAATTTACCAAAATCAGATGAGACGTCTATTCTCATCAAAGAAGATGCAAATATTTATATGGAAGATAACATCCTCTATATTGAAAATGGTATGACAGTTAATGATGTGATTTCATTCATCGAATCGATTGATGGAAGTAAGCAAATATATACTGGGATGACCAATAGCAAAACACCTAAAGAAAAACAAGAATTCTTTGAGAATGAATACTTGCTCGTGACATCTGAAAGTGGAAAATATCGAGAATACTATGCGATCCATTTTATGGATTAATATACGATAGGACAAAACGATGGCACAACAAAAAACGTATTTAAAAAAGAAGCATCAAAGAAATTCTATGGATAAAAAAAGCAAAAAACGAAAGAATAATGCTGAGGTTCATGTTGAAAAAGAGCCTTCAGCAATTTTCGTTTTTCTTAAAAAGTTATTTTCATTTTGGCATGTGTGGAGCATTGTTCCTATAATTTTAATGGTTGGATTCATCCCACTCATTGTTTATGCAAAAATTGTAGAACTTACACCTTTAGAAGAACTTAATTGGACTGGTGGTTTATACCAATTAGATTTTTTTAGTTACTATAAATCTTTTTGGTTCATTATATTAACTCTTGTACTTACTTTAATCGTGATTTTGTTATACTGTATAAAAAAAATTAAAATCCAGAAAGCTAGTTTTATGATTCCTCTTGGAATATATGTGCTATTTTCAATATTATCAACCATTTTTGCACTTGATCAAACGGTTGCTTTAAGAGGATTTATGGAGATGTATCAAGGATTATATGTGTTACTTAGTTATAGTTTAATCATCATCTTTATCTACCATTTAGTTGAAAAAGAAATTCAAATTAAGTTAATTTTTGGAGCTTTTATTTTCCTTGGTATCATTGTTGGTATTCTTGGATTCTATCAATATATTGGTCAAGATCCGATACGGACATCATGGGGACTAAATCTCATATTACCAAAAGTATTAGAGCCAATAGCGGAAAGTTTATCGTTTTCTTTTGATAAATATGATATCTATGCAACCATGGGAAATACGAATTTTGTAGGTAGTTATGCTGCACTTATGATTCCTTTGGCTTTTGTTTTATATCTATATAGCAAAAAAATTATTTATCAAATCTTTAATCTCATCTTTTTAGGACTTATGTTGCTTGTTGGATATGGATCCAACTCACGCGCAGGTATTATTGGTATAGTAGTAAGTTTAATATTTATTATCTTATTATTTAGAAGAATGTTTATCTCCAAACCATTAAAAATTCTATTTCCATTTGTTGTCATGGCTTTAGTTGGTTATGTATTAAATGTTGAAACAGATGGGAAAGTTATTAATGAACTTCAAACCATTAATATTTTTAAAGCAATCGAAGATGCTGAGGTTTATGCTGAGGTTCGAGTGTTCATCACAAGACTAGAAATCGATGATGATACATTATATATAGAAACCGAAGAAGAAGATATTGTTCTCAAATGGATGAATCAATCTTTGTGGCCGTTTGATTTAGAAGGCAATGTTCTAGAGGTTGTTATGAGTGGAAGAAATGTATCATTTGTTGATGAAACATATCGAAATTTTAGAATTCGCATTTTTGAGTATCAAAATGCATTTACAGTTTATGTTTATGGTAAATCATTTGATCTATACTGGACGAATGAAGGTTGGCGTATATTGAGTAATGGTGGAATTCTAACTGAGCCTATCATGCCTGATAAGGTTGAATGGCTTGATACCCATGGCATTTTGTTTTCAAATCGAGCTTTTATATGGTCAAGATCTATCCCTTTATTAAAAGAATATTTCTTTATAGGTAGTGGACCAGATAATTATCCCATAGCTTATCCTCAAAATGATGTAGCAGGTAAATTAAACTATATGGGACTATATACAATCGTAGATAAACCGCATAATATGTATCTTCAAACTGGAATCAATACAGGTGTTGTTTCTTTGATTGCTTTAGTTGCTGTATTTATGATTTATTTAGTTCAAAGTTCTATATTGTATATAAAGAAACATGAATTTGACTTCTTGCATATGATGGGAACTGTGTGTTTCCTTGGCGTGGTTGCTTATCTTTTTGCAGGCATGTTCAATGATCAAAGAATTTCAGTTGCCCCACTCTTTTATGTGATGCTTGGTTTGGGTTTTGTTATTAATCGGATGATTCGACAAAAAAACACGATTAATTTACCTGGCCATGACACATTTTAATCTAATTATTAAAGTGAATCGGATATTTTTAGGAAATCGTTTTGCTAGAAAAAGTCAAAAAAGAAAGGCTTCAATACTTGAAAATAAAAAATGTAATTGATATAATACATACAAACCAGGAAAAATCACCCCTGGAATTTGTTTTTGTAACCATGAAAAACGAGAAATTTCACACTTGAAATAATTGACTCACTTTCTGGTACAGAATCCCAAAATTGGGAAATTATTTAAAGGGTGGGATTGGTGACTCCACCATTGAGAAAAACGAGTTATTATGGCCTTTCATTTACTTGACTATTTATAGTCTTCAATGTATAATGAACTATAGGATTAGTAACTCATCTACTTTATGGAAGAGGAGTGATTTTATTGAAAATGAGCTTGGTCACTTAAAGTTTCGATTAAAAGCTATAAAATTTTCCGTTTATAGTTATTAATCCAAAGATTCAAATGCTACACAAGGTAACAACACTTAGAAAAGTGAAAGAAATTATAGAAAAGGGAGGAAGGGTGTACTCTAAAAACACCTAACAAATTATGAAATCAAAAAGAATTTTATTACTTTTGATCCTTTCAGTATTCCTATTCACACTCGCAGCATGCGCTGGTGAAGTAGGTCCTCAAGGCCCAGCCGGCCCAACTGGTCCTCAAGGTCCAGCAGGTCAAACAGGTGCTCAAGGTCCTGCAGGCGCAGACGGTGCTGACGGTGCCGATGGTGCTGATGGTGCTGACGGGGTTGACGGATTAAGCGCATTCGACATTTATCTATTGGCTTACCCAGGATATGATGGAGATGAAGCTGAATGGTTAAATGACCTAGTTGCTGGTAATTTATCTGTTACAGTTAAAGTCAACTACAATAACAATGCAGTTGAATATAAAAACTTCAGTAAAGGTGAATTGCTTCCTGCATCACCATACAGTGTAGACTGGTTCTTAGACACAGAATATACTGATTCAGCTGAAGGTACAGCTGTATTAGAAGATATGCAAGTTTACATTGACTTAGCATATGTTGGAACTCCAATAAGTGCTCCAACACTCGAAGTTGACAGTATTAGTACTGCTTTGGACAAGTTTGTATCTGACAGTGTTGATTATTTCGTTGCGACTGCAGCTAAATTATATGACGCTGATGGATTATTAATCGCAGCATTAGCTGATGATTTCCTAAACGGTGCAGATGGTAAAGTATTATTTGACGTTGTAGTTGTTGATGGCAAAGTTGTTTCTGCAAGACTTGCAAGTACTAACACAGTTGTGGCTGGTAATAATGCTAAGTTTGTTGGTGCAGTATCAACGACAGCTCAAACAATTGACGTTGAAAGAAATATTACTGTTCAACAATTATTAGATTCATTAAAATCTAACTATCCACAAACTCGCGCAGTTTATAAATCATCTGATGATAAACTCGTTGTAGCTACATCACCTGTAAATGCAGCAGCATTCTACTTGATGGTAACAGCTGAAGATGGTGTAACAGAATTTACATACACTATCCAATTAATTGACATTCTTAATAAGAACACTTCACTTGCTGAAGATAAAGACACTGAACAAAGAATCGTATCAATTACCAACGTACAAAACACTGCACGTGGATCAAGTATTGTTGTTAGACCAAACACTGATCCTGCATACGTAGTATCTCATCTTAAGAAAGCTGTAACTAATGCTGATTTCGTACCAACATTTGTTGCTGAAAATTCTGAAGGTGTTGCTAAAGCATCAGGTTCTGTATTAGTTGATGGTGACCAAATTAAAGTTACTGCTCCAAACTATCCAACAATGTTCTATTATGTAGAAGTACAAAAGAGCAATAGTGTAGCAATCGAAGAAACTGAAGATGCTGCAACAGTTGTTGGTGTAACTGGTACTGAAATCAAAGTTGTTTGGAATGCAGCTGTTGCAAACGTATTTGCTAACGGTTCTGTAGTTGCTACTGAACTTATTTCTTCAGACAATTCACCTCAAACTTATAAACTTTTATATAGTGGTGTTGCATATGATGCTTCTAAGAACCCAACACAATTCTTAGCTGCAAACGTTGCTAACTTTATTTTAGAAGTTAAAGCTCAAGATGGTACTGTTCAAAATTACACATTCTCAATCGAAAATAGTACAAATAGTAATGTTCAAGTGAAGGCTACTCATTCTTATGTAGCAACAATCGCTGGTTCATTCATTGATGTACAATTTGGTACAACTCGCGATGAATTAGTTGCTGCTTTAGAAATGGCAGACAAATCTACTCCATCATTTGTAGTTGAAAATTCTGAAGGCGTTGTTAAGACTGGTGCTGCACAACTTTATTTAGGTGATGTGTTAACTGTTACTTCTCAAGAAGGTTCTGATGACACTGAATACCTCATTAGAGTTAATGCTAAACTTTCTGCAACTAACGTTCAATTGAAGGCTAATCCTTCAGTAATCACTTCAGTATCTTCATCTAAAATTTATGTAAATTCACAATTTGCACAATCTGCAACAGTTAATGTATTCAATTATGCTTATACTGATACAGATCGTTCACACATCTATGCTGATTTAAATCTTGATTTCTATGGACAAACTGCTGAATTATTAGTTAAGGATTCAACAGGCGCTGTAGTTGCTGGTAAGACATTAAACACTGGCGCATTTAACTTAGCTTCTGGTGAAAAACTATATGTTAGAGTATATGCTCAAGATCATGTTGATACAGTTGCTCCAAGATTTACTGATTACGAAGTTGAAGTAAATGCTAAATCTACTGTAACTTCATTAAATCCAATTGCAGCTCAAAAATATGTTACTTCTTATGACAATTCTAACCTTAAGATTGTTGCTCCAATTACTGTTAAAGACACAAATGGTGCAAATGTTAATGTAACTGTTGAAAATGTAATTTCTGATTTCAATTTCAATACAAATTATCAAAAGGTTATTGGAATTTATACTAGAAGTGGATCAGCAGCTCCTTATACTTATACATTAGCAAGCGTTTCTGTTGGAAATACATTGTTAAGTATTGATGGATCAACTGACTACTATCTTGGTGTTGCAGCTCAAACTGACGTTCCAAGTGGTACAAGAGTTATTCAATACTACTTATTAGACATTACAAGATCAGCTAATACGACAATCGCTGTTAAAGAAACTCCAGTTGTTATTACAATCGCTAGCGCATCTGGATTAATTGTTAACCCAGAAAGTGTTAGAGGTACTGCTACAACTTCAGCTGATGTTATTGCTGACCTAGACCTTGTGCTTTATGCACAAACTGCAAATGCTATGATGGCTGGTGCAACTGCTGGTACTTACGTAGCATATAGCGGAACTGATTTAACTAAACTTGTTGTTGAAATCGTTGCACAAGACGGTACAGCTAAAGCTTACTATCCAGTTACTGTTTCTGCTAAACTTAATGACACTTCATTAGTTAAAGTTGCTAACCAAACTGTGATTACTGCTGAAACTGCTACAACAATCAATGTTAAGAATGCAACTACTGCAACTCAATTATTAGCAGCTCTTAATGCAACATCTAAATTCCAACTTCTTGAAGTATTCCAAAACGATGGTACAACTTCACAAACTGGTACAGTTAAGGACTATAACGTTCTTAAGGTTACTGCACAAGATGGTACAGTTAAACTTTACACAATCTTTGTTGATGCAGCAGCTCCAGTGGTTGGTGGAACTACAGTTGTTTCATCTGACGTAGCTAAAGTTACTGTAAGTAGCTTAACAATTACTGTTATTGACAATACATTATCAGTTACAGACTTCTTGAAGTTATTATCAGTAACTGGCGATACTACAACTGCTAAGGCAACATTAACAGTTATGGCTTCAGATTCTGCGAAGACTAAGACTTCATTATTCAGTGGCGATAGAGTAATCGTTCGTCCAGTGAATGGTGCAGCTGATGGTTCTGACGACGTTATCTACACAATCGATGTTCAATAATTATATTTAATATTGAAAAAGGCGTTCTAATTATAGAATGCCTTTTTTTTGTTTTAAGAATAAAGATTTAGAAAAAAACTCCCGAAGGAGTTAATTTAAGGTGTAAAATGTAATATTGCCTTTGCCTTTATTTTTAGATGTATACATGGTGTGATCACCTAAATTTAGAAGTACATGATATTGTCGAGTAATGTCATTGATAGGAACAATACCAATTGATGCACTAATATTTAAACTTTTAAGTTCTGGATCAAGATTCTGAATTTCATTAATGATTTGATTTGCTCGTTTGATGACTTGGTCTTCAGTATGATCATAAACATAAACAAAGAATTCATCACCACCAAGTCGATAATAAATCACATGATGCTCCCAGTGGTTAATGAAATGATTAGCAATTTTAATTAAATATTCATCACCTTTTTGATGACCATATATATCATTGATTTTTTTAAAACCATCAATATCAATATACAGCCCATATGAATTAGAGGTATCAGTTAAATTATCAAGATGCAGTTTGAGTGTTTCTCTTGTGAATAATCGTGTTAATGGATCTTGATATGTCTTTTGATAGTGGATAATCTCAGAAGGTGTTTCTTCGTAAATTCTATAAACTCGTCCAAAAATAATAAAGTTTGTATTATCTATGAGTACTTTATCAAGATTGATAGATAACCACAAGGGGTTTTGAGCCCTTTTGATAGGAATATATAAATATAATTCTTTTTCGATAGCTAATACTCTGCGTTTTATATCTTCTAAAAAGGTATGCCTACCCGATATTTCAGCTAGTAAATTATTAGGCTCAATGAAATCCATGAACTCGTCAAATGTGTAGCATAATTTCTTTTTTAAACCTAGTTTTGTAACATCACCACTTGTGATATGCATCTTTGCCTGCTCCTGCTCAAAGTCAATAAAAAAAGTGATGTGTTCATCACGATTTAACAGTAAATCATGATAAAAATCTTTACCATATCTCTCTTTTAACAACATGCAATTTTTCTCATTGATCATTTATGTCACTCACCTTGTAATCGATAACATCATTGTAACATAGGTGAAGATAAAAATCGTTTCATGTTTAATGTTATCACCAATTGATAACTTGTTTAAGTATAGAAAACTGTACCATATTTCACTTCTCAAAAACCAAAATTACATGTAAGCGTTTTTAAAAAACGCTTTTATTCCTTTTCATAAAGTGATACAATAGATATAGAATATAGCAAAAGGAAAATCAAATGATGAGAATTGAAAAACATCCAATCTTGAATTTTGAAAAGAAGAAAGAAATTTCTTTTATTTTTGAAAACAAACAGGTGACAGGTTACGAGGGTGATACGATAGCATCAGCGCTACATGCACTTGGTATCAAAACCCTAAGTTATAGTATAAAAGATAAACGCTCTAGAGGCTTTTATTGTGCCATAGGTAATTGTGCATCATGTCATATGATTGTCAATGGTATACCAAATGTTCGAACATGTATTACCCCTTTAACTGAAGGTTTAATTGTTGAAAGACAGCATAATAAGGGGGTCATCAAATGATTAAAAAAGAACTCATTATCATTGGTGGTGGACCAGCGGGATTATCAGCTGCAAAAATGGCAGTTGACTCCAATCTAGATGTTTTATTGATTGATCGTAGTCCATCACTTGGTGGACAACTCATCAAACAAACCCATAAGTTTTTTGGATCAAAAAAACAAAATGCAAAGATGCGTGGTATTGATATCGCAAAGAAATTAATCAATGATGTTAAAGACTATAAAAATTTAGAAATACTAAGTAATGCAACGGTTGTTGGACTTTATCTGGATAAAGTGTTGACCGTCTTTTATGATGGGAAATATGTTCGTTATCAAGCAGATGCAGTGATTGTAGCAACTGGTGCTTCAGAGAAGTTCTTAGCTTTTGAAAATAACGATTTACCTGGTATTTATGGAGCAGGTGCTATTCAAACATTAATGAATGTCTATGGGGTTTTACCTGGTAAAGATGTCTTAATGATTGGTAGTGGTAATATTGGGTTAATTGTAACCTATCAATTACTACAAGCCGGTGTGAATGTTAAAGGTATTGTAGAAGCTGCACCAAAAATAGGTGGTTACAAAGTTCATGCGTCTAAAGTTAGAAGACTTGGTGTTCCAATCATGACTTCAACAACTATTAAAAGAGCGGTTGGTAAGGATTGTTTAGAAGCTGTTGAAATCATCTCACTTGATGAGAAATGGCAAGAAATCCCAGGAACTAACAAAATCATAGACGTTGATACATTATGTATTTCAGTAGGACTTTCTCCAATGCATCAAATATTATCTATGGTTAACGCCAAGATGAAATATATTCCTGAGCTCGGTGGAGTGGTTGCAGTAGTGGATGATATCAATCAAACATCTGTGGAATCCATTTTTGTATGTGGTGACGCATTAGGGATTGAAGAAGCTAGTAGTGCGATGATGGAAGGTTATTTAACAGGTTTAAATGTGGCTAAATATTTAAGAAAACCACACCCAGATTCTGAAAACTTAATTCATAATTATCATCAAGAACTTGACTTATTAAGAAATGGACCATTTGGACAAAAGACATTAATTGGTCTACAAAAGTTAAAGGAGACATCCCATGCTTAATCAAACTGGAATTCCATCCAAAGACCAAGTATTATCACGATTTCCAAAGGAAAACGACTTATTAAAGCCAAAAGCAATCTTAGAATGCTATGAAGATATTCCTTGTAATCCATGTGCTACATCTTGTCCTTTTGATGCGATTGATATCGGAGAAAATATTAATAAACAACCCGTATTAGACGTTGATAAATGCACAGGATGTTCAGTTTGTGTCACATCATGTCCAGGATTAGCGATTAGTGTTGCTCAGCTTGTCGGTGAGAAAGCAGTCTTTAAAATACCTTATGAATTTATACCACTTCCAAATCCAAATGACATTTGGAAAGGCGTGAATCGTGCTGGTGAAGTCATATGTGATGCGACAATCGAAAAAGTTGTATCTTCGAAAATCATGGATCGTACAGCATTATTAACAGTCAGTGTCCCAAGAAATTATCTTCATGAATTTATTACGGTGAGAAAACCATGAAAAAAGAAAATCAAGTGATTATTTGTCGTTGTGAAGATGTAACTTTAGAACAAATTAGAGAAAAAATCAATGAAGGATACACTAATTTTGAGGATCTAAAACGTCTACTTAGAGTAGGTATGGGACCATGTCAAGGTAATACGTGTGGACACCTCATTCAAAGAGAATTAGCCAATTTTTTAAAGATTCCAGTAGAGCAAGTTAAAACACATAAATCAAGACCTCTAACTATGGGAGTTCCTTTAAAAGCAATTGCGGAGGAGACCAATGAATAAATATGATTTAGTGATCATTGGTGCAGGTATTAGTGGGGCATCAATTGCGTATAATTTAGCCAAAAAAGGCATGAAGAATATATTAGTACTCGACAAAGGTTATTTTGCAAGTGGAGCGACAGGTCGTTGTGGTGCAGGGGTTAGACAACAATGGGCAACTGAAATGAATTGCATTTTAGCTAAACAAAGTATGGAGTTCTTTGCGCATGCAAAAGAAACACTTAATTATCCTGATGATATTGAATTTAAACAAGAAGGATATTTAATATTAGCGACGACACAAGAAGAACATGAACAATTTAAAAAGAATGTGAAGTTACAAAATTCATTAGGCATACCTTCAAAAACGTGTTCAAAAGAGGAAGCATTAAAAATAGTTCCTCACCTAAATCCTGATAGCTTTATATCTGCAACCTTTTGTCAAACGGATGGCCATTTGAACCCATTTAAGATGACTGAAGCTTATTATTTAGCTGCTAAACATTTAGGTGTAGAATTCCATTTTTTTGAAGAGGTAAAATCCATTAAAGTTGTGAATCAAATCATTGAATCAGTGACGACCAATAAAGATACGTATTTGACAGATAAAGTTGTGAATGCGGCTGGTGGGTATTCAAAAGAGATTGGTGACTTAGTTGGTATTGATATTCCCGTTTATGCAGAAAATCATGAAATTCTTGTAACTGAACCCATTGAAAAAATGCAAGGACCGATGGTCATGTCATTTTCTAAAAATATTTATTGTCAACAAGTACCTCATGGGGCATTTATTATGGGAAGATCTAATCCGTTTGCTGAACATAATCATGACATCGGATCGACATGGCAGTTTTTAGATGAAATGTCTAAAACTTTAGTACATATTATGCCAAAAGTAGGTGAACTTAGAGTCATTCGTCAATGGGGTGGATCATATAATATGTCTCCAGATAGACAACCCATTATTAGCGATACGAAAGATTTAAAAGGGTTTTATATGGCATGTGGATTCTCTGGACATGGCTTTATGTTTGCTCCTATGACAGGATTATTATTAAGTGAGTTGATTTTGAATGAAAAACCATCGATTGATATGAGTTCACTTCATATCAACCGGTTTAAAGAAAATAAAGCGACTGCATACGAAAAATCTGTAGTCTAGAAAGGAAGTATTTATATGGCGATTTATCCTTATCAAACAGAACCACTAACAGACTTTACGAAAAATGAAAACATTGTGAAGTATCAAGAAGCTTTGAAACTCGTTAAGAGCTATCTAGGCAGACATTATGATTTAATCATTGGTGGGAAACGAATTAGAACGGAAAAAGTGATGACATCTCTTAATCCTTCAAATCATCAAGAAGTGGTAGGTACCATTTCTCAAGCCTCAAAAAAAGAAGTAGATCTTGCGATGGCATCAGCACTTGAAGCTTTTGAGATGTGGAAAAATGTGGCTCCTGAAGTGAGAGCTGATGTCTTATTTAAAGCAGCAAACATCATTCGTAGACGTAAATTTGAATTTTCTGCACTCATGACAATAGAAGCAGGAAAACCATGGATTGAAGCTGATGCAGATACAGCAGAAGCGATTGATTTCTTAGAATATTATGGAAGACAGATGTTAACCATCAATCGCATCGATGATGTTGTTTTAAGTAGAAAAAACATGGAGCGTAACGAATATCGATACATTCCACTCGGAGTTGGAGCAATTATTAGTCCATGGAATTTTCCATTAGCCATTTTAACTGGTATGTCATCTGCAGCGATTGTTGCAGGGAATGCTATTTTATTGAAACCTGCATCAACCACACAAGTGATTGCATATAAGTATGTAGAAGTATTAGAAGAAGCTGGATTACCTGCTGGTGTCTTTAACTTTATTCCTGGTAGTGGATCAGAAATTGGTGACTATATTGTCAATCATCCTAAAACTCGCTTTATTTCTTTTACAGGATCAAAAGAAGTGGGTATGGGTATTTATGAAAAAGCAGCAAAAGTTCAGCCAGGACAAATTTGGTTAAAACGTGTGATTGCTGAAATGGGTGGTAAAGATGCGATTATCGTCGATAAAGTTGCTGATCTTGATTTAGCAGCAGATTCGATTGTCAAATCAGCATTTGGATTCTCTGGGCAAAAGTGTAGTGCATGTTCTAGAGCTATTATTCACCAAGATGTTTATGATACAGTTGTTAGTAAGATGAGAAAAATCGTGGAAACTTTAAATGTTGGTGATCCAACGGATCAAAAAACATTTGTAGGCCCAGTCAATGATAAAAATGCATTTAAGAAGATTACATCTTACTTTGAAGTAGGTGAAAAAGAAGGCAAACTTTTATTTGGTGGTAAAGCCAGTGATGAAAAGGGTTACTTCATTGAACCAACGATTTATATTGATGTAAAACCAGATGCAAGATTGATGCAAGAAGAAATATTTGGTCCAATACTCGCTGTATGTAAGGTAAAGGATTTTGATGAAGCATTAAAAGTTGCTAATAATACAGAGTATGGATTAACTGGTGCTGTCATTTCAAATGATCGGATGAATCTAGAGAAAGCTCGTCGTGAATTTCATGTAGGTAATCTTTATTTCAACCGTAAATGTACAGGAGCCATTGTTGGTTATCAACCATTCGGTGGATTTAATATGAGTGGTACAGATTCTAAAGCTGGTGGTCCTGATTATCTGGTATTACATATGCAAGGTAAAAGCATTTCTGAAGCTTTATAAAACGATAAAACGCCTTTGTAAGGCGTTTTTTATTGTAATATGTGTTTGATATTTTGTAGAAAGATGGTAGTGACTAATAGATCAGCTGATCCACCAAAACTAATCTTTTGATCGATCATTTTTTGAGTAAATTTTCGGATTTCATTTTGTTGATCCATATCAAGTTGATTTAACTCATTTTTGATTTTTTGATATTGTTCCAAAGATCCACTTCGTTTAAGAAAAACAGTATCTTCAGTCATTAATATGATATCTCGAAGTGCTTTTCTTAAAGTGATAGGATCATTAGAGTCAAGTTGTTTATATGTGTTTAAGATGTTTAAGACTGAGGGTAATCCTTTTGATAGTTCCCCGCGTATGCCTTGGATGTGATAGGTTTCGAAAGCTTTTAAACCAAATGTTTTCGGATTTTTCTTAAAGTCAGCCAATAAACTTTTAGATAACACTTTAATATCCTCAAACATACTAAAAAAAGGTTTTTGATGACCAATCGCGTAACCACTGGCTAAACATGCATAACCTAAGACTGTAATTAATCCTTTATAACAATTAATGCCATGTGTTGCATAAGACATGTGGCTTTCTGCGTTTATACCCATGATTCTTGCTTCTTGAAATAAACCATCTAATTGATCTGCTTCGAGACCGAGTTTAAAGATCATCACTAAGTCATCTAATATAGCATTTTTGGCTTTCAACATAAGGTCATAATTCATATCGTTATGAGACCCGGAAGAAGTCTTTGTCACAAGTCCAAACTTGTCTTCAAGTTCTAATTCTGTTAAAATAGCTAAATCTAATTGCTTTTTTATATCATTGAGTAAATATTCTTTTGTTGTAGTTTGGATATGTTTTATAATTTCTTCATTTGAGTGTTTATGATTTCTAATGCACTCAATCGCTGGCATTCCACATAACATACAAGTTCTAGGAGGTGCATCAATATCCATTCTGGATAATGATCTTTCGGGACTATTAAATAGATCAAGGTCGATAAACCTTCCAAGCAGATGAGTCTCTTCAATATGCATCAGAAAGTGTTTAAAAGCGTTGATGTCATCATCTGGTAAACACATGATGGCATAAGGTCCATCCAAAGATTCATAGTAAATCGATTCACATGTGTCACATGTGCGTTCTAATAGTTTATTAAATAATAATACAAGATATTTTGAAACCCAGAGATTTTTATTAACTCCAGGTGTGTTTGCTTTTATTAAGAGGACAATTGGACTTTTTTCAAGCAATGTTTTGACATGCTTAGTTCTTTGTTCTCGTGCTTGTAAGATTTGCTCAACCATGAAAAATCGCCTGACCTTCTGGAGACACTAAAAAATCATAAGTTGCTTTTGGTACGATCGTTTTTATGATGTCATAGCGTTTCTCTTGAGCGAGCTTTCTAACATATGAAGCACTAATGATTTGATCATTAATTGTTTTTCTTTCAATAATTTTTAACTTAAGTCCTAAAATTGATTTTAAAGTATTGTTATATGCACTAGTCATCGGATCAAGTGGTTCATCACCCACATATCTGTAATCAATATCCAAAATTGGCATAAAATATTGTTTAAAAATTATAGCATCAAGCATCATGTAACTCATGGATGCTAAAGATAATGATTTTAAAAAATAAGTAGGAAAGGTGATAGATGAAATAATATAGGGTCCTGAGGGTATTAATATGATGTTGTCTAAATGTTTGATGGATTGTTCAACCATGTGATATCTTTGTTCAAATGAGAAAACTGAGCGATTTTCTTCCACTAAAAAGATGAGGACATTATCATTTTCTTGTGTAGCTTTCTCTATTAAATATAAGTGGCCATTCGTCATTGGGTTACAATTCATGACAAGTGCTGCGCGTGATTTTTTCTTTTGAGGTAATTGCTGTTTTAATTCATTTAAAACCTTAGAAATTGGGTTTAGTTTATTTTCAAACATGACAATATCATGTGTTTCTACCACCAAATTTAAATCAAAGGATGAAAACATTGTTTTGGATTTAGGTTGTGTATATAAAAAGAATTTAAAGATACCTTTTTGATAAAGTCTTTGAGTGAGTTCACTCATAATCAGTGATGTTATATTTTGTCCTTGATATAAAGGTAATACACCAATCATTTTGATTACATTTTGATCAATAGACCCTGTGCCTATGAGTTTGTCATCATCATAAACCATGATAGTTTCTGTCGCTGTTTCATAGGTTAAATCTAAAGACAAAAGAAGATGTTTGACATCTTCTAGTTCATGTTTTAAAATGCAATCTTTGATGGTGTAGTTCATACTAAGTTTACTTCCTCACTTGGTAAAGTGTGTCAATGATTGATCCATCTCTATATCGAATATGACCAATGATTTTATCGCTTTTGATGAGTGGTGTTGGTTTCCCAGTGATTTCTATCGATTTATGATATAAATCTTCAATGGTCATCATCGGAAAAGATACTTCATTAAGCTTTTGAATTAAATCTTTTCGTTTTGGATTAATCGCTATCCCTCGTTCAGTCACAAATATATCAACTGTTGATCCTGGAGTGGTCAGTGCAGTTACTGACTCTTTGATGATAGGCGTTCGTGACTTAACTAAATTAGAAGTGATGATTGATACTTTTGAACCAAAAGCTGTATCAGAATGACCTCCGCTTCCTCCCATAAGATAACCATGGGAGTCTGTAGTGACATTAACATTGAAATTTAAATCGATTTCAGTTGCTCCTAAGATGACAACATCAAGATCATTGACTAAAACAGACTCATGACAAGGATTCGCATATTTTGATGCACTCATTGGATGATGCTTTGGATTATCGCGATAGCTTCTGATGGCTTCCAAATCAAAACATTGAACATCATAAAGCTCATTAAATAAGCCTTCTTCATGCATATTAACTAAATAGGATGTAATACCACCAGAAGCAAACGATCCTTTAATATTGTTTTCAATCATTTTTTTTCTAAGTATTTCAGCTACTGCAATACTTGTTCCTCCAGCACCGGTTTGAAAACTTAAACCATCTTTGATAAGCCCTAGTGCATCCATGACTTTAATGGTATCTTTCGCAATTTTTAATTGGACTGGATCTTTCGTTGGTTTAGTCGTTCCTGAGACGATACCTTGAGGGTCACCTATTTTATCAACTTGAACAATATAATCGACATAGTGTCCATCAATTTCTTTAATGAGGAGATCTTCAGTCATAAAATCAGTGATGACCACTCGATGTTTAGCATACATTAAATCACTCATCATATAACCAAGTGCGCCACATTGGGAAGGACCTTGTATGCCATTACCATCCCCAAAAGAGTTTACTGCAGGAGTTGCGATAAACGCCACATCAATCATTAATTCTCCTGATTCGATAGCTCTTGGTCTACCACCGTGCGTATCCATGGTGAGAAAACCTTTTAAGTACCCTTCACTAACGGTTTTTGCAACTGGACCATTGATGTAATTGGTGACAATGTTCTCAATGTTTCCATGTTTAATGAGTTCAACCATGGGTTCATGGATGGGGAAAATAGAAGAAGGTGCGAGTGTGATATGTTTTAAATTTCTCTTTTTTATTTCATCTAAAACCATATTTAAGACAAAATCACCATCACGCAAGTGGTGGTGGAATGATAAAGTCATACCATCTTTAATTTGTAGTTTATCAAAAGCATCTGTGATTGAACGAAGTTGCTTATTTGTGTTATTTGATGGTCTATGATTGATTTTTAAACACGAGTTAGGATGTTTGTCGCCATAAGGAGTGAATCCTTCTAAAATCATGCGATTCAAGCTGTTTTTTATCATAGTAAATGCCATGCTTTCGCTTTTTCAATGAGTTTATGCGCCCGATCGATGATGGGTTTATCGACCATTTTACCATCAAGAGAAAATGCACCTTTGTGGATGTTTTCTGGTCTTTCATGTGCTTCGATAATTCTTAAAGCTTGATGAATCTCAGCCATCGATGGAGAGAATATCTCATTGATGATTTCTACTTGATTTGGATGGATGCAAGCTTTTGCATTCATCCCTAATTGTTTAGCAAATTTCGCATCTTTAACTAATCCTTCATCATCATCTTTATGAATAAATGGTGTATCAATCGCATCAATTTTATGAGCTTTTGCAGCTAGAATCGTTAATGCTCTTGGCATTAAGATTTCTAAACTTTCTAATGTTCTAGGTACTTCTAAATCAGAAGCTAGATCTTCAGCACCCAAAAGAAGTCCATTGACTCTTTCTACTTTTGCAATGTCTGAGACTTCCAAAACAGAAGTAGCCATTTCAATAATGGGAATGATATTTATCTTTTTCGTTAATTTTTTTTCATGTTCAATATTTCTAAGTTGATTCAATAGAATGAGTGTCGATTCTTTCGTTGCTTTAGGAAGCATAATCGTATCAATTCTATCAGATACGATTTTTTCTAACTCCTTAGATGTAATCGATGTTTCAATTTGATTAATGCGAACAATGATTTCTAGTTTATTTAAGGGATACATCGTTAAAAATGTATCTAATAAAGTTCTAGCAGCATCTTTCTCCGAAATGGATACAGCGTCTTCTAAGTCAAAGATGACACCATCAGCACCAAAAATATCAGCATTTTGAAGCATAGCAGGTGAATTGCTTGGAATAAATAGTAGACTTCGTCTCATCGCATATTCTCCAATCTTTCTATGGCAGTCAAAAGACGCGCTTTAATCGTATAGTCTAGCGCTCCTTTATCTTGACAATGGACATGAAGTTTTTCAATCCCTTTTTCTTTCAACGTTTCTCGAATGACTTTTTCAATTTGATCTTTAAATTGAAGATAGACAATGCTTTCGAGATCAATGGTTAATTGGTCAGATTCACTGACAATCATTAAACAATCATTCGATTCCATGGTACCAGCAGAAGCAGTTAACAAATCTTTCACCTATTTTCGATTGGCACGTGCTAAAACACGTTCCATTTCATTTTTCACGATCATGTAGCCACCATCAACATCCATGCCTGGTTTTGCTAAACAAATGTCAGCGTCACAAGCAATCGCAACGTTTGTTGTTGCTTGTGCGCTTAGGTTGGTTTCATTACATGTTCCTCCACTGTATGCTCCAATGCCTTTTTGTTTACAGTAAAGAATGGCTTCAGCAATATTATTTAATCCACCTAAATCAGGTGTTTTAATCTGCAAAACATGGCCAGCTCTTTCATCAGCGAAATATTTGATGTCTTCTAAGGTATTGCACCATTCATCCGCAACGATTTCAACATTAATTTTTTCTTCATCAATGCGTCGAGTGATTTCCTTTAAGGCAAGCATCGTACCCTCACGGTCTCCTGTATCAATGGGACCTTCTAAACGGATTTTAAAAGGATGTGCTGCATCTTCTAATTCCTTACAATAAGTGATGATACGATTAATATCATTGTTGAAGGCAATTCCAACAGTGCCATATACATCAACATGTAAGATTGGCATATAATCCTCACGACGACGATGTTTGATGATGCGGTCTCTCATCCACTTAATGTATTCAACGAGCAACTCGCCTTGTTCACCAAGTTTTTCTTTCACATTGTTAATCAATGCGTGAGGCATCGTATCCACTTCTTTTAAAATCATTTTATCGACATTGTTATAGCGATCATCCCCTGATTGAGCAAAGATGGGAACTGGTTTTAAGATTTTATTTTCTGGATTATATTCATTACGAATCACTTCAGCCATTGTCATACGATTGGCTTGTGCAGATGCACTAAGAAGTGCTTGAGTGATACCATAACGGATGGCTGTATGAAGTTTTTTACCATCAATCATCATACGATCATATTTTTCTGCAACCTTTTTAAATATCGATACATCCTCACCAATGAGTAAAGGTTTAATATTTTTTTCAATAAATGGTATAAAATCATCAGCCAAAAAGAGTGGATCTCTTCCTCCTGCTCCAGAGTATTGAACGGCTGCACAATCGCCTAATCCAACGGATCCATCTTCAAGGATCAGTTGAATACTGATGGCTTCACCTGGGACTCTGATTTGGTGAAATCCAGGTGTTGCTGGATTTCCTTGATAGAAGAAGCCATCTTTGGATGCTCCTTGTTTGATTGCTTTTTGATCATCAAAATAAAACCCTGTATAAGACTTAGTTAAAATAACATCAATTATTTTCATATGTTTTAAATCCTTTAGGACGACCGATCAGTTCACCATTACTGACTGCATATATGTCGTCGACCGTCATTTGGAAAGTTATGTCTCTTCCCTCGGCTTTTGCCCTTTCTTCGAGTTTTTTACGGTGGAATGCTTTAATTTCTTCTGTAAATCCTAAGTTACCAAAGTCTAGGATACGTACACAACCTTCATTGTCGCGTGCTGGTAATATAAGATTCATGGTTTGTTTGCTTGGTGCAAATGGTACATCAATAATACCTAATTCAAAAGCTTTAACAGTACCTATTGCTAAATCTCCATTACCGACTTCATAGATTTTATCTAAGAGGCAATGCACTTCTTTACGTATTTGCTCTTCCTCTTCATGGAGTTTATCAGAATCCGGGAATCTTTGATCTTTGAGAAGTGATACAACCATTTTTGAGTTTTTAATGCCAATTTGATTGATCTCTTTGGTTGGAACACCGATAGATTCATAAGGTGTTTTAGTAATCATTTTAGTAGCTCCAGCAAGTTGAGCAACAGTCGATGCCATTGCAATCAATCCAGAAGCTTTCGCCTCATCTTTAGGGAAACCACCCATCCATTGATGGAAGACAGTGGTAATAAACATGTCTTTATAGCCTTTTTTAGTTAAATATTCATTGGTTAATTCTTCAAGCATATGAATTGATGCAACATCTTGGACGATGTTACCACATTGTCCATAACCAACCGTAATATTTTTTACACCTTGTTCAGCTGCAAGTAGGGCTTCAATAATTCCAACTGCAATCGCAATCGATGGAGGAACAATGGTTCCAGTTAATGGACCAAAAGGTTCACGATTAATCGAGATACCATGATCTTCATAATAACCTACAAGGCGGTCACAATATTGCCAGTAATAGATTGAATCTGCTAATGAAATACTTTTTGCGTAAGGAATATTATAAGAAATACCTCCACCTTCATTGGATGTCCATCCGGCAGCATGGATAATTTCTGCTAGAAGTCTTCCATCAGGTGTTCCATGTCTAGCTTGAAGAGGTACATTGACGTTATCTAAGACTTTCATACAATTTTTAACCCCATGGTTTACCACAGGAAAGCCGTTGAGCAAGGAACGTCCTTGCATTTCACTGACACGAATGCCTTCTTCAGCTTCTTGATAACGATTTTGTCTCGTATAAGAGTCAACAGTAGAAGGAAGGAAATCGGCACCAGCAGCTTCTAAATGTTGGAGTAAATCAATATGATCAGGAACTAATGCAACACCTGCACGAGGTTGTAACATAGTTCGATTTTGAAGTTTAGCTTCAATGAGTTTTAGTGCGAAATTTTTATGAGCGGGTAACTTTCTTAAACGCTCAACAGATTCGTCTAAGTCGAGCAATGGATCATTTCCAGTTGGCCATGATTTTAAGACTTCTTTTCGGACAGCCATAAATTCATCTAAGGTCCATTTTTTGTTTTTAAGCTGCATGTTTATCTCCTAGGATAATGATTCGTTTTTTCATGATGCGTAATGCGATTTCTGGGTATTCTAAGCTTAAGAGTCCCATCGCAGATAATATATAATCTTTATCTAACATAAATGTTGGATGTTTAGGTCTTAATTCAGTTGGTTTTTGTTCGGAATATAATGCGTCTTTCATCATTTCAATGGGTGTTTGACTATGGATGACAACACCACCTGTACCGATAAAATATTTCGTTTCAGTCAAATCTTTTCCAACTTGATGATACATCATTCCCATCGGTGTATAAACACTTTTTAGTGTACCAACATGTCTCGAAATCGCAGCATCAATGCATTTACTTGCAATGATGGTTTCAATGTTTTCATCATGTGGTGACTGTGGAATGAACTCGATATGATGATTTCTCATGGTTGCTTCAGCAAGGATATCAATTCCTTGTTTTTTGTGATGTGAAATCTCTTGATCGCTCATTGCTTGAATAACGCCTAATGCAGAATATCTCATGCCTAAGTCACCTTCAACGGTGCGTTTAGCAAAAGGTTCCTCAAGACCACTCAAGATAGCGTTCATCTGTTTAGGTAATCCTTCACTCATTGAATAGATATCTGTGGTAGCTCCACCAATGTCTGCAATCATTAATTCGCCTAACCCTTTTTCTTCATTATAACCTTTGGATAGAAGTTCAGCCGCCATTAAGACAGCATTCGGGGTAGGGAGTATGACTTGATCAATTTTTTCTTCAATTTTTTTGATGCCTTTCGCTTCAATGATATTTTTGACGAAAATATCTTTGATTCGATTCTTAGCATCTTCAATATTTAACTGATTTAATTTTGGCATGACATTTTCACACATAAAAAATGTTTTATTTGTTTTCGATAAAATGTCTTCAATTTCATCAGATGCGTCTTTATTTCCAGCAAATACGATGGGAGCTATGATATCCGATTCAGCAAGTATTTTTGCATTGTGAATGACACACTCTTTATTTCCACCATTTGCTCCACCAGCGAGTAAGATAATATCAATCTTTTTATCTTTAATCGCTTGGACTTCACTGCGATTTATATGGTGAGATAAAACAAGTTCAACTTTTGCTCCTGCTCCTAAACAGACTCTTCGAGCTGCTTCAGTTGTGAGTTCTTCAACTAAACCAATGGCTGCCATCTTTAATCCGCCAGCAGCAGAAGAACATGCAATGGTCTTTTCAAAAGTGATAGTTTTTCCAATAGATGTCATTAATTTTTCATAGGCAACAGTAAAACCATCGATGATATTGGTCTCGACGGTTGTAATTGCTTTAGATGTTGCAATGATATCTTCTAACTCAAGGTCAATTGCTGTTAGTTTGGTAAATGTTGAGCCAAAATCAACGAGCAGGTAAAATCCCATTATTAATCCCCCAGATCCGCTTTAATCGTATCTAAGACATCTTCAATGGTTACCCCTGGGGGATAAACACGGTTAAATCCCATGTCTTTAAATCTTTTTTCAACTTCTTGGAAATCTTGTTTACCAACGACAATATTACCACCTACATAAAGTAGGATATCATCTAAGCCAGCTTCTTGGCATTTTTCACGCATACCCTTACAATCAAGTTCTCCGTGACCATAAAGTGATGATACTAAAATTAAATGAGCCGACGTTTCAATTGCAGCGTTGATAAAATCTTCTTGTGATGATAACACGCCGACATTTACGACATTATAGCCTTCACGTGTTAACGTATACTCGATGATTCTGTTACCAACTGCATGAACATCAGCTCCGATAACGCCTATTACAATGGATTTCATTTCTTCCTCCGGTCATGCTCTACTCCATGTGGTTAGAGCTCTTGTGCTAAAACGCTTACATACACTTGTATTTTAATACAAAAGCGCTTAAAAAACAACCAAAGAAAGCGCTTTTAAAAATTAATATAATGATGGTATAAT
>Ga0265294_10001976_pt1 | contig 27109 bp, 29 predicted proteins | sample MunlanPumphouse3_FD_192504 | JGI IMG/M metagenome (GOLD analysis project Ga0265294, IMG submission 192504) | Groundwater microbial communities from a municipal landfill in Southern Ontario, Canada - Pumphouse #3 | ecosystem: Environmental > Aquatic > Deep subsurface > Groundwater | place... | reverse complement strand
TCCTCATGGCTTTGCCGTGATGCATGGCAAAACTAGAAGAGGTGCGCTAGTCTTTGATGTGGCTGACCTTATTAAAGATGCTTTAGTCTTGCCGTGGGCATTCATCTGTGCAAAAGAGAAGATGAGCGAAAAAGAGTTTCGCTCACAATGCTTACAAAATTTTGTAGAGCATAAAGCTTTAGACTTTATGTTTACACAAGTTAAAGAAGCCTCAGCTTACTATTCGCCTAAAGATGAAACATCATGATGGTTATTTTTGTCTCACAATGTGAAAAAAATGCTCTTAAAAAAACAAGAAGAATTTTAGATAGTTTTGCTATATTGAAAGATCCTCGAACAAGTTTGAGGTTCCAAAAAGTGATGAACTATTATTAATATTGAACTATTTAATTTATTGCAAAAAGGTATATAGGTAAAATTTACACATAAGTACGCATATCACATTAGCTATGTGTAAATAATGTAATAATTTACACATAGTTACAATGTGCTTATTTAAAAGATAAGAGTAAAAACTATAAAAGGAAAAACAAAGATGGCTAAAGTAGTGATTTTGAGTGGTGCTGGGATAAGTGCTGAGTCTGGGATAAGTACTTTTAGAGATAGTGATGGACTTTGGGAAGAGTATGATGTAAAGGATATTTGTACGGCTGGATGCTTAGAGACAAATAGAGCTATGACTATAGAGTTTTACGATAAAAGAAGATTAGATTTAGCAGATAAAGAGCCAAACAAAGCACATAGAGTTATAGCAAAATTAAAGGCAAAATATAAAGATGAGATAGCCATCATCACTCAAAATGTAGATGACCTCTTTGAAAAGGCGGGCATTGCACATGAAGATGTAGTGCATCTACATGGGTATTTGACAAAAGTTGAGTGTGAGAAGTGTGGGTTGGTTTATGACATAGCTTATAAAAAAACCAAAGATAGTTTTAAAGGTAAGTGCCCAACTTGTGCTAGTGAAAAAATCCGCCCATTTATAGTGATGTTTGGCGAAGCTGCTCCAATGTACGCAAAACTAAACCATGAGATTAACGACTGCGAACTTTTAGTCATCATAGGTACAAGTGGAAATGTTATCTCTGTTGATATTCTTAGCTCTTATGTAGATAAAACTATACTAAACAACCTTGAGCCAAGTTTTGCTATAAATGATGAGCTTTATACAAAAGTACTCTATAAAAAAGCAACTGAGGCGATAGATGAGGTAGCTAGTGATATTGAAATGTTTTTGGAAGATAGAGCATAAAAATTAAAAAATGGGGCAAGTGAGTTTAAGGGAGAGCATATAGATTTTGCGACTGGAACTTTTCCCAATTGGCAAGCAGTTATAAAATATATAAAATAGCCCTTCTTATAAAAAGCTCTTAGTTCCCCTTGCATCGTACATATCTTTGTACCTAAATGTGATGAGGTTTTGCATAATGGCAAAGAGTATTATAAAGTTTATAAAACTACTTCCTCCATAGCTAAACATTGGCAGAGGAACTCCAACAACAGGGGCAAAACCTATAGTCATGGAGATATTTACTCCCATATATATAAAGATCATAAAGGCTATGGAGATGCTAACTACTTTTATGAAGTAGTCAGTGTTGTAGATGCTAAGACTCATAAGATGCAGGATAAGCACAACATAGATAAGAATGATGGCTAAAGCTCCTAAAAAACCACTTCTCTCAACAAGAAACGCAAATATAAAGTCACTCGTAGAAATGGGAAGAAATCTCATCTGAGTCTGAGTAGCATCTTCTTTTGACTTTCCTGTCATTCCTCCTGAACCAATAGCAATGATGGACTGCTGAACATGGTATGATGGCTTTTCACTTAAAAAGTCTGTGATTCTTGTTTTTTGATAATCATGAAGTGCAAACTTATAAACAAGGGGTGAGACTAGTAAGAGGGTAGCGAAGATTGCTACTAAAATCTTCCAATATACCCCAATATAAAAAAGTACTCCATATCCAAGGAGCAGTAAAACAAGTGCGGTCCCTAAGTCTGGCTCTTTTACTATAAGTGTAAAGGGTAGTAAAATATAAAAGCTTATCTTTAAAAAATCTTTTAGTCTGTAGCCATCTGCTGGAGGAGGATTTTTGTGAATGATGTAAGCTAGCATAAGTATAAGAGCTGGTTTTACAAACTCTGATGGCTGTATGGTGGCATCTATAAAAGGGATATTTATCCATCTCTTTGCACCAAGTCTTGCATGACCAAAAAACTCAACTGCAAACAAAAGCCCTATATTTGCCCAGTAGATTAGAGGTATAAACCAGCTCATTCTTCTGATGGGAAGTAAAAAAACAAAGATAAAGGCAATAACTGCTACTCCAACATAGGCGCTTTGTTTTTGCGCAAGAGCTGGAACAACTTCGCCAATAAGCCAGTTTGAGGTTATTACAAGTGGTATGATTAGGATAATAGAAAAAAAATCAAATTGTGCTAAAATACGCTTATCAAATCTCCACAAGTTTGTAACTCCAAAAAATTTTTATAAATTGTATCACAAAAGAGCTAAAGAGCTTTTTTCTCAAGGTACTAAGTTTATCCACAAAGGCATAAAATGAGCGAAAAAAAGAGCTTTGTTTGTAATGAACCACAAAGACTAGATGCATTCCTCGCATCTCAACTAGAGGACACTCGCTCGCAGATAGCGGCTTTGATAAAGAGCGGATTTGTAAAAGTAGATGATAAAGCTACCACAAAAGCCGGACTAAAGTTAAAAGAGGGGCAGAGTGTTTTGATAGAATTTGTCCAAGCAAAACATACTGAACCACAAAAAATTGACTTCGATGTTGAGATACTCTATGAAGATGATGATATCTTAGTTATCAATAAACCAAGCGGAGTTACAGTTCATCCAGCTCCGAGTGTAAAAGAGCCTACTTTAGTAGACTGGCTAAAACACAAAGGTATAAGACTCTCTACTTTAAGCGGACAAGAGAGACACGGAATAGTGCATAGACTAGACAAAGGCACAAGCGGTGCTATGGTTGTAGCAAAAAATAATGAAGCACATGAGTTTTTATCCCTTCAACTGCAAGATAAAACTATGGGAAGATACTATCTTGCAGTTGTAAATCCACCTTTAAAAGATGATTTAACTACTATAGAGTTGAGTATTGGGCGAAGTCATCACAATAGACTCAAAATGACTTGTAGCAATGGTGCAAAATCAAAAAATGCAAAGACAATGTTTAAAGTTTTAGCACTCTCTAATGATGAAACACTACAGCTAGTTGCATGTAAGCTATTTACAGGTAGAACGCATCAGATAAGGGTACATTTAGAGAGTTTGAACCGCCATATTTTAGGCGATCACATCTATGCTCAGAGTCCAAAAATGGAGAAATCGGAACGTATTTTGCTTCACGCTTATATAATATATTTTATTCATCCAAAGAGTAAAGAAAAACTCTTCTTTAGCGCACCTCTTGATAGTGTAACAAAAGAGTTTATAGAAAAAAAATTTGATATGGAGCAGATTAATGAAGTTGCGGACACTAGCACTATTTTGCACAGTTTCTCTACTACTATTTAGCGGTTGTGGTGCTATCTCACCAAAGCCTGGTGATGAGACAAAAATAGATAAAACACTACCTATAGTTAAACTTACTCAAAATGGTGTGGTTGAGGATATGAACTCAATAGCCTTTGAGTGGAATGCTATTACTGATGAGAGAGTAAAGGGCATCTATGTTTATAAGCAAAAAAACAACTTAGAGGGAAGTGAACTTCGTCACTATAAGACTCTTGATAATCGTTTTACAACTCACTTTTTAGATAATGGTATTACACCAAATACGAGCTATACATATAGTTTTAGAACATTTTCTAAAAATGCAGAATCACAAATGAGTGAGATGAAGATTGTAAACTCACTTCCAGTTTTGCAATCAGTTGTTTGGATAAAGAGTATAGAAAATATGCCAAGAACTGCAAAAATAATATGGCGACCACACGCAAACCAAAAGGTGAAATCTTACATTATAGAGAGAAAAACCTTAATAGAAGAGAGTTGGAAAAGGATAGCTACTGTAGATGGAAGACTTAATGCTGAGTACATAGATACGGGGCTAAAAGATGATTATGTTTATAAGTACCGTGTAAAAGTAGTTACATTTGATAACATAACATCAACTCCTAGTGAGATTGTTCAAGTTGTGACAAAGCCACTTCCAAACCCTGTTAAGTACATCGTAGCTACTACTGACTTACCAAGAAAAATAGAGATAAACTGGGAAAAATCTGATGCAAAAGATTTTGCTAGATATAACCTCTATCGCTCATCGAGTTCAACTGGCAGTTATGAACTGATCGCAAAACTTTATAATCATACATTTACAGATGTAATAGAAGAAGATGCAAAAGAGTACTTTTATCGTGTGAGTGTGGTTGAGAAAAATGGGCTTGAGAGTATCCATAACAAGATATCTATTCAAGGTATAACTCTAATGAAACCACAAACACCATCTCTACTAGAAGCTAAACTAATAGGTGATAAGATAGAGATAAACTGGAAAAACAAAGATAGCAGAGTTGTAAAATATAGTGTAGTAAAAAAATCTAAAACTGGTTGGTTTGATGCTAAAGAGGAAGAGTTTGTAGATATAAAAGGTACAAGTTTTAGAGATCCTGAGATAGGACCAAATATCACTTACTACTACAAAATTTATGCTATAGACGTCCATGGCATCAAGTCAAATCCTAGTATAGAAGTTCAAGTGAAGACACCAGTGAGCGTAATAGATAGATCCAAAAAAGAAGAGATTGTGCAGGATAAGCCTTCTAAACTTTCTAAACCTGTTAGTAAAGAAGTAGAAGTGATACTGCCTACTCAAGATTTTAACTAAATGAGAACTGATGCCACATCTTCATATACGAGAGTTTAAAGATATAGAGTTTAAAACAAACCATGATGGAGTCTCTTTCAATTTTGCAGCAAAAAATATTGTTCACAAGGATGAAACTCTTATCTCGGTAAGTGTTGAAGGTGATGACTTTTTTTTGCTTGCAAGGCAAGAAGAGTCTAAGAGCCTTTTAAAAACAGATAAACTTACAAGACCAGCATCTATTCACAATGTACATAAGGCACTTTTAGCTTATGCTGACTTTGCAAAACTAGAAGTCTTATCTTCAAATGTTCCGCAAAAACAGAAAAATATCCATCTCCAAACCTCAAATGCATTAAGAGATATTAGCTTTTTTACTGATGGTTTTTTAGATGATAAACGCATAAGTATTGAAGTTGGTTTTGGTTCTGGCAGGCATCTGCTGCATCAGGCTAAAGAAAATAGAGATATCTTATTTATCGGCATCGAGATTCACAGACCCTCTATAGAGCAGGTTTTAAAGCAAGTTAGCATCCAAAGTATAGATAACCTGCTTGTGCTTGACTATGATGCGAGGCTTTTTTTGGAGCTAGTTCCATCTAACATTGTTGAGAAAATCTTTGTTCATTTTCCCGTTCCATGGGATAAAAAGCCACACAGAAGGGTGATCTCTACATCTTTTATAGAAGAAGCTAGAAGAGTTTTAAAGCTTGATGGAAGGCTAGAACTTAGAACTGATAGTGAAAACTACTATGCTTACTCATATGAAACTTTTATAAATTTTCATAAAACCATACTCCACATAAACAAAAACAGAGATATAGCCATAAGCTCAAAGTATGAAGATAGATGGAAAAAGATGCAAAAAAACATCTATGATGTAACTATGATAAATGAAGAAACTTCAGATGCACTTGTGATAGAGGGCAATTTCGACTTTAGCGATGTAGATATCTCCCTTGAAGCACTCTTTGGACTTCACGGAGTCACAAAAAAATTTGATGGTGGATTTGTACATTTTGAGAGAGTTTATAGGCTTGACGATGGTGCTATGTTTAGAGTCTCACTAGGAAGTTTTGATAGACCTGAACATCTCTATATAACCATAAGAGATAGAGTGGCATCTTACTATCCATCACACCCGCTAAGCTCTAAAAGTAACCTTTTAGCACACAAATATTTAGATGAGATTTTTCATGGATAAGGTAATAGTAGCACAGGATTTATCTCTCTCATATTCGAACAATGAGACGATTATAAACAAAGCAAACTTCTCTATAGACTCTGGTAGTTTTATCTTTATAACTGGAGCTAGTGGAAGTGGAAAGTCAACTCTGCTCAAATCTCTTTATGGCTCACTAAAGGCCAAACAAGGGAGTTTAATAGTCGGCGGAGTAGAACTTCGTGGTGTAACAACTTCTAAACTAAACTTTCTAAGAAGACATATTGGCATAGTTTTTCAAGACTATAAACTTGTAAAAGAGTGGACGATTGAGAAAAATATAATGCTTCCTCTAATCATTAACGGTTATGAAAAAGGAGTGACTCAAAATCAAGTTGACTCACTCTTAAAGCATGTTAGACTAAAACATCAAGCAGGTAAATACCCACTAGAGCTAAGTGGAGGAGAGCAACAAAGAGTTGCGATGGCTAGAGCTTTGGCACATAACCCCATACTCATCTTAGCAGATGAGCCAACTGGTAACTTAGATGACTACTCATCTCAGCTTATTTGGAATCTTTTAGAGGGCGCAAATGAGCAGTTAAACACTACTGTTATAGTTGTAACTCACAATATTCCAAGAAATTTGAACGTTGATTATAAGCACTACAACATTGAGTATGGGAGCATACATGAAGTCCTTTAAAAATCATTTCTCCCTAGTTATTGCGCTTGTAAGCATCCTCTTCTCCATACAGATTTTTGCAATAGTAGATAGAACTATGGATGCTTATAAAGAAAACTTAGCAAACAACTACTCTATCATCATCATAAGTCAGAAAAAGCTACAAGATAAAGAGATAATAGATGTAAATGATCTCATAAAGAGTGTCACAGAACTCTCAGCAGACAATGTGATTGAAAGATTAAATAGTGGCATAACTGAGAAAAATAAAGAACTTTTAAAACTAACTCTTCCAAAATTTTATAAGCTTACTCTAACAGAATATCCAAGCCCCAAACAGATAGAAAAATTAAGAGAAAATCTTTTGAAGATAAAATCGATAACTAAAATAGAGGACTTTTCTCATAACCATGACACCACATATAAGCTCTTAGTCTTATTTAAAACAGTCGTTTTTGTTTTTGCCCTCGTTGTTTTTGTGGTAACTACGCTTCTTATCTTTAAAGAGCTTCGCATCTGGCAATTTAAACATAACGAGAGAATGAGTATTATGGCGCTCTTTGGAGCACCTATCTGGCTTCGTTCAGCTGTGTTGTTTAGGCTTGCTATTGTAGATGCAATCATCGCTGGAGTCATTACTTTTGGTCTTTTTGTTTACATAGCATCTGAACCTCTAATAATAGAGCAGTTTGAAAATCTTAGTATCAATATAATTATTTTTGATATTGTAAATGATGCCGTTACACTTTTTAGTGCATCAATTACGCTCTCTATAATTTTGGCACTCATGATAGTCATAGGGCATAAAGAAGAGGTATGACACATTTATTTTTGGTGATTATCTTAGCATCTAGCATGGTTTTTGCAAAAACAAGTGTAGATTCTGATATCAAAAAAACCAGCTCTAAACTAAGTACATTTTCTAAAAGCTACTCAAACCTAAATGAGAAGATGGATGAAACAGCAAAAGCTATACTCAAGCAAAAAAAAGAGATAGAAGTTCAAGAAAAACATATTGCAAATTTAAAAGAAGAACTATCAAATAAAGAAGCTACTTATGAATCAAGCACAAAGCAACTAGATGAACTAAAGGGTGTGCAAACAAACCTAAAATCTACTCAAGAAAAACTAGAAGAAGAGTTAGTCTTTACCATAGCGCAAAGCGTTTCACTCTCTGTAATCTTAGAAGAGGAGATGGATGCTAGTGAGAAGTCACTTATAGAATTTGAAGTCTTAACTGTGATGTTAGAAGAGTCAAAACAGAAGATAAGAAAACTAAATGCTGAATTTTATGATAACTCAAAAAATATAGATACTCTAAATGAGCACGCTAACTCTCTTGAAGTTGAAATAGCAAGTATTGATGCAAAAAGAAAAGATCTTATAGCGACTAACAAAAAAAATATAAAAGATTTAAAAAGTTTAGAGATTGCTAAAAACTCATATAAAAAAGAGTTACAAGATGTTCTTAAAAAGCAAGACCAACTCAAAGAGACACTTGCCAAATTAAACATTATAAAGATTGATGAGATACGAAAAGCTAAAGAGGCAGAGCAAAGAAGAAAAGCTTTTGACGCTAAGGCAGCTGTTTCAGATGACAATCTTCCAAATGTTAAAAAACATGGAAGCAGCTACCAAGCCGTTAAAACTAAAAAATATGTTGGCTCAAAGACCATAGCTCCCTTTAGCCCATACACGATTACTAAAAAATACGGGACTTACACAGACCCCATTTATGGCATCAAAGTATTTAACGAGTCTATCTCTCTTAAGCCAAAACAGAACAATGCAAAAGTTAAAACTGTATTTAATGGTAGAGTGATTTATGCAGATAAGACAGCTGTACTTAAAAATATTGTTATTATCGAGCATGACAATGAACTTCATACCATTTACGCAAACCTCTCACAAATCTCACCAGATATAAAAAAAGGTATGAGGATAAAAAAAGGCTATGCAATAGGACGGGTTGATGATGAGTTGATTTTTGAAGTGACTCAAAAGTCTTACCATATAGACCCAGAAAATCTTTTTTAGATATTTTTAGAGTAAAAACTCTGAAACTTTAGTCAAAAGGAAGTTTTACCCCACCGCCGCTTGAGACTTCGACATTTGTTTGTCTCCAGTTGTCATTATTTACTTCAGCAACCTTTTCGCCTGATAGAAAACTAGATTGACGACGACAAATATCATTGTTACTTAACATAGAAATAGTACCATCAACAATTTTTGCATATGAAAGTTTAGCAGTAACACGAGTAATCTCTATCTCTGCTATTTTGCTCTCTGAGGTGCCAAGTGATTCTTTTGTGTATGGATCTATGATCTTCTCGCCAGGTTTCATTACATCTAGGCGCATACCTTTTTGTATAGAGTTACCACCTTGATTTATGACGATATCTCCAGCTTTTGTAATTTGGACAATACGGACAGGATAGATATTGCTAAGTAAAGAGTTAGTAATATTTATAGATATTCTCTCAACGGCATTTTGAAGAACCATATCTACACTGCTTTTTGAGTTTGACATATCAATAACAGCTTTAGTTGTGTCAGACCACTTAATTTGAGAAGATCCAACAACTATGATGCGGTAATCAATAATAAACTCAGCAAATGTTTCTGAGCCACTCTCTCCAGTAGAAGAGTTTTTAGTATGATTAGTATGCATGTCTGCTTTTTTTATCGTACCTACAAGTAGGTAGTCAGCTCCTAGTTTTTGTCCAAGTTTTACTCTTTGAGCAAGAGGAACCTCTTGTGAGCTAATCAAGTTTAGTTCTTTAGCCATATCTCCTGTATATGTTCTATCAACTACTGAAAACTTTCTTGATTGTGTTATGTTTGTAGTAATAGCTTGTGAAATCATATCTGATATATATGATCCACTGTACTTTTTTGAACCAATATTAAAACTATCTTGAGCTACATAAAATGGCATTATGGCTATTGAGCGTCTGTTTTCATTAGATGCACCAGGGGCTTTATAAACAGGTACGCTCACTAACAAGCGTACATCCCATTCATTGCCATTTTTACTACTATCCAATATCTCGTACTTCTCTATAGCTCCTTTTGTGTCTGCTGAAATATCCTTTTTAACTGAGCTACTTGAAAGAGATGCATCTTTTGAGTTATTGTTGATATTTGAGTTCATCTCTTCATGGCTAAAGGATGTTTTAGTCTTTGATGCTATCTCAGTGCCGTTTATCTGTCGGATTGCTTCTATGAGTGCATTGTAAATAGCTTCTTGTTTTGTAAAACCATTACCATTAACTTCAACTTCTTTTATAGCACCATATAAGAATGCATTTAGTAGTAAAAGGCTTAGTATTATTTTAAAAATCATCATTACCTAAGTCCACACTTTTATATACTTTGTTCTTTATCTCTCTGTCTTGTTGCTTAGTTTTAGTAGTAGTAGCTTTAGGTTTTGGTTTTGGTTTTTGACGAGCATACTCTTGTGTAGCAGGTGACCAAATCAAAACGCTACCAACTATAGGATGACCAGTTTCTGGATGGTTTGTTTGCCAAGACTTTATAGGAGTTACTCCTTCTATACTCACGCTTGAGGTCTCTTTTATAAATCTATCAAGCTTTGCACCGACAGTACTTGTTTCTTGATCTTTTTCTACAGTTCCATCACTATGGGTAAGATCAGCTATAGAATCGCTTCCTTCTATCTTTGACTTATTGCTAACAGCCATTGTAGTGTTTACAAATTGTGTCATATATGAAAATGCTTGATCATAAGCTACTTGTCTTGCAGCCTTTATAGCCATGTTCATCTTCATCTTAGAATCGCCCTTTGTGATCTTTGGACTCCATTGACCAAAAGATACTAACACTCTATTTCCTGCATCATCATTCATAATTCTCACACCATACTGAGGTATAAGTGCATTTTTATCCACAAACGATTCATCGATTTTGTTAGCTATTGCATCTATTGGATCTTCATCACTAGATATTGGAACTAGTTTTTTTGAAGCTATAGCTCTTGCAAGTTCTGTGTACTCTGGAGACTGTACTATCAAAACACCAACACCATCTAGGTCTTCAAATGTTGCTAGTATTCTCACACCGCTAATGTTTGCAATAGCTTCTATCGTTACTTCTTTATTAAAGCTATCTACTGCTTTTTGTCTCTTTTGCTCAATTGTTGAGCCCTCAACTTCTTTAGGATCTACTCCTAATTCAATCAATGCTTTATCAAGAGCTGCTCCAGTTAATGCAGCTAGTTTTTTACCCACTGATACTAAAAAACCATCTTTTTCTTTGTTTACTTCAGGCTCAGTGTCATCATTGAAGATTCTTCTTTGGATTTTGGCTCCACCTTGGATTTTTTTTGCTTGAACAAACTCTGCTTTTGCATCTGCAAATGCTTTTTCAAATGCTAGTATCCTTTTTTGACCAAAGTCTAGGCTATTTGGACCACCAGATATGCTCGAAGTTGCCCAGCCTATATAAGCCCCTTTTCTAGTAAATCCTAGACGCTTTTTTCTGTTTTTTAGGTACTCATCTCTTTGTGCTTCTAGTTTACTTCCAGCTACTTCTTCCATACTAGGAAACATCCCCATGCCAGCATCTGCTCTTTCTTCTTGTGTTTGAGGAATCTCTACTGGAGTGATTGGAATCTCTTCATTGGCGAGTGCATTTGTGCTCAAAATTGCAAAAGGGAGTAGAGTAGTATAGAGAACTTTTTTTATATTCAGTGACATTTAAATTCCTTGTGTTTTTAATGTTCGAGCGAGTGCTAGATGCACTGCTCTTGGAGTGTTTTACCACGCAGCAGATTTATTGCTGCCTTGTTTACCGATTACACGCTCATCTTCCCAAAAAGCTAGACCAGTGTTTATATCTGTTAGAGACATTTGAAAGTAGTACTCAACACGCTGCGTAGAGCTATCAACACGAATGTTTCTTTGGAGTATCTTTCCTGATAAACTCAAGTCAGGTGCGATCATATTGCCTTTAGCTGCTACTGTTTTTTGGTTGAACTCTTCATGGTTACGAAGATCTTTTCTAGCTTGCATCGCCATTTTATCTTCAGCACCATTTGCTCCAACTGCAGTTGTAACGACTACTTTTCCACTTCTAAGAAGTCCAACACGGATCTTTTTGACAAGCTGGTCTGTATCTATGTGTTGCATAGTATCATTTATGATTCTTGAAACTACTAGAACATAACGACCACCACCTGGCTTACTTACAGCTCCAGAAGATAGAAGTGATTCTGTCATATCTTGAGCAGCACCTTGAAAGTCACGATAGTCAAGCCCAATAACGGCCTCACCTTGATCATTGTTCATATCTATGTTTGTTGTCTTAGTAGCCATACATCCTGTAAATAAGAATCCTGTTATAGTTAAAGCTATAAGCCATTGTAGTTTTTGTCGCATATTACCTCTTTATCTTTTTTTATATATAAGCGAAATGTTTTCGCTTTTGTTGATGGTGAAATAGTCGTGATGTTAAATGGTTGGTTGGCATAAGCTGGGACTTCTTTCCATTTAGACAATATGCTCTCTATTACAAAACCATTTTCATCAAACCAAACTATCCTATACATAAGCCTTTGGTAGCTACTAGAGCTATTTTCACCTAGTACTTGCGCCTGCATAAAGCCATCTGATTTTTTGCGTCCTTTTATGTCTGTGATTATAATATCGTTGTTTCCACATCCTTCTATAACCTTTGCAATTGCATTGTTGGGATTAGGTTGAGTGTTGCATCCACTAAACATAAATACAACTAAAGCAATTGCCATTAAAAACTTCATAAAAATTCCTTAAAAATTAATAACTGAAACGCTAGGTTTTGATAAAGCAGTAGGTAATTTAACATATATTATAGAGTTTTTTGCATTTTCACCTACTTCTACATCTATGTTTGCATCTCCAGCTTGTAAAACAAGTTTTCTATCTTTTGGCATTGGAACTTTAGCAATTTGAAAGTCTTTTGGTATGGTATTCCATACTCTTGTATCTGTTCTTGTTGTTCCAGCCTGAAATATTGCAGTAGCTATACCAAGATAAGAATTTTGGTTCTTTGCTTCATACTGTACATAAGTTTTTAAGATTGCTGAAAAAACTGCACGAATAACGATGTCTTTATAAGAGTAATCAAACTCAGTCATAATAACTCTGTCCATATCGCCAACTACTGATGTTTTTGCTATAATTTCTCCATTTGAGAGTATGCTCATGTCCGGTGTAGCCTTGTTGCGTAAATCTAATTTAGGCAGTGCTATTCCAGTGTATAGAACTTCATCTGAAATAGCAAATAAAGGTATATCTATCTTGTATTGCGACTTGATAGGTCCTAAACCATTTTCATAGATAACCCATACATGGTTATTATTTATCATATTCCCAGATAGTGCACCCTCTACCATATCAAAGTCAGATTTTACAACTTCATTTTTTGGCATCATTCCATGGACTTCTTTGAGAAGAGATGATGATTTTGTATAGTCACCCTCTAGTGCAAAAAATAGACCAGCAAGATATGTTGTAAAGGGATTAATAAACTCAGGATATGCTTCAAAATGACGTAGAGAGGAGTAGTTTTTGTTTACTATCTCATCTATGGCAGGGTTATTTAAAGTTTTAGCAAACCCTTCTTTTTGAGTGCCTTTTTCCTGTGCCTCTTTTCTTTTGTCAGATATTGCTTCATTTTGCTTACTAATTAGCTCAGCATAAGTGTTTTTAGCACGGCGTTGACGATCTATCGCACGGTTTAGTTCAACTCTAGCATCAGTAAATCTACTTAGAGTCATATTGCTTAGTGCTTTGTAAGTATTTACCATAATAGCATCAGTTATCGTTGCATGATAATCTAGTGCTGCATCATTTAGCAAAAGTTGTGCAACATAGTCAGCTGTGCTTCCTGCAAGTGTTTCTTCATGATGAAATTTGATTATAGCCTCTGATTCATTGAGATGTTTAAGGCTCTCTGCATAGTCTTTAGCATATAAAAAAGAATTACCAGCATAGAGAGTTGGGAGCAAGTTTGCTTCATCTAGCTCGACCTCTTTGTCTTTATCTTCGCAAGCTAATATTGCAGCTTTTCCATAGTCTCCTGCTATAAAGCACTCTTCTTGTTCTTTAGCATTTGAGGTATCTACTCCAACTGAATTTGCTATATTTGCCATACACCCAGAAAACAAGACAATTAAAGCAGTACTAAAAACTGTATTTTTTAAAGATTTTTTCCAGATAATTGGCATATCTAGAGCACTTTTTTTATTCATTTGTTACTCCAAAATTAATTTTAAAAATTACTCTACAGTTGTTTTACTTAAACTTATTTTAATAAATAAACATTTTAAGTATTATTTAGCAATAATCCAAACATATAGCTCACAAGAGGTTGGATCTAGCCATATGTCTTTGAGTATATTTTCTTCAACTTTGCTAGAAGAGTTTACTATAGATGATGCCTCAAAGAGTTCACCTGAGACATCATAATGAAGTATGCTTAAGAGTTCGTGTTCAGATACTATCTCAGTACTTTTACGCTTTACTAGTGATGACTTTGCAAGGTCTAGTGCTATTTGTTTTTGCTCTTCAAAGCCTATGCCTTCTTCTTTTTCAGCTATTCCAACGGCTCCATCTACACCATCTTGATTTGGGCGAAAAAACCATATAGGTTTGTTTTGGTACAACTCAGATAGTGTGGTGATTGATTTTAGAGTATCTTCACAATAACATCTACTTTGCATAAGCTCTTCTTGTTCAAATGCTTTAGTATTTAAGGTAGGAAGTTGGATATCCATAGATGTTGAGTCTTTTTTGCCTAGGAGTTTATCTACTTTTGTTTTTGAGCTCTTTACCAGCACATAGAGCTTTTTATCTCTATCAAAAAAAGCATCTACTTGGTAGCTTTGATCTAAGAGTATTTTTGATAGAGCGTTTGATTTGCTATAGCTATTGCTTGAGATATTGTCAGAGTTTTGTTCTATAACTGAAGTTATATATGATGTAAGGTTGTGTGCTAGGTCACTTTTTGCTAAGCTTATAGCTTGTAGATGCTGGGTATACACACCTTGAAAATTAACAGGACTAGAGCCAACAGCGTAAAAAGAGTCTGTTGTATTTATCCATGCTGGAAGTCTCTCATGTGTAGTTTGTTCTGGTTTTGGCTCTATTGATGGAGTACAACCTAAAAAAACAAAAGCAAGAGATAGTGATAAAAGCTTATACATAGCTACTCTTCTCTATAGAGTGTGCCTCTAGCAGACTCTTGTTTATGCTCATCAAACTGTACGAATAAAAGTTGCGTATCACTTACTTTTTGTAACTCTACAATGTCTTTATCAGAGCAAACATCTTGCCCATAAGTAAGCTTTTGTGTAAATTTTACTAAACTAGTTGTCTTTTCTTTGATAATAAGACTTCCACCGCAGTTTAGCGAGTTGTAGTTTATAGTAGCCATTCCGCTATCAGTTATCTCTATATTTATATCACTGCTACCACCATTTGTGTACATAACAAAACCATTCCAACTGCCATAAAATCCTCGTTTTACTTTTTTGATTTGCTCTTGTGCTGAGTTAAAAATATTGTTGCTAGTATCTGCTTTTTTTGTGTTTTTCTTTGCTGTGGCATCATCTATGTCTTTTTGCGTGGCATAAGCTTCTATGGTTACCACTACATCTCCAAAGTTTACTCCATTCTTAAACTTTACTTCGCCTCTTGTACGGATAACTCCACCTGACTCTTTCGCAATGACATCATTTAAAATTTTGCCATTTACCATGACTGTCTGTGAAGTAAGTGACTCACCGTATATCTCAAAAGCAGCTGCTTTTTTTACTTTTTCTAGTGCTATGTCTTTAAACTCTAAAAATGTCTTGTTTGGATACTGCATCTGGTTGATGGTAATTGTCTTTGTGAGACTTTTCTCAGCTAAGAGTGTGAGTGTGAGCATAGAGAGTATTAGTAAGATTTTATTCATCAGATTTTGCCTTTTTTTTAAAAAGAATTGTAACTAAAATAATTTAGGTTTATATGAGCATAAACAATATTTATCTTAAAAAATTTTCTTATTATACGCCATTATTTTAGCTATAATTTCAAAAAATAATTTTAAGTAGAGAAAAATATGAACTTTAAAGAAACTCGTGGATGTGATGGAAGCAGAGCATCAAGTGTAACATTTTCCCAAGCAATACTAAGTCCTATCGCCTCTTATGGCGGTTTATATGTTCCAGAGAGCCTGCCAGAACTAGGCTTAGAGTTTTTACAAAAACATCTAAACTCTTCATATAAAACTCTTGCATCTGACTTACTTGCAAAGTTTGAGATAGATATAGAGCAGAGTGTTATTGATGAAGCACTTAGCCTTTATGATAAGTTTGATGATGCAACTAATCCAGTTCCAGTAGTAAAACTAAGAGAAAATCTCTATGTAAGTGAGCTGTATCACGGACCAACTCGTGCATTTAAAGATATGGCACTTCAACCTTTTGGTAGCATCCTCTCAAGTGTTGCGCAAAAAAGAGGCGAAAACTATCTTATATTAGCTGCAACAAGTGGAGATACTGGCCCAGCCGCTTTAGAGACTTTTAAGAACAAAAAGAACATAAGAGTCGCTTGTATGTATCCTGCAAATGGAACTTCTGATGTTCAAAGACTTCAGATGGTAACTGAAGATGCACCTAACTTAAAAGTTATAGGCATAAAAGGAAACTTTGATGATGCACAGAGTGCTTTGAAAAACCTTTTGGCATCTAAGAGTTTTGATGAGGCACTTAAAGCTAAAGATATCTCTCTCTCAGCTGCAAACTCTGTAAACTTTGGACGAATCATCTTTCAGATTATCTATCATATCCATAACTATTTAGAGCTTGTAAGACAAGATGTTATAAAAGTTGGAGATAAAGTTTACCTAAATGTTCCAAGCGGAAACTTTGGAAATGTTTTAGGAGCTTACTATGCAAGACTTATGGGCTTACCAGTTGAAAAACTAATCATCTCATCTAACCAAAACAACATCTTAACTAGACTTATAAAAACAGGTGTTTATGATATGCGTGACCAAGAGTTAATCCTTACAACTTCGCCTGCTATGGATATACTAAAGTCTTCAAATGTTGAGAGAGTTTTGTATGACCTCTTTGGAGCTAGTAGAACAAGAGAGTTAATGAGCGACCTTGATGAGAAGAAAATCTACACACTAACAGAGAGTGAACTTTCTAAACTTCAAGAGATTTTTGTAGCGGACTTTTGTAGTGATGAAGAGGGAAGAGAGTATATCAAAAAGAGTTTTGATGAGGGTTACTTGATGGATCCACACACTGCAACTTGTTTTAAAGCACATGAGACTTGTGCTACAAAAAATATACCAAGCATCATCTATTCAACTGCTGAGTGGACAAAGTTCTCTCCAGTTATAGCAAATGCGCTAACAGGTGAGAGAGATGCAAAAGACATTGTAGCCCTAAAGTCCATCTCAAAGACAGCAAATGTAAAAATCCCGCCTATGATAAATGAACTTTTTACTAAGAAAATAATCCACGATACCATCATAGAAAAAGAAGATATAGAAAAAGAGATACTAAAGTTTTTGTAAGAGATTTTGATGGAATTGGCATAGCCATCGGAAGCGATGCTTTAGCTTCGCCTGTATCTCTACGAGGTTAAAACCTCGCTTCCAAAAGAGATGCTTTAGCTTCGCCTGTATCTCTACGAGGTTAAAACCTCGCTTCCAAAAGAGATGCTTTAGCTTCGCCTATATCACTACGAGGTTAAAACCTCGCTTCCAAAAGAGATGCTTTAGCTTCGCCTATATCTCTGTGAGGTTAAAATTAGCATAACCATCGGAAGCGATGCTTTAGCTTCGCCTGTATCTCTACGAGGTTAAAACCTCGCTTCCAAAAGAGATGTATTATAACTCTTTTACTAGTCCCAACGCTTTGCGTTGGAATTTACATATCTTCTTGAGTGCTGCACATATAGACTCCCACGCAGAGAGCCAGAGAGTTCAATTATATATATTATAAAGTAATAGAAGTGTAAATAAACGGTGAGAATAGGCTTTAAAACTAAATAGAACTATATGAGCATTTGCTCATATAGCGGTTATAGCTCTTTCGCTCTTTTGTAAGCTTTTGCTACAGCATCCATACAAGCACTTCTTACATTTCCATCTTCTAGTGCTCCATAGCCAGCGGCTGTTGTTCCACCAGGGCTCATTACTCCGTCTTTTAGTAGGGCAGGGTGGATATTTTGAATTAACTCTCCAAATCCGCCAAAAAGACCTCTCATAACAATCATGGCATCTTCTCTTTTTAGACCTTGTTTTACTGCACCATCAGCTAAAGCTTCTGAGATAAGTGCAAGATATGCAGGACCACTTCCAGCAAGACCTGTAGCGATGTCAAGCTCTTTTTGGCTTGAAAGCCACAGAGTTGTACCAATCGAGCCTAAAATCTCTTGGGCTTCTTCTTTAAACTCAATATCACCTGTTAGTGTTGTCATAGATTTTTGCACACTTGCAGCTAGGTTTGGCATGGTTCTTACAACTGCTCCAGAATTTAGAGATGATTTTATTTTCTCTATGCTAGTTCCAGCTAAAACAGAGTAGATAACCCTTGCTTTTCCTTTTAGCTTTTTAGAGATTTCCTCAACATTTGCAGGTTTAACACAGAGTAAAACTGTTTTGCCCTCCATGTTAAAACCATCTAAGAGATGCTTGTTTACACTCACTCCTACTTCTATCTCAAAATCTTGGAGTTTATTAGCATCTCTTCCCACAACTTCGAGGTTATAGTTGTCTTTTAAGCCTTTTGCGATGCTCAGAGCCATATTTCCGTTACCGATGAATGTGATTATTTTCATAATAGTCCCTTAAAGTTTTTATGCTAGTATAACATACATAAATTATGCAAAAAGCATGGTTTAAAAAAGGCGATAAATGAACAGGTTAGTATTAAAAGTAGGAAGTGCGGTACTTACGCACAACAACGAGATAGCAAAAGAAAGAATATTGAATCTTGTAACACTCATAGCAAAGCTAAGAGCAAAGTATGATGTTTTACTGGTAACTTCGGGCGCGGTTGCAGCTGGATACTCAGCACTGAAACTAGATACGAAGAAGCAGATTGGCAAAAAAGCCATAGCATCTGCTGGACAGCCAATACTTATGGCGAGTTATAAGAAAAAATTTGATATTTACAACATTGACACAGCTCAAATACTTCTAACTGAAGATGATTTCGACTCAAGAAAAAGAACGAAAATGTTTCAAGATATTATAGATGCACATCTATCACACAATATATTACCAATCATAAATGAAAACGATATAACATCAACTCCAGAACAACTCTTTGGAGACAACGACCAACTCTCAGCAAATGTTGCGCACGCAGTAAAAGCTGATATGCTAGTTATTTTAAGTGATATAGATGGTTATTTTGACAAAAATCCACAAGAAAACAGTGATGCTCAAATATATAAGGTTTTAAATGAACTGCCAGAGGGTTCTCTAAATGAAGAAGCAAGCCCAAATGACCCTTTTGCAACAGGTGGGATAGTTACAAAACTAAAAGCTGCAGACTTTATGCTAAAAAATGGAAGAAAAATGTTTTTAACAAATGGTTTCGATCTTACTTCAGCAGAGCAGTTTTTGCTACATGACAATCATACATTAGGTACACTTTTTACTCCAAAAGTAGAGGCAAAAAAAGAGATTAAAAAAGAGATGAAAGTAAAAAAATAGACTCAAAAGGATTAAGTTATGGAAGATTTTCTAAAAAAAGCAAAAGAAGGTAGTAGAGTTTTATCTGCCATCAGCGGCAGCAAAAAAAACTCAATACTTAGAGAGATGGCAAACGAGCTTAGAGCTCAAACAAAAGAGATAGTAAAAGCTAACGCACTTGACATGATAGATGCAGAAAATAACAATCTCTCATCTGCACTCAAAGACAGACTTTTACTAGATGATAGCCGAGTTGATGCTATGGCTGTGGCTATAGAAGAGATAGCAGCACTAAAAGAGCCAGTTGGTCGTGTACTTGATGGTTGGGTTACAGAAGAGGGCTTAAAGATTGAGAAGGTAACTATTCCCATCGGTGTGATTGGCATCATCTATGAGTCTCGTCCAAATGTAACAAGTGATACTGCAGCACTTTGCTTTAAAAGCTCAAATGTTTGTGTGCTAAAAGGGGGAAAAGAAGCCGAGCACTCAAACAAAGCAATAGCAAAAGCTCTCCAAAGTGTACTAGCAAAAAATGACCTTCCAACAGCTCTTGTCTCGCTCTTAGAAGACTCCTCAAGAGAGGGCGTTGCTAAACTTATAAAGATGGATAAGTATGTAGATCTAATCATTCCTCGTGGTGGAGCAGGACTTATCAAGTATGTAAGCGAAAATGCAACTGTAAGTGTTGTAAAGCACGATAAAGGGCAGTGCCACACATATATAGACAAAGATGCAAAGCTTGACAATGCAATCGCAATAGCCATAAATGCAAAGACTCAAAGACCAGGTGTTTGTAATGCTCTAGAAACACTTTTAGTTGATGAAAAAATTGCCGAGATAGCACTACCAAAGATAAAAGCAGAGTTTGACAAAGCTCATACAGAGCTAAAAGGCTGCTCAAGAACTAGAGCTATTATCGATGTTAAAGAGGCTACCGAAGAGGATTTTGATACTGAATATTTGGCGAATATCTTAAATATAAAAGTAGTTGATGGTGTTGATGGAGCGATAGAACATATCATCAGATTTGGTTCAGGTCACTCAGAATCTATCATTAGTGAAAATATAACTACAGCTGAGAAGTTTTTAAATGCTATAGACTCTGCAGTTGTATATGTAAATGCATCAACTCGTTTTACTGATGGTGGAGCTTTTGGTTTTGGTGCTGAAGTTGGCATCAGTACAAACAAACTTCATGCTCGTGGGCCTATGGGTATAGAAGGACTTACAACTTATAAGTTTAAAATCTACGGAAGTGGACAAACAAGATAAATAATATAACGCAAGTTGACACATATCAACGTCATATGTATAAATCTTCATTACAATAAACTTAATTATTAAAATAAAGGATTAACATGACATTGATACCAAACGAAGCAAAGAAGATTGAAGTAGCGGGTGCTACAGTTGACTTTTTTGAACTAGCAAAAGATGGTGTAAGTACATACTATTTTGACACATCTAAGTGTGGGCCACCAGACCCTATGGTAAATGCGATGAGTGGTTTAAGACTTATCAAAAACAGCAAAAATGTTCTTGTGATGATAAATCACAAAGCACCAGGTGGACTATTTGGTAAGCTTGAATCTGACATAGCCCATTGTGTTGAAGATGTAGAGGGTGGCTTAGTTAAAGTTACTTTTACAAGTGTAGATGCAGGAGTTGACTCTGATCTAACTCAGACAGCTTGTCACTAAGATAATGTTTTCCATCTCACAAGATTTTGCACCTCCTTTTAAACTAATCTCTCCGTTTTTTATACTCGGAGGTGTCTTTTATCTCTTAGCGTCTATATACATTTTTTCTTTCACATCTGAGAATCTTTTTGCACAAGATACAAAAGTCTTGAGTCTAGTGCATCTATATCTGTTGGGTTTTGTGATGATGGTTATATTTGGAGCTATGGCACAGTTGGTTCCTGTTGTGCTTGAGGTTGGACACTCTGCAGTTGAACTTTTTTATGCAATCTGGCCGCTTCTTGGCATCGGCACACTTTTGATGGCAGTTGGATTTTTAGGATATCCTGCTCTTTTGCCCTATGGTGGAGTGGTAGTTTTAATCTCTATGATGATATTTGTTATGGAAATATTTTCAACTATAAAAAAAGTAAAAAAGCTTAGTCTAGTTATAAGTAGCGTTCTTATCTCAAACACTTTTTTATTTTTTGGCATCATCTTTGGACTTGTGATGGCTCTTGGATATGCTGGGGTCATTGAAGTTGATATCATCTCACTGCTTCGTAGTCATGTCTATCTAGTTATAGGCGGCTACATTATAGTGACTCTGATGGGGCTTTCTGTTGTTTTACTTCCGATGTTTGGCTTGTCTCATGGCTTTTCTATGAGACCGCTTGAGATATCCATAGCGACAATGAGTCTATCTGTGGTTTTGGTTGTCGTATCTTCATTTGTAGAGTATCTTTTTATAGAGTATCTTGCCTATTTATTGGCAGTAGCATCTATGATAATCTACTTCTATATGACATATACTATCTTTAAAACAAGGGCTAGAAAAGAGATAGATATCTATGTTATGTCACTTATTTACGGATATATCTCTATGTTAGTTGCTGTAGCTATTGGAGTAACTCATCTCTTTGTAGTATATGAACCGCTGCTAGTTACTAGTGGTTGGCTGATGTTTTTTGGATTTTTTGGCTTTGTGATAATAGGGCATATGTATAAAATCATCCCATTTCTTGTCTGGTTTGAAAGATTTTCACCATTAGTGGGAAAGCAAAAAGTACCAATGCTAGCAGACATGGTGCCAAAGAAAAGCTCACACGCTCAGTTTATCTTTGGTGCTGTAGGCGTGAGCATCATAGCTATTGCTATACTTATACAAAACGACACGATGATAAAAGCAGGCGCCTCGTTTTTGGTTGTAGGTGCATTTGCACTTCTTAGAAATGTACTTTTTATGATCAATTATAAGTAGTATTACGAGGTTAAAACCTCGCTTCCGAAAGATTTGTGTTAGCTTTAAAGCTTCACATCTTTTTCGGAAGCGATGCTTCAGCTTCGCACTGTGAGGCTATGAAGCTGGCAAGACTCTCGGAAGCGATGCTTTTAGGAATGCTAACCAATGGCATTCTCCACGATGAGCTCCGCACAATGTGGCTTTAAAGTTGTGAGCGTTTTGCAAGCGTTACTTCAGTGTGACAAAATAAATAAGGGAAAAGGTTCCCTTAAATTTATGAAATAAAATTAAGGAATAAAAAATTATGATGTATTCAAAAGAAGAACTATTTTTAGCGATATCAACTGTTATAGATCCAGAAGTTGGATTTAATCTTGTTGAGATGGGGCTTATTTACGATGCTTCAAGCGATGATGAGGGCAACGTAAAGGTTACTATGACTCTCTCAACAAAAGCTTGTCCTATGCACCAGATGATAGTTCAATGGGTAAAAGAGTCAGTTGAGAAGATGGCAAACATAAAAAGCGTTGATGTAGAGGTTGTTTGGGAGCCAGCGTGGAATATTACAATGGCTGATGAAAATGTTAAAAAGGCTCTAGGAGCTTAAAATCATTTAAAATCTTTTTTATTAAAGTAGATTTTTTAATAAAATTAAAATTTACAAATTTTAAGTATAATTGCTTTAATTTTACTAAAGGTTTTTTTTGCAAGATATCCCACATATTCCCGTACTATACAAAGAGGTAATCGACTCGTTTAAAGATATAAAAGAGGGGATTATTATCGACTGTACTATGGGATATGGCGGACATTCCTCCATGCTTTTAGAAGCAAATCCCCATATAAAACTCATAGCCATAGATCAAGATCAAACTGCCATAGATTTCTCAACTAAAAGACTCGAAAAATATGCAGATAGAGTAGTCATAAAAAAAGGTCGTTTCTCAAACATGATAGATGAGATAATTACCGAATATGGAACTGAGAATATTAGAGGCATCCTAGCTGATATTGGCGTTTCTTCTTTGCAACTCGACCAAAGAGATAGAGGCTTCTCATATGAGAGCGATACTTTGGATATGAGGATGGATAAGGATGCATCTCTTAGTGCTAAAGAAGTTGTAAATGAGTACTCAAAAGAGGATTTAGAGAGGATTTTACTAGAGTATGGTGAGCTTAGAAACTACAAAAAGCTAGTCTCTACTATTGTGGCATCTAGGCCTTTTTTATCTGCAAAAGAGTTAAGTGATGCCACCAAGCATCTACTCCCTCATGGCAAAAAAATCCACCCAGCTACACTATTGATGCAGGCAATTCGCATAGAGGTTAATGATGAGTTAGGTGAGTTGAACTCTCTTTTAAAAAGTATAGAAAATGCACACTTTAGTGATGCCATCATCGCCATCATATCTTTTCACTCACTAGAAGACAGGATAGTAAAGCAAACATACTCTAAGTGGTCTAAAAACTGCATCTGCCCTGACGATGCCTTTAGATGCACATGCTCAAGAGATAACTCTTTGGGGAAAATACTAAGTAAAAAACCCATAACTGCATGTGAAGATGAGCTAAAAGTAAATCCTAGAAGCAGAAGTGCTAAGATGAGAGTTTTTCACTATGGAAGATAAGGACGAACTTTTAAGCGAAATTGATGAGCTTTTAAATGAAAAAAAGAGACTTGATTTTAAGTACCTAGTTTTTATGCTTTTGATTATGAGCTTTATATCTTTAGCACTATTTCCTAAAATCTACATACAGCAACGTATATACTTCAAAAGTAGAGATATTTCAAAACTAAAAGGCGAGTATGATACGCTTATGGAAGAAAACAAACTTATTAATGCTTCAGTTGAGTCCATCAGATATAAAAACCAGATACTAGACACACTTTTTTAAAATCATAAATACTATTTTTTTACATCACAAAAGATTCTAAAACTCCAAATAACTGGCAGTTTACCTAAACTCTCAAATAACGTAAAAAATAGCACCAATGCTTGTGTAGCTACAGCTTTTATGTGAAATAAAACTAAAATAAGAGATAAAACACGATAAAAGAATAATATAAGGATATATTGACTATAATTTCGCCCTACAAAGATAAAGCTTTGTACTACAGGTGGGTCTTTAGCTCAGTTGGTTAGAGCCCTCCGCTCATAACGGAGTGGTCATGTGTTCGAGTCACATAGGACCCACCACCTCAAAACCTCACAAACAACGAACTTTCAAGCAATTTTAAAAATCAATTTATCACTTAAGTTTTTATTGGGTAACCTCTTGGGTAACCACTTTGTGTATACTCCTCTCTCCTTCTATAGTAGTATAAACGCTAAAATCTTTCAATATGCAATAAATCTATTTAATGAGAAATTCAATAGATAGAATTGCTAAAAATATATTATAGAAGAGGTTAAGCATGAAAAACAATATTGATTTGAAGTCTTTTACAACACTCAAGATAAATAAAGAATTATTAAATATTTGTGAAAATAAAAATATAAAAATAATAGAATTAATTAGGGGTACATTTCAATTTTTGTTTATTATTGATAGTTATATAGATAAAGATATTAATAAGATATTAAAGGAAATAGCTGAAGAGTATGATATTTATGAATATAAACCTTTATCTAATGAAACAAAATTAGTGAAAACGCATTTAACAAAGAAACAGTATGACGCTTACAAGAAAATTAACCATGCTGACAGGTTGTTTTATTTTAATAAATTAATGTCAATTGTAATCAACAACACAAGCTATTCATACAGTAGAGATAGTAAGCTTATATCAAGAGATCCAATAATTAATAAATTCACTATTCATTACTTTACTAATAAGCTAGTTAATCGTGAAGTCATAATGGTTATTATGGAAAGTTTATTAACAAAAATGAGTCATATTTTAGATAAACAATATATTCCAGATGCATTCTACAAAAACTTATATAGTGATTTTTTTAATAAATCAGAAGCAGAAGAAATTTATAATCAAAAAATAAGAACAGAGTTTTTACTTGAAGAATTTAAAAAAATATATTTTAGTATGTTAATTATATTTGATATTCCTAGTAGTAGTAAATCAAGTAGAGGGTTTGCTAGAAATATTAAAAAAAAATATAAAAATATTTATGTAAATAAATATAACAAAGATATTGATTTATTTATCAAAAATGAGATTGAAATTTTTACTAATATTTCTCATGCAGAGCAGCTTGAGGAAGTTATGTATATTGTAACTAAGTTGCATCCTAGCTTTAAAGAACAGGAAATTGTAAAACTTTCATTTTTACCACACTTTATACTTTAAAAAATATAAAAGTGGCTCAGTAAGTATACTTCTGCTATTCACAATGTTTAGTCTAATATATAAAATTAGACAGCCCTATTTTAGGGCTTTTACTCATATATACATATCTTCTAAAAAAATATACACTACCAAAATTGATATCAAGAACTCAAACAAATTCAAAAGCTTTTGAAAAGAAAGGATATATATGGTAATTCAAAATAGGTGGTTGACTCCCAAAGACCTAGAAAATGAATATGGGATAAAACAGAGTACTCAAGCGAAGATGAGGATGAAGAAGAGTATTCCTTTTTCAAAAATAGGTCAAAAGTTTATTAGATATGATAGACATAAGATAGACTTATGGTTTGAAGAACATGAAGTAATAAAATGAGTATATCAACATTAGAAAAGTTAACAAAACTGAATCAAGTGGCTCAAAACCAAAGACTTCGACTTTTTGTAAAGGTGGATATCACAACTAAGTTAAAAATACTCCAGCATCAAAAGTCAATTTTTCATATGTTTAGAAATAGTCATGATGATTTAGATAACGCAGTTATAACACTAGCTTCAATTATATTAGCGATTGATACGGTTGCTGAAAAGATTGACGATGTGAATTTAAATGCAATAAAGCTCCGTGGTAAAAATAATAAAGCCAAAATTAAGCGGCAAAAGTTGCTTGGATATTGGGCAATTGTGCGGGCTCTAAGACTTGAACAAAATATGAGTTTTAGAGATATAGCAGCTTACTTTGCCAAATACCATAAGCTTGAAGTATCGTATTCCACAGTTTACGAGCTGTGGAGAGAATTAGAAAATAATACAAAAACAGAGGAAAATTAAAAATGGCAAAAGATCAAATACTTATATTAAAAGATGAAAATAATGTGGAACTACTACCAGCAGTGGTTAAGTTAAACTTGGATAATGAAATGTATCTTATTCAATTTTTTGAGCAAAATGATGCACTAAAGAAAAAATATCTTAGAGCTGAGCTGATTTTAGTTCAAAATTATATACTGACATCAGTTTTTTGTGATGTAATGCACTTCATGGAAGAACTGGCACTTTTTGATTATGGCAACGACCAAAATAAATATTTAGTTGTAACTGAGTATAAAAAAACTAAAAACTTAAAGCTAAAATATGGTGGTAATGAAGATGTTTTTATCTCTAAAACTGAGGCAAAAGCAATATATAAGTTGTTTAATTTATCATTCCTTGGATATAGCATCTCCCCTATACTAGAGAGAGAATTTAGATTTACTCCACAAATACTAACAAAAATATTACATAAATATAAACTTTTACTTAAGTAAAATATTATGAAATTTTTTGTTATGTTTATGGTTGTATTGTTGTTTTTGTATCTTCTTCATCTAAGCTTGGAGTTTATTTTTAATAAACTAAATATTAAGCTTTTACGAAGGCAACAAGCTCAATTTAGTAAAGAAGAACCAGTTACGCAAGAGATAGGAGAACCAGATACACAAGAGGTAGAAGAAACACCA
>Ga0265294_10001975_pt1 | contig 27111 bp, 28 predicted proteins | sample MunlanPumphouse3_FD_192504 | JGI IMG/M metagenome (GOLD analysis project Ga0265294, IMG submission 192504) | Groundwater microbial communities from a municipal landfill in Southern Ontario, Canada - Pumphouse #3 | ecosystem: Environmental > Aquatic > Deep subsurface > Groundwater | place... | reverse complement strand
AAGCGACCAGGATGCCCCCGCGTGTATATCGGATGAGATGAAAAACTGCTGCCATGGTGAGGTGCGGGATATTTGCAGCGTGCGGGTCAGGATGTTGGTGAGGCCCTCCGGCAGCTGCATGGAAAACGCGGGGGCGATCTGCCACACATCGTAGCCGACACTCTGCACACCGCTGGTCACAGCAAACCCGGGAGACGGTACGGCAAAGGGATCAGTCGCTGTCAGCAGGTTGACAATGTTGGCCATGCCATCGGAGTTGTAATCCCCGTAGGCATTATCTGTTGCTCCGGTTGACCCCAGCCACGCCATCTCCCAGCTATCAGGCAGTCCGTCCGCATCATCGTCGGTGGTGTTGACGATCAGCGCCTGTCCCGGAGCCTCGGCACCATCAGGTATGCCATCTCCATCAGTGTCAGGGTTATTTGGATTAGTTCCCAGCTCAACTTCCTGAGCATCGCTGAGACCATCAAGGTCGGTATCCGGCATATGCGGATCTGTCTTGTAGATGAATATTTCCGCGCTGCTTGTGAGTCCGTCATTATCGTGATCTGAAATTGCGGGGTCGAGATAGCCAAAATATGTCCAGTAAAGCTCGAATATCTCAGGGGTGGTATTTGTGGAGCTAAAGCGCATAGAGGTTCTCCCAGGTCATGCAGTAGTTGGTTGCTGACGCTGCATACCACACGCGGCTTTCTGGAGGGATAATACTCAAAGGACCATGCAGCACCGCCGCGTATGGGATTAAAGAGCCGTCAGGCAAGCCATTGGTGCTGATAAAGGGCGAGCCCTTAACAGCATCAAACGAGAGCGTTCCACTGCTGGAGACCCATAAATCCGAGGCGGTGTTGGTTGAGTAATGGATCGGGAACTGCGGGTCAAGCTTGAGGTGCTGCACATCATCATGAACCCCGTAGGAGAGCCAGTTGGAGATGACAGTATAGTTTTCAGGGTAACGGAGCCATGAGACAGTTCCAGTTGAAACCTGAGTAAGCGCGTAACCGTTAATCATTTGAGCCTGCGTCAGATCAGGGCTTTCAGAGCTCATCGGCGCATCCTCGATGCTGATACCTCCTGAGAGCATTGCAGAGCCCTCCTGCACAAGCCCTACGTCCGGTAGCGAAACAACATAAGAGGACGGTTCATAGCCTGTGCCAGCCGGCTTTGTACCAGCGTAAATTGTCAGCATTGCGATCACTGCGAGAATAGAGAGCCTCTCATAGAGGTTGCGTTTACACCACTGATAGGAGAGCTGGCTGATCAGCTCACGGGTGCCCTTTGATTCATAGAGAGCTGCGATGATATAAAGAGTAATCAGCCCGAACAGCAAGCCAAGCAGAGAACCCTTTGAAAACATCTTTAACTCCTGTCTGTTTCAAGTGTGACGAAAAGTATCAGAAAGACAAAACACCCGTCAATCACTATTTTCTATTATTAGGTTTGACCCCAACGAGCCTCTCATTAACATCCGATTCTCGGAAAGAGACCTTGTACAGCTGAAACGCAGAGCTGTGGCGGCGGGGATTCCCTACCAGACTCTGATCACCAGCATCTTGCATAAATTTGTCAGCGGCACGCTATAAGCTTAAGTGTGACCGCACAGGATGACTGTGGAGACAAACAAAAACAAAAACAATTTAATTGTCTCTATGATGTCCTCATCGGGCTCGTAGCCCCCGCTGTACTTTAGCTACTGATCTTCTTGTTCTTTTAGCAGTTCAAGTGCTTCGGCATCGGCAATATCTTTAGTTCTTCCAGAAGCCTTTTTATTACATATCAGATCATCTAAAGAAGGAATGTTAATTTTTAACCCCTCAATTTCTATTTCTAAAGAGTTTGCATATGCTGACTTAAAATTAAGCCCATCAACCCCAGTGATAATATCTATTCTTCGGGGGGCAACTCCGATCTGGAAAATTATGTCCGGTTTCTTTAGATCATCTAGAGTCAAATTATGTAATGGGGCTCCGAAACGCTTTAGTGCTTTTAATACAGCAAATGCGTTTTCAGAAGACGGCATTACCCATATGTCAATATCCATAGTTGCCCGTGGATAACCATGTGCTGCCACCGCATACGCGCCAACCAGAAGAAATTTAACTTTTTCTTCGATTAACAGACGTAACATCTCTTTGTAATCTTCGTTCAACATTATGTTTTTTACTTAATGAGGTGACTTCCTTCGTAAGTGGCCACACAATAGCAATACGGGAACTAAATGAGCCTTGTGTATACTCATCATCACGCATATCACAGATTCTACCCAATTTTGTAACATTCCTATTCATAACACTATTTTATCAAAAAAAGTCTTGTATCTCAATTGACATTATTTACAACGCAGCAATTCTAATTATGGCCGAAAACACGCTAAAGCGTATCTTCTGAACCGGAGTACGGCCATAATTAGAATTGCTGTTTACAACGGCCAACTTTCGTTTTCTGGAAATTTATGCAATATGCCTCCAATAGAATAGTGGAAGGCGTTAGAGCCAGTGCTTTAAAATAAACTAAATCGCCGCTTAAAAAAAGTTCAATTATTCAGGGGAAGTTAATTCATGAAAAAGCTGCTAAATTCTCAGTCAAGGGCGGCTCTCCCTGTTTCCTACAAAAGCCATATATTCTATTGCCGGGTAATGCAAGCCGTTACAATTAACGGCTTGCATCCCCACAGACCCGGACGTGCGGGACTACCGCATCCGGTTCCTCAAAGCATAGATTCGCTACATGTAAGAGTGCATAACTCGTGGTCTTTTCAGAGTAAATACCGTTGATTCCACGACCGTAAAGCGTGGCCATGTCATCCCTTTCTTACCTCTTGTTCGTGGTCGCAGCCATTTAAACCATATTCGTTTCGTTTGCTGGTAAACCCGGTTTAAATCCCGGAAGTTTCCAGTTATCCCGAAGTACGCATAATGCCCGATCACAAAATCATCGGCGAACCGAACCAGAAACGCCCTCCCTTGCAGGCGGGGTTTTATCTGGTTCTCAAACCACTCATCAAGGACGGTGTGCAGGTAGATGTTGCCCAGCATAGGGCTTATGCAACCTCCCTGCGGTGTTCCTTTATCGGGATAACTCACGCTTCCCGATTCCCAGACGCCTGCTTTCAGCCACTTGCCAATAAGGCATCTTACAACTCCGTCACGTATCCTCCGGTCAAGTATCTCCCGCAGGTGCTGATGATCCAGCGTATCAAAGAATTTGCGTATATCTACGTCGAGTATCCAGCACCCGCCCATTTGACGAATGTTCTGTCAGATATTCTCCAGTGCCTGATGTGCAGACCGACCGAGTCTGAACCCGTAGGAACAGTTCATAAAGTCCTGTTTGTAGATCGATTCCAGAACCATTGCCACACCCCGCTGCAGAACTTTGTCCTCAAACGATGGTATGCCGATTGGACGGACTTCTTTCTTGCCCGGTACGCTATCCGTTCCTGTTTAGTGTACATTTCCATGAAGTGCTGTTGACTCCATCATGTTTCCCAGGCAATTGATCAGCCGGTTTGCCTTACGTCCGGCAATTTCTGAAAGATTGTTAGATCTCCCAAGTTCCCATGAAACCCTTGCGCCTGCTCCCATTGAGAACCGACTCACACCTGCATGTCCGCCGTAGCCTTGACGGAGGAGGGCGTCCTGCTCTAAGACCCCGGCCGATTGCTGACACCTCACCCTTGCGGTGGCAGACATGCTGTCCTCAGAACCTCAAAAGCCAAGGACATCGGCAATGCGTCAATTTCGGGGCTCAATCACACAGCCCGGTACTTCGCTGTCTACGCTTCGTGCCATCCTTATCCCGCGCTTGCGGGAACACGCGAGACTCGCTTACGGTTGGTGGCTAGCCTAGTGTTGCCGTTGCGGTGCCGTAGGCTCCTCACTCCGTGCATTCGCACGGCTTTAAAATCGCGGTCACCCTTCACCTTCGGCTTGGGCTTTGCGCTCTTTTATTTTCCGTCCCAGCTTTCACTGAGTAGGTTTCTTCGGATAGTTTCTGTTAATGATTTACCTTGTCTTTAACTTCCCCTTTCCATGGATTTAGCTTGGCGCAAATAATGGATGACCCTTATGCCCCTTTTGGAAGAGGAAGCGGCAATAAAGTTTATAATATTTTTTGAGCACCGTGGAGAACAGCAATGACATCAATCTGATCCGGTTTAATGTAGTAAATAATTCGATAAGGATATTCTATCACCTCTCGAATTTGATCCAATTCATATTCGGGAACTATTCGACCAGACAGAGGATAATTTGCGATTTGCTGTGATCGCCGCGTGAGTTTATCAACAGTCCTGATTGCGTATTCCTCTGAACACTGAGCAATATAGGCATGTATCGCTTCAAGGTGATCGGATGCTGTTTTTGTCCAATGCACCTTCATTTTGGAAGTCCGTATTTGGCCCTTACTTCCTGCACATCCATTGTCCGACCTGAAGCACTGTCCTGCATGCCCTGCTCTATGACCGAACGTACATAAATTTCATGCAGAAGATCATCCCACGTGGAGTTGTCCGGCATCTTTTCAACCAGAGTGTGCGCTTGTTCTTTAATCAATGTATTACGCATAATCAATTCCTCAAAACTCCTTATTCGAAAACATGGTATCATTTGATGAGATTTACGGCAACACTTTGTGTCAACGTTGCAAACTACGAAATGCACTAAATTCTCGAAAAAGCCGGAAGAGCCTCTTTTTCAACTATTGGATTCAAGAGGCATTGAAAATAAAAGTTGAAGCTATCACAAAAGTGGCACGGATGTTAATGAAACATCTTGAAAAATGCAAGAGGCTTTCGTAATTTCGATAATTACCGGAATCGAATCTTGTTTTTTTGCGGGAAACTAAGCCTCTACCCATGAAAAAGCCGGAAGAACCAAACAGAGTTTATCCACACCGACAACATATTTTTAAGGACCAACATGTTTGTATTGCCCTTTGGTAAGGGCCTAAAGAGATGGCTGCAATTATGCCATTTGCACTATCAGCTTCTTGCCAAGTGCAAGGGCAACGCTGTGCAAAGTGTGAAGAGTGACAGACGGATTTGCGGGATCAAGCAAACGGTTGAGTGAAGATCGACTGGTTTTCTTCATACGTGCAGTACGAGAAAAGACAACATCAAGTCTTATATCTCCAAGACTCCTAGCGCAGCATAGCCGCAACCAATTTTTTGCCCACGAATCTCCGCGAATATTGCGCTTTAAATTTTTTCTCCACGTTGTGGAGTCGTTAATCACTAAAAATTTAAAGCGACGGGCGAGGTTATCCCTACGAAGCGCAAACGCAAGGTCATTGAACGGGCGGAGGCAGCTCCAGGAGTCTCGGCCAGTGTCCGCATCGCAGGGCCATTCATGCTGCTGGAGAAGTTGTCGGAAGAAACCGGGCTGACTGGACTAGTCAGACGATGCTTCCCCGAGCACCATGAGATGATGATGAGCCTTGTCCACTTCATCGTGCATAAAGGTCTGCCCCTGTCACGCAGCGAAACATGGAGCACGAGTCATCTGCACCCCATGGGCGGGTTTCTCGCCAGCCAGCGTATCAGTGAGTTGCTTTTGAAGATCACAGTGGATGACAGACCGCGGTTTTTGTCGCTATGGCTGATGAAGATGACTGAAAATGACTATCTTTGCTATGACATCACCTCGATCTCATCCTATTCGCGTGGCAATGAATACGTCAAGTTCGGGTATAACCGCGACGGCGAATCACTGCCGCAGATCAACCTGGCTATGCTCTTCGGCCAAAAAAACAGACTGCCGGCCTATTACCGCCGGATGCAAGGTAACATTTCGGACGTGGCCACGCTTAAAACCACAGTGAAGTCGCTGGATTTTCTTGGGGCAGGCCCGATGCACTTAATCCTTGATCGGGGCTTCTACAGCGAGTCTAATATCGACGATCTTTTCGATAAACGCTATCACTTCACCATCGCCGTGCGCTCCGGCCTCAAATGGGTCAAGGAGGCCATCGATCTTCACTACGAATCGATCACCTCGCCACAAAATTACCGCCAGATCAACGATTCGGAGGTCCTCTATGCCGTCACCAGCCTTCGTTCCTGGGGCAAGAACAAGCGCCGGTGCTACCTGCACGTCTATTACAACGCACAACAGGCTGCCGAGGAGTTCGACCGCTTCACCCGCGAATTGCTCATCTACAAGCAGGAAGTCGAATCGGGCAGCAGAAATAAGGACCATGAGAAATACTATGCGCGATTTCTACAAATCAAAGTTACGCCGAAGCGAGGCCTGCGTGTAACTTTCAAAGATGAAGAGATCCAGGAACATAGGAAACGCTATGCCGGGTTTTTTTGCATTCTTTCCAGTAAGGTAAAGGATCCGATGGATGCGCTGAGGATATATCGGGAAAAAGATGTGGTTGAAAATAGTTTCGATGACTTAAAAAACGGATTGGATATGAAGCGGTTGCGGATTCATTCTGCTGCGGCAATGGATAGTCGTTTGTTTCTACAATTCCTCGCGCTCACTCTCATTTGCAGGATACGTAATACAACAAGGGAAGACCGGATTTTGAGAAACCTGACAGTTCGTGAAGTCATGGAGGAAATGGAGACATTGGCCAAGATCACTTATTCGAACCGATATGACCAGGTCTACACAGAGACCAGCCCTATACAGCGCAACATCATGGACGCGTTCAAACTGACCCTGCCGACATAGTTACACATCCTCGGGAATTCAGGTAACTACTAATATGAAGTCTGGGCCATAGGCACTACCGCATGGATGAAATTCTATCTGCAAGCAGCGGGCTTCTAACCATAAACTTATCAGTGAGGGCGAGGACCTTTCACACATCACGCAAGCTCATTCGGTTACTGCGGCTAGCTGCTCTAGAACTACGTCACTACCACGCCATCCAGCAGCGAGATCTCGCGCTCCATGCGCTCGGCGCAGAAGGGGGAGTGGGTGACAAGTACAAGCGTGGCCTTTTCAATGCTGTTGATCTCCAGCAGAAGATCCATCAAGCTCTCGGAATTGGTGCGGTCCAGGGCTCCAGTCGGCTCATCAGCCAGGATCAAGGCGGGCTCCATGATCAGCGCGCGTGCGACTGCCACCCGCTGACGCTCACCGCCGGAGAGCTGCCCAGGCAGCCGCCGGGCCAGGCTCTCAAGGCCAACCCGCTCCAAAAGTTCATGGGCGCGGGCAAGGTGCTGATCGCTCTCCCGGCGGCTGTTCCAAGTCGGCACCAGCACATTGTCCAAGGCCGAGAGCTGCGGCAGCAGATAGTGAGATTGAAAGATAAAGCCAACTTCCCGGTTGCGGAACTCAGCGCGCGCACCCTGATCCAGCCGGGTAATATCGCGCCCATTAATAAACACCCCGCCGCTGCTGGGGTACTCCATGGCTCCCAGAATCTGCAGCAAGGTGGATTTACCGGAGCCTGAAGCGCCGGTGATGGCCAGCGAATGACCAGCCAGCAGATCAAACGAAACCCCTTTAAGCACCGCCACCGGGTCGCTCTGCGCGACAGGAAAGTTTTTGCGACAATTAACCACATTGATATCAGCGCCGCTCATTTCCACTCCCCTTTGATCAGCAGCAGCGAGCGATCAGCGCGCACTGCTAATACCCCATAACTCAGCTCAACCATGCCGTCAGCCTTATCGCCGACATTCAATGAGGCCTTGATGCCCAACTCCGAATTCAGCGCATAGAGCGTCCCCTCGGCCAGAACATAAAGCAGCGTTCCATCAAAGAGCAGCGCGTCCACGCCGCCGGCCAGTATGCTCTCTTTAAAAATAAGCGGCTGCCCCCCTTCTGCGCGGCACAGCAGCACACGCCCCTCGCTCACACCAACTGCAACCGTGTCATCAAAGGCCTGAACCGGCGCGACAAAGGCCTCGCTCTCTGAGATCTTCAAGGTTCCGACCAGTTTCTCTGAATTCAAATCAACCAGCGCGAGCCGGCCTGCGCGGGTGCCAATCCATAGCTGCCCCTCTGGGTTAGCCAATGGCGTACCAGCCATCTGGTCGGAGCCGCCAATCGAAATCGAACTTGTTTGCTTGCCGTCCTTGGCGCTGAAAAGGTACACCGCTCCATCACAGTTACCATAGGCCAGCTTACGCCGCCACAGGAGCGCCCCGCCATCTGAGCGATTAGTCTCTTTGCCACTCCACAAGAGGGTGCCATCCGCCATATTCAAAGCATGTAGCACACCATCACTCTGAGAGAGCAGCCACACAACTGGATTACTGTCAATCATCCCGCAGAGGGGCGAATGGCTGAACGTTCCTTCAAGGCTCTTTTTCCAGAGCACCCCCCCGGTCATAATATTCAGGCAAAAAACATGGCCTTCATGTGATGCGAGCAGCAGGTAGTCATTAAACACCGAGGCGCCGCCGCTAAAATCAAAGCTCTCGAGTTTAACCTTCCAGTGCTCTCGCAGCTGAGCGTCGAGCGCGCGGACGCCCCCGGAACCGGTGGTTTGAATCAGGCCATTGCTATACGCCACAGGCAAAGCGGAATTTTTTACCAACGGCAGCGAGCGCTGAACAGAGAGGGAAAGCACGCGCTCCGCTGCGTTCTTTTCCTGGTCAACCGCGCTAGGGCCACAACTGGCCACCAGCAGCATCGCCGTAACACAACCAACCGCTGAAAAAGCCGCTGAAAACATACTTAAGATCATGGATTCCTCCACCAAATTTCGATTTCTCCCTGCGCCTGCTCCTGCGCCCGCGCCAAGTAGAGCGCGCGTTCAAATGCGGTGATATCCTTGACTGACGAATCCAAGCGGAGTACATGCACCACCGAACCGTCCACTGCAGTTTCAATATAAAACCGGCAGCGGCCAACCCCGTGTAGGGTTGGCAGCACCGCTACCAGGGTGAACTGCACCTTCTGCAACGCCGCGTCAAGCATAGAGTGCACTCCGCTCTGCGGGGGGTTGGGTGTTGCGGGGTTGCTATACCGACTGACGATATCGCTGGCATGCAAAAGTTCTGGGAGCGACTGCGCCAGCGGTGTGATCGCACGCGGAGTCCAAACTCCGGGGTACAGGGCACCCTGCTTCAAAAAAGCAGGCGGCCCCAGCGGCTCGGAGAGTTCAACCACCTCCATAGACATGCTGTCGCTGCCCTCGCCCTCTGGTTTCGACCTGCGCCAGGTCTGCATTGTGGCTCGCAAAATCTCCATCGCATAATCTGGATCAATATTCACATAAAAAACCCGTGCGGCAGGCAATGGCTGCAATTCCCGTGATTCATAGAGCACAGCCGAGACTGGCAACAGCCGACACAGCAGCAGAACGAGAAAAAGCAGCACAAACGGCTGCACCCAAAATCGTACAGCTCCTCTGGCTGGTTTCGCTTTATATAAAATAGTTACCGTCATGTTTAATTCACATTTATGCTGGCGCAAAGCCTTTATTCTGGCTTCTCGGCGACATTCACCCTATGAACACCCGCCTCCCGGACAATATTCACAAATCGGATCACATCGCCGTGCGGAATTTTTTTGTCAGCCAGCAGGAGCAGATCGTGATTGGAACTGGCCTGGATCCGGTTACGCACCTTGGCTGCCAAGCGCAGCAACAGTTCCGCGTCATTCATGGAGAACCGCTCATCATCAAAAAAAACAAGGGTTTCGCTGCCACTGCTCAAATCCTGCACCACGGGAACCATGACTGCGGTTAAAGCGCTGTGGGTGCCACCGCGCAATGGGGCTGAAGGAAGATCAAAGACCATACCGGGAACAATGGTCAATTGTTTGTTGACCGACAGCAGCAGGACAATAATGATGATGGCATCAATCCAGGGGATGCCACCGCTGAACCCCTGAAACCAGCGGTTGCCGAAGCGGGTGTGAACCGAGCGGTGTTTCTTTACGATCCAACTCCAACTGTGATTCTCATAATTCATAGTAGAACTTGTTTTAAGAGGCTGGCGTTTTAGTGGTTAAATATGCGACCATATTCGATGCGGCGGCCTCCATATCCTGCACAATGCGCTCAATCCTGACCATAATCAACGCATACATGGAGTGCGCGGTAATGGCGACAATCAAGCCGGCAACGGTTGTTACCAGTGCGCCCATCAGCCCCACCGTTAAATCTGTGTTTTTAATCAGGGGTGCCTGATCATTGATCAGATAAACAATTTTAATAACTCCAATCAAAGTTCCCAGCAATCCCAGAAGCGGTGCGATCTGCGAGATAACCGCCAGCGAAACCACCCGTCGCTCCAGACGGGAGATCTCCGCGCGCCCGGTATTATCAACTGCGTCACGTAATGCGCCAGGGGTTCCGGTTTGATGGCGGATGGCGGTCAGCACCACTGCCGCAACCGGGCCTGGGGTCTCCTCGCAGATCATTTTAGCCTCGAGTGCATTGTTCCGGTCCAAGAGATTGCAGACCCCGCTGATAAAATCCAAATGGTCAACCTGCGCGCGGCGCAAATGCAGCAACCGCTCAAAGAAGATCATCACTGTGGCCAATTCCAATAGCAGGATAATATAAAAAATAATTCCGCCATAGCTATACAACATAATCAACTCTCCAGGCTCAAATGTCCTTGAACCCTCTTAATTTCTTTAAAACCTCAATCCTTCTAAGCGCCTCTTCAGAGGCCAGGCCGCCGGAGGTGACAATCCTTTGCAACACACTGACCGCCTTTTTATACTCGCCCTGCTTCTCAAAGATTTCCGCCGCGCTAAAAGCCGCTCGCACCACTAAACTCAATGTGATTTCGTCATACCACGCCCCAGCGGCGCTCTCTTGTAAATATCGCAGCAGTACCTCGGTATAATAACATTCAACGGCCTCAACAAAACGTTCAAGCTTCTCCAAGCATCGCCCGATTTTATAATACAATTCAATCAGGAGCGTTGACGGCAGACCCTCCTCCCGCGTCATTTTGCGGTAAGTCGTCAGAGCCTCTTCATAGCGGAGGCGATTGCCAGCACCGAGCGCGAACAGGCAGTTGCCTTTTCTTAGCAGCGCCAAACGCCCCCACTTACTCCCTGGGGTACTCGCAAGAATGCCGTCGAGCAACAGTATGGCAGCATCAAAGCGGGCCAGCTCAATCAGTGCGTCCGCCTGTACAAAACGGGCTTCTGAAATCTGCAAGCTCTCGGGATACAACTTGACCAAGCGCGTAATCGTCTCAACCGCAGCGGTGAAGTCGCCACTGTTAAACATGGCGCGGGCCTCCCACAGCAGTGCGGTATCCGCCCATTTTCTTTCAGGAAACCCAACCGCGAACTCATCAAAATATTTTCTGGCGGCCGCATAATCAAGCCGGTTGAAATTGAACTTGCCCAGCCACAGAAGCATGTCCGGGAAGAACTGCGAGTTAGGGAAGTTGATCACAAATTCATTGGCGGAATCCAGCGCATCGCTATCACGTCCCAAACCGTAGAGGCTGAGAGTCAGATAGTAGCGGGCCTCATCCAGCCGCGTTGGAGCAACCTCTGCGACTGCTGCAAAATCCTGCATGGCGTTTTTAAATTCATACTTGCTGTAATAGACCTTGCCGCGCCCCATGTAGGCTTGCGCCACAAGGTTGGCATTTGTAAAACTTTCGATCACCAGTGAATAGGTCTCAATTGCAGCGGCAAGTTCCCGGGCGGCACTCTGAATGGCAGCCACCCGCAGCAGCGCATCCGGTGCCACATCCTGATGCGGATAGCGGGCGGCCACCTCGCTGTAACGCACACCTGCCTCGGTCAGGTTGCCCGCCCGCTCCAGCGCATCCGCACTTTGAAGCAGGGCCCTGCTCGCATACTTTGACTCAGGAAAGCGGTCAGTCAGCTCTTTGTATGCAGCCGCGGCCTCCACATAGCGCTTGTCAGCCAGCAGCGCGTCACAGCGTTTAAAAACACACTCCGCTTTAACTGCGTTGTCATCCGCCAACTCGGCGGCTTTGGCAAAGGCCACCCCAGCCTCGGTGTAACGGCCCAACTGAAAAAGGGCCCAGCCACGGCCCTGCATCACCCGACCGTCCAGCGAGGAGGCGGGATAAGTCTCAAGCAGGATACGGTACTCAGCCGCAGCCGCAGCCGCCGCCTTCATCTGTAGCAGAGAGTCCGCCAGCTTCAAATGCGCCTGCATGGAGTCCGCATCCTCAGGAAACTCACGCACCAGAGCTTTGATCAGACGACTCCCTTCCTCCAGCGTGGCTGGATCAAGAGTCAGCAAATCTCCAAGCCGATATCCTGCCAGTTTGCGGGTGGCAGGGAGCCGCGCCCGCTCACAGGCGGAGCGCGCATAGGCAATCGCCTCATTGGTCAAACCTAGTTCAAATTTATAGACGCTCATCTCCACCTGGGCCTGCACCCGCGGGATTTCCGCCACGCGGTCGTTCATTGCCAAGGCATCCATCACCAGCGTCGCCTCCTCCATCTTGCCCAGCCTCATTAGAATCCGACCGCGCAGTAACGCTCCCTCGTTGACCGCTTCACTGGTTATGCCGTACTGGGCGAGCATCTTCAAAACGCGCAAAGCCTCATCATAGGCCCCCTTACTGTCCAGTACCAGCGCCCACTCCAAGGCATTGGAGGCCCTGACACTCAGGTTGGTGGTGCTTTGGTCAACACGGGTAAACAGGGCTAGTGCGCCATTTAAATCGCCAGCCTGACTTCGGGAGCGTGCGCCGATACGCATCATGGCAACACCATAAACAGAGTTGCTGCTAACCCGCGCGTAATTAACAATTTTGGCGACATCATTAAAACGCTGCTGACGGAACAATGCCAGCACCCGCCAATAAAGCAGCGCGTCAGCAGCACTGGCAACATCGACAAGCTCTTGATTCTGCTCCAAGGTCTGCAGTATCTCATCGTAGCGTTTCTGGTGCGCCAACGCCTCCAACAAAATTGAGAGTGCCCTCTCCTGCCCGGCCGCGCTCGTTTCATCGCGCAAAGCCAGCGCCGCATTGGTCTGGGCCACCCGATAAAGGCTATCGCTAAGCGCCTCCTCAGCAACCTCAAGCGACGACGCGAAGATCCATTCGCTCGAGCAGCAGAGTAAAAGGGTTATATATATCTTACAAAAAGTCTTCATGTGGCGAGTTTTGCGGGGTCAAATTAATTCAAAACAATAGGGGTATGATATTATTTAAAGGCTGGATTAGCAAATAAAAACCGTTATTTAATCACCGGCGGAGATGTCCGGGTGGAAACCGGAGCTACTGAAGCTCGGCTATGCCTTCGGTTGACGATAACGGCTTCTACGGCTATGCCATTTAGCGGCCTGTTTTATAGCCAGGTTCACCCTTGCAAGGACTGCGGGACTATGACAAAATATTACAAATCCATAATTTAAAGAAGGTGTGCCAATTGCAAGGGTGGCGTTTTGTGATGGCTACTGTTAAAAGGGTTGGGTATATGAATGAGGCTGATACATGCAGGAAGTACGTTGTTCCAAAACTTAAGGCGGCTGGTTGGGAGAACTTGCCGTACTGTATTGCTGAACAGCGCTATTTTACGAACAAAAAGGGGCGGATAAGAGTCGTCGGAGTCAAAATTGTTCGCGGTAAGCCAAAGCGGGCTGATTATCTGTTAGGCTACAGAGCTGACTATCCAATCGCGGTTGTTGAGGCAAAAGCCGATTACAAAAGCCCAAGCTCCGGTCTCTCGCAAGCCAAGGAGTATGCGTCAATATTGAAGCTTAGGTTTGCTTATTCGACCAATGGACATGGCATCGTTGAATTTGATTTTACCACGGGAGTTGAAAGGGAGATCGATAGCTTTCCCTCACCTGACGAATTGTGGTCCCGGTTACGTCGGGAAGATCCGCTGGATGATACTGTAAAAGAGAAGTTGCTCACCCCTTGTTTTCGAGATCCTGAGCGACCACCCCGTTACTATCAGCAGATCGCAATCAACCGTGCTGTGGAAGGCGTTTTGCGTGGTGATAAAAAGCCGCGAGATGTATTTTGCCACCTATCAGTCGATCGCAGAGGATACAAATCGTCCTGGACGTTATAAAGAATTTGCACCGGACTTTTTTGATTTGATAGTTGTGGATGAGTGTCATCGCGGAAGCGCACGAGAAGACAGTAACTGGCGCGAGATATTAGAATATTTCAAACCCGCTACTCAACTTGGTATGACCGCAACACCACTCAGGAAAGACAACAAAGCGACTTATCGATATTTCGGCAATCCCATTTATCAGTATAGTTTGAAAGAGGGGCTGGATGACGGTTTTCTTGCGCCCTATCGAGTTCATCGAGTTGTGACTTCCGCAGATGCCGCCGGTTGGCGACCCACCAAAGGCGAGCTGGATAAACTTGGCCGGGAAATTCCTGATGAGGAGTATCATACCCCCGATTTTGAGAAGAGGCTCTCTTTACGCCCCCGTTCAAAAGCAATTGCAAAACATCTCACCGATTTTCTGAAACGAACCAACCGGCATGACCGGACAATTGTGTTCTGTGTAGATCAACCACATGCTGATGAGATGCGCGAATTGCTGAACAACCTGAATAAGGATCTCGTTAAGAAAAATCCAAACTATGTCTGCCGCGTAACCTCTGATGAGGGCGCAATCGGCAAAGGGCATCTAAGTGCATTCCAGGAGCTTGAAGCTGATGACGAGACTCCGGTTATCCTGACAACCTCTCAGCTTCTGAGTACCGGTGTTGATGCTCCGATGATTAAGAATGTTGTTCTTATCAGAATAATCGGAACCATGACCGAGTTTAAGCAGATAATCGGACGGGGAACCAGACTCAGAGAAGATTACGGCAAACTCTATTTCAATATAATTGATTATACGGGAACCGCGACTCGTCATTTTGCGGACAAGGAGTTTGACGGAGACCCTGAGTTTGTCTCTGAAGAGGAGATCGATGAAGATGGCAATGTCACTGAGTCAACCGTGATAACAGGGGATGAGGAAGAACCTGAAGATGGGGAAGACACTGATGGTGAAGAGATCGAACCCGCCGGTGACGATCCCGATACCGGAGGTGTCATTATTGAACCACCCGGCTGGAAGGAAAGCCCCGGAAAGTTTTTTGTGGAGAAAGGCCATGTCGATATCTCGGCTCATATAACGCTGGACATCGATGCCGATGGAAAACAACTGCGTGTCACCGAATTCCGTGACTATACCGGTGATTTTGTTCGTACCTATTTCTCAGGTATTGATGACTTCCGTTCCGCATGGTCAGATCCCGCAAGCCGGCAGGAGATCATTAATAAGTTCTCTGACAGGGGCTTTGATATTCGTGAGGCAGGGGAGGTGTTTAACAACCCCGAGGCTGACCCTTTTGATATACTGTGCAACGTTGCCTGGAATGCGCCGGTGATGACACGTGCCGAACGCGCCGCGCGGGTGAGAAAAAATCAAACGGGTTTCTTGGAGCAGCATGGCGAACAGGCCCGCGAGATTCTCATCGCTCTGCTTGATAAATATGCCGTTCATGGCCCCTCCGAATTCTCCATTCCTGAATCACTCAAAATTCCGCCTCTCTCTGATCTCGGAAATGTGTCGGAGATTGTCAGCCGTTTTGGCGGAGCTGAAGAGTTCCGCGATGCTGTCATAAAATTGCAGAAAATACTTTACGCTGCTTAAATGAAATGAATTATGCCCAAAAAAAACGAAAAAAGTAAATCTGTCAGCCGCAAGGCCGCACCTTCGATGACCACCGCCCAACGCCTGGGAGGAGTTATCAAATCCGCCCGGCAGATAATGCGCAAGGACAAGGGCCTCAACGGTGACCTTGACCGGTTGCCGCTGTTCACCTGGGTGATGTTTCTCAAGTTTCTTGATGATATGGAGATTGCCTCTAAAGGGGAGAGTCAACTTTCGGGAAATAAATACGAGCCTGTTATTGATGCTCCCTACAGATGGCGCGACTGGGCCTGTCAGGCGGATGGTATCACAGGGGATGAACTCCTCAAATTTATTACGCAGGATGAAGTCACCCGTCCCGATGGTACGCAGGGTGCGGGGCTTTTCGCCTACCTGCGCGGAATGCAATCTGAAACCGGTCGCAGCCGCAAGGATGTGATTGCAAACGTGTTCAAGGGTATCAGCAACCGCATGGAGTCCGGCTACCTGCTGCGAGATGTTATCAACAAAGTGAACGACATTCACTTCACTTCGAGCGAGGAGATGCACACTCTGAGCCGACTCTATGAGAACATGCTCCGGGAGATGCGTGATGCCGCCGGCGATAGCGGCGAGTTCTATACCCCGCGCCCCGTGGTGCAATTCATGGTTGATGTCACCAACCCGCGCCTTGGCGAAACCGTGCTGGACCCTGCCTGCGGGACCGGAGGCTTTCTGGTGGAGGCCTACGACCATCTGGCGGCAGAGTGTAAGAGCGTTGAAGAGATGCGCGTTCTTCAGCATGAAACTCTTTTTGGACAGGAGGCCAAGCCCCTGCCCTATATGCTGGTGCAGATGAACCTGCTGCTGCACGGCATGGAGTATCCGAATATTAAATACGGCAACACCCTTGCGCAGAGAGTCACCGAGATCGGCGACTCCGAGCGCGTCGATGTGATCCTCACCAATCCGCCCTTTGGAGGCGAAGAGGAGCGCGGCATCCTCAATAACTTTCCGGCGGATAAACAAACCGCCGAAACTGCGCTTCTTTTTCTGCAGCTGATCATGCGTAAACTGAAACGCATCAGGAAAAGTGATGACCAGGGTGGACGCGCGGCGGTTGTTGTGCCGAACGGGACCCTCTTTGGTGACGGGGTCAGCGCCCGTATCAAAGAGGAAATGCTCAAGAAATTCAATCTGCATACGGTTGTCAGACTCCCCGAAGGAACCTTTGCGCCATACACCGACATTCCCGCCAATCTGCTCTTTTTTGATCGCGCCGGGCCAACCGAATCAATCTGGTTCTATCAGGTTGCCATGCCTGATGGGCGTAAAAAATATTCTAAAACGAAGCCCATGCAGACGGAGGATATGGAGGCCTGCAAAAATTGGTTTCTGGCGGATCAGCGAGTTGAGACGGATCAGGCTTGGAGATTGGATTTTAAAACGATTTACGAAGCGGCAGTTGCTGAAGCGACACCGCATTGGGAGGCATCCAAAGAGGCAGCTGCTCGCGCCCGCAAACAGGAGCGCAAAATAAAAAAGATGCAGGCCGAACTTCGGACGGTCGGCAAAGAGCCTGCGGAAACAGCCAAGGTGCGGGCGAAGCTGGATAAGGCACAGTTGGCCGCTGCCGCAGAGAGAGCCGTAGAAACGCAGGAACAGACCGCCGGCGATATGGCTTACTGGCCGATCTATAACCTTGATCATAAGAATCCAAACGGCGTTGACGCATTGGAGCACCGCCCCCCTGAAGAGCTGATCGCAAGCATCCTTGCAAAAGAACGGGATATCCTCCGCTTGATGGAGGAGGTCGAACAGGAAGTAAAGGCGCTGTCATGAAAAAAGGGTGGACAGAGGTGGCGTTAGGGGATGTTTTGGAGCGGGTTGAAAGATTTGAGAACCGTGATGAGTTTAATTCATATCAATTTGCAGGAACTTATAGTTATGCTCGCGGTATTTTTCGTGGAGATTTGAGACAAGGATATTCATTTAATTTGCCCAGAGTTCAACGGATTAAAAACGGTGATTTTATATATTGTAAGATTATGGCATGGGAGGGTGCATTTGGGCTTGCTGGTTCTGAAGTGAATGATTGTGTAATGTCCGGTGCATTTGTTGCATATATTACAGATCAAAGAATTGTGCACCCACGGTATCTGAGTTTTTGGTTTAAATCCGAGAAGAACTGGAAATCCGTTGCGGCTACTAGTACAGGAACAAATGTCCGCAGAAAAAGTCTTCATCCTTGCGACTTTGAACGAAACAGAATCTGTCTTCCACCCCTAGCCGAGCAGCAACGCATAGTCGCGCACTTGGATGCGGTGGAGGAGCGTATCAAGCGGGTTCAGACGCTGCGGGAGGAGCAGGATCATGAATTGCTTGCCGCTTTGCGTTCTGCATTTCACAAAATTGAAGCGACGGCAGATTGGGTTGAGATGGGTGAGGTTGCGGCTTTGGTCAGACGCCCGGTTGAGATTGAGCCCGATGGCAGATATCCTGAACTGGGTGTGCGATCATTTGGACGAGGTGCATTTCATAAACCTGATGTTCTTGGGATAGAGACAACCAAGCGGCTTTTTGAGATCTATGAAGGTGATTTATTGTTCAGCAATGTATTTGCATGGGAGGGGGCAATCGCAGTCGCTCAAAAGGATGATCATGGACGTTTTGGTTCTCATCGGTTTATGTCCTGTGTCTGTGATCGAGATAGAGTGTTGCCGGAATTTCTGCAATTCTATTTTTTGACGGCGGCAGGTCTTGAAAAAATTGGGCAGGCATCGCCTGGAGGAGCCGGCAGAAATCGAACGCTTGGTATTAAAAAACTGGAAAATATCACAGTTCCCATACCGTCAATAAAGCTGCAGCACGAGTTTCTGAAACTACTTACCCTGCGCAATAGAATAAAGGAAAAGGTGGATAAATCGACCCAGCGACGAGAGGCTCTTCTGCCATCACTGCTCGACCGGATATTTAGTGAAGCAAGTGTAACTTCTCAATAACCCGCCTGACTGTGAACTACATACGGTTTGTACAGTATGTAGTTCAGGCTTTAGAACTCTAGAACTTCTCGTCTTTCACCTCTTTAACCCCCTCAGTAATTAAGTGCAGGTTTTGCTGATTGTTTAAGAAACTTGGTTTAGTCGTTTGCGAACAAAAGCTTCACCAGATGTTGCTTTTCAAGCTCGGTCATTCCACGCTGAACCTCTGTGTCGGTAAACTTTGGTTTAAGTTCGCGAATTTTGCTAATTGCCTCAGACCGGTTCATTTTGTGTTCGTCGAACATGATTTCCTTGTTGAGATAAACAATGGTCGTCAGTAGCTCGAGTTGTTTAGCGTTTTTTCGTCCAAACTCGCTTACCAGCTTATCAATGGCTTCGCAGTGTTGGGACAGAAATCCGGAAGATTCTGTCTTGACCCTTTCGACATTTTCACCTGTCTCGATGGAATAGCCATTCCCATAGGTTCCATCGACCGACTTGACCACAACCGCACCCATCTGCTCGGCAAAATCCAGATCGCCTAACAATTCGCTTGCGAAAGGTCCAAACGTATGGAATCCAAACGAATACCCTACGTCAACCCCATAGATTTCCTGCAACAGAAAAATCATTTTCTGAAGTGCGGTTTTTCCGAATTGTGGTGAAATTCCCTTCAGCCGTTGAGTTAAATCTGCTATCACCCCACACTGGTTCCACGGTAGCTCAAAATTCATTGTACATTCCTTTCTGCATCTTTTTACGCTTTATCTTCTTTTAAAATTCTTTTAGCTTCCTGTACTTTCGACTGTGGCACATAAAGCCTCATCTGCTCGCAGGCCATGAGTCCTTTAACAACATTCGATTTTTTTGACAACTCCACAAAACTTCGACTATCCTCATCAGTCATAATCCCAATTTCATTTCCTGCCATTTTATACCATTCAGCCTTGGCACGGTCAGAAATTATTTCGGGAAACTTCTCAGTTAAAAGCATTTTTTTTGGTTAAACGTCTCTATTTCTTCTCCGGATGGATTTTCGCATGTAGCACAGATCATTCGGTCATGTTTGCGGTTAAGGATTTTCTCACCGGCTTCGCAGCCTTTTCCTTCCTTAAGATACCCCATGACACGCCAGTCGTCCTAAGCCAAATAAGCCTCAAGCGATTCTTTTGAAACTGGCGGTTGAAATTTATCTCCGTTAAAAATATTACGCAGGGATTCTTGCAAATGCAGGTCATAAATGCGTCGCGTCTTCTGAAAATAGACCTGAGTGAACATCATATAGCGAGCAATGATGAGCGCTTCCGCAACATGGAGCCCGCTTTCGTCAATTGTTATACAAGGGTTTTCGTCCTCAGCCGAAACACCGATGCGCAATGTTACGATCAGGCGGTTTAAATCGTATTGACCGTAAGCGACACCAGCATGATGTGAGTCGCGCAATAAATAATCACTGCGGTCCGCATCCAACTGGCTGGAGATCAGACTTTTCCACAGTGCTCTGCGTCCGAGTGACACGGTCTTATCCTCGTCTATTAATTGCGCAATATCTTCAGTGCTAATATCATAATTTTCGTTTGCTTTATGGTCATCAATGACATCCTTGAAGAGTGTACGAACAATGGCCGCTGAATAGTGTTCGTGCTTGAACGGTTTGTTTGTTTTAGGATTAATCGGCATCAAATCTTCAGCTGCATGTGAGAACGGAGCATGCCCGCAGTCGTGCAACAGCGCCGCCAGACGAACAATAATCCGGTCCCGTTTTAAACCTTCTTCAGTGAAGTTTAGGGATTCGCCTTTTAGAATATCTTTCTCTCGTTTAACAAGCGAGTCAAACATGCGCGTCGCCACATGCATGACACCTAGTGAGTGCTCAAACCGGGTATGCATGGCCCCAGGATAAACCATGTCAGTCATGCTTAATTGACGAATCCGCCGGAGTCGCTGGAAGGCGGAATGATTGATTATGTCACGCTCCCACTCGTCCAGCGTTATGAACCCATGAATGGGATCACGAATTTCGTACAGCTTGGCCATTTACTTTCCTATCTAAAGCGCAATTGTTCTCTATGTCTCCTCAAACATACTCTTGCGAGTAAACATCAATTTGACAATTAAGCAGAGAACTTCCCTAATAAAACAGGTTCAAATTATATACTTTATATTGTCGAGTGGCGAGTCTCGAGTTACAAAACCCGGCGATATCTGATTTTCGGGATAATCTCACTATATTCAAAAAAAGATTCATGGTATACTCAAAATAGTTGAAGTGAGATATTACAGAGCGGGATTATGATATTGCTGCTTTTCGCTCAGTCCGATACAGAGATACGAATATATAACTGTTTTGAGAAACCCGTATATCTGCCGGATAATGAAGATCTGAGCAACAAACTTGATTCACTTGAGATTGTAAAGTTTGATGAATGCTCTGACTCTAAGGTTGTTAACGATCTCTTAACAATCTTTTCACGCATTGGTGTCGATTGTGGATTGCTTTGGTCTCCAAATTATGAATTTCATAAGCAAGTTAGCACAAAGAGGCGCCTCGATAAATTTTTGGTTAATTGTCTGAAATCCACGGCTTGCACGTTGGAGCAGAGGGGGCTTGAGGGAAACAGTGAGATAATTCATGCATTGCTGATGCGTTCACTGTTTGTTCTTTTTCTTGAGGATAGAGGGGCCGCAAAAGAGGCGGGATTGTATGAACGTGTCGAAAAGGGGGCCACGAGCTATTTCGATATTTTAAAAAGTCCCGAAGCAACGTACCGCTTGTTCCGAGAGCTGGAAAAACATTTTAACGGGAATATTTTTCCGATCATTGAAAATGAGGAGAACCTTGTTACGCCGAAGCATCTGGATTTGATTCACAGATGTTTTATTGACGGAGACCTGTCAGACCAACCCAAGCTGCTTGAAGAGTGGCGTTTGATTTAAAGGTGGAAGAATGCAAATCCAGGTGAAAAGATCTCCCCTGATAAATTGCGTGAAATTCTCACAAAGAATATTTATGGTATAGAGATTGAACCCTCCGCCATTAAAGTAGCCGCTTTCAGCCTTTATTTGGCATTGGTCGATGAGCTTGACCCAAAAACTCTTTGGATTGATCCTGATTATCAGTTGCCTTTTCTGATATGTGATCCGACGAATGTATATTTCCCGGCTGAGAAGCAGAGAAAGAATCTGTATTTACAGGATACGATCGGAGAAGTGGATGCCGCCTCGTTTTCTGATATAAATCTTGTGGTTGGAAATCCGCCGTTCGGGACAAAGAATATTTCCGCTTCGATACAGCAATATTTAAAAACACATAGACTCCCCTCGCAGCAGGTATTGGCCTTTATCAGGAAAGCTGTAGAATTTGCACCGGAAGGCGATATTGCGCTCATCTTTAACACTAAAAGCCTCACAAATACGGGTGAGCCTTATATGCGTTTCAGAAAGTGGCTTTTTAAAGATAATTATGTAGAAAAAATTTACAACTTCTCGATCTTTCGCAATGTGCAGGAAACTTATGGGGGACGACTCTTTGATCAGACCAATGTGCCCATTAGTATTGTGTTCTTCAGGGCAAAGGCTGTATCTTTAAGCGATACGATTGAGTATTGGGCACCTAAAACCTATGTTAAATCTAATTTGGTTGATGGGATTGTTGTCGACAATACAGATATTAAGCATATTCCCCGCGAAGAGTGTCAGAAGGGCGACAACAAAATATGGAAGATCGCTATGTGGGGTAGCGCCTTTGATTTGAATCTGATTAACAGGCTAAATAAAAAATTTGGAAGTTTTAATCAATTTATTAAAGAAGGACGTTCAAATAAAGAAATAGCTGCATCTCTAATAGATTATAATGCTGCATGCAAGAAGGCGGCTTTTTGTATCAATGCAAACGTCTCAGATGATATTAAGAAATGCGTGGTGCTTTATATGAACTCGGTTTTTTCACTTACTTTATGAACATTACCAATGCTTCATGGGGTATAGAGAGGGAGCGTGGTATTTTAAAAGAGGTGCTACAAGTACCTGCTATAATGAAAGAATTTAATGCTGGTAGATGCTGTAAGCTTGCTGCATTGTACGATAAGATTAAAACAGTTGTTTCCCAACAGGGGAAAGAAGAAAAAGAACTCTTAATTTTGTTTGGTTGCGAACAGAAAGTCGATGATCTTTCAGAAAAACTGAAAAGTTTAAGATTAAGTGTTGATGATTTTATCTTTAAAATATTGGGGCTCTCTGAGAAGGAACAGATTATCATCAGTGATTGGGTCGAATACAGCATGGATATGTTTGAAAGTGGGCTTGGCTCTCATGTATATAATCAAACTGCACTTGATGAGAATAAGCAATATGCCGATTTACTTTGCGGTGAGCTTAATACGTTCCTTCAGTCCAGTAATTCCCGTGTTGGAGCGACGGTCTATCATGTGGGTGTTAATGATCCATTAAACATGATTAAACTTCACTTTGCTAAGAAAGAGTGTGGTGTATTAGTAAGTGATGATAGGGATCTGAAGCAATCCCTCAAAGAAATAGATAAATATCTGCTGCGGAAAAAAGCGGGGGATGGTCTTTATGTGCGGAAGCAGATAATTCATTACAAGGATGATAAAATTTACATCATCAAACAGAATCAGAAGCGTTTTTGGATGCGAACCCAGGCCATTATTGATGCGGGTGATATCATTCAAAACATCATGGCAATGGAGAATGCGTAATGGCAAGCGGATTAAATGCACCCATTGTGAAAGATTTCCATGCCTGTTTTGAGAGTCGATGTTTAACGGTGATTGGTGACGCATATCACTCTATTAATAAGTTACGTAAGATCGACATAAATTATGTTTATGTAATCGGAAACTTCGCCCAAATGATCAAGTTACAGGCAAAAGCAAAAAAAAGACCCGCCGTTTGCAACGGCGGATCCTTAAAAAAAACAGCTCGCAGAGTGTCGGATTTAAAAGTCTGACAGCCTGCTAGTCACAAACAATTAGTTCTTGCCGCGTCCCTTGACACCAGCGGCCTTATCTGCGCCGGCTTTGACACCCTCAGCCGGGCGCAATTTACGCACAGCAGCGCCAGCTTGCCACATCTCGGACTCGCGCATCAGCGTCAGCTCAGCGTCAAGCTTAACTTTATAATCGGGCTGACCACAAACCTTAACCACCCGGCGTGCCTCTTTCTGGGTCGCAACGGCCTCATACAACTCTTTAAACACAGGCAGAGTCGCTTTTTTGAACTTAGGGCGCCAATCAAGCGCGCCACGTTGCGCGGTGGCAGAGCAATTGGAGTACATCCAGTCCATGCCGTTCTCATCCACCAGACGGATCAGGCTCTGGGTCAGCTCCTCGACGGTTTCATTGAACGCCTCAGAGGGCGAATGTCCGTTGGCACGCAGAACATCATATTGAGCTTCCATCACACCGGCTAGACAACCCATCAGAACACCGCGTTCGCCAACGAGATCAGAGGTCACTTCATTCTCAAAAGTAGTTGGGAAGAGATATCCGGAACCAACGCCAATACCAATCGCCAGCGTACGCTCCTGTGCGCGGCCAGTCGCATCCTGAGCCACCGCGAAACTGGAGTTGATACCAACACCATTAAGGAAGTTGCGGCGCACGGAGGTGCCTGAGCCTTTTGGTGCAACCAGAATCACATCAATGTCTGTGTCCACTTTGACCTTGGTCAGTGTATTGTAGACATAACCAAAACCATGTGAGAAATAGAGCGCCTTACCAGCGGTCAGGTGCGGTTTAATCCGGGGGAACACATATTTGATCGCGGCGTCATTCACCAAAACCATAATAATAGTTGCCTTAGCACACGCCTCCTCAATGTCGAAAAGGGTTTTGCCTGTTTTCCAGCCATCCTTCTGGGCGCGTTTCCAGTCGGCCGCAAAGGTTTTATCCTGCCCGATAATGACATTAAGACCATTATCACGCATATTTAAAGATTGAGCCGGCCCCTGAACGCCATAGCCAATAACAGCGATCACCTCGTCTTTGAGCACTTTCTGTGCTTTAGCCAATGAAAACTCTTTACGTGTGACGACGGTCTCTTGAACGCCGCCAAAATCAATCTTCGCCATGATCTGAACTCCTGAGGGTTAAACAAAATTTCAACCAGCCTTGTTTGCGCATCCGCGCGTAAAGGGCCGCCTAAAAAACGGCCCAGCCATCTGCCGCAAGTACGGCGCGATTGTCCAGTTGAATTAAAAGTATTAAATTAAATCATAATTCAGACGTTTTGCCAAGCGTGAAAAGAAAAATTAAGATTGCGGGTTGACTTTTCTCACATCCCCCAACATAATTAAAGTTATTATAAACCAACTCAAAGGAATAATATGATCAAGATCTCACGTCGTCGTTTCACAGCTGGAGCCAGCACTTTGCTGGCTATGCCAATGTTAGTGCCTTCGGGATGCGTCAGCGCCTGTAAATCCCGCCGACCGCTGCCTTCGGAGCGTATCAATGTCGGTATGCTGGGTTACGGCACCATGGCGCAGGACAATATCGGCAACTTTTTGCACAATGAAAACGTGCAGGTGACATCAATCTGCGACCCAGTTTCTGAAGGACCGCTGTATGGTTACAAAGCCGAACGCATGGGCGGACGCGAACCGGGCCGGCGCAAAGTCAACGAGTTTTATGCCGCGAAAAACAAAACACCGGGATATGATGGGTGCAAGGTGTTCAACGATTTCCGCGAGATGCTTGATAATCCCGCACTCGACGCAGTCTGCATCAGCACACCGGATCACTGGCATGCGCTGCACACCATCTGGGCGGCCAAGAAGGGCAAGCATATTTATGGACAGAAACCACTCTATCTGACGCTGCTTGAGGGGCGCGCCATGGTGCGGGCGGTGCAGCGCAGCGGCATCACCTTCCAGACTGGTGCCCAGTCACGTTCAAACGACTATTTTCGCATGGCCTGCGAGATGGTACGCAATAACCGGGTTGGCAAGCTGCAACGCATCGAAGTGGGGCTAAGCAAGGGACACGCCACTTTCGGCAAGACACCGGAACAGTTGAGCGAGACGACACTCGCCAAACCGCCCTCCTACGTGGACTTAGACATGTGGCTCGGGCCAGCCCCTGAACGCAGCTTCACCCCGAAAATCCATCATCCCATGCAGTGGCGCTATAACCTGGATTATTCGTGCGGTATGCTCACAGACTTTGCAGCCCATCAGCTTGATATTATGCAGTGGGCCTTGAACAAGGATGGTGAAGAACCGGTCGCAATCGAGAATATCACAGGTCGGCTGCCGCCCTCGACCGATCTATACAATACCATCGCGGAGTCCTTCTCCTTCGAGATCGTTTACGGCGACGGTGTGCGCGTCTTTGTCTCCACCGCATACCCTTACGGCTGCCACTTCTACGGCGAGAACAACAAGAAGATTTATGTGACCAACGGCAAGCTCGAGACCAACCCGCCCGAACTGATACGGGAGAAGATCAGGGATGACGAGATCCGGCTGATACGCAGCGGTCAGCAGGAGAAAAACTTTATCGAAAACATCTATAGCGGCGGCATACCAATCTCACCGGTGGCTGCCGGGTTCTCCTCTTTGACACCAGCCGTGCTGGCGCATATCGGGATGCGGCTAGAACGCACCTCGCTCAAATGGCAGGCTTCGAAGAACCGTTTCGAGGGTGACCCTGAAGCCGACAAGCTGCTCGCACCGCACATGCGCGGCCCTTGGCGGCTGGATATTTAGGGTGAAATGAATGCGATCATGAAGTAGTGCAAGCATCTTGCTTGCAGAAACTCTTCCTCAATCCGGTGCCAAGTAAGATATGAATATGCCAAATAACGCGCACATCCCTGGGAGTGAGCAAATCCCTGGGAGCGCCGGCGTCCCCGTCGGCTTTGTTCTCAGCCATGCCGACGGGGACGTCGGCACTCCCAGGACAACCAATGCCGCTATTAGTACGGTTTACAATAACGGCGAAGATGCTGATTGACGATTTCCAGCATGGCCCCAATCGTCGACCAACATCGTCGCACAGCATCGTCGACCGAAGCTTGGCGAAGATTATGACTCAACCCGTGAAAAGCGCGCTCTGGAGGGCTCGCCCTTTATCAGCACCAATGGATTGCCTGACGGCTCTTTAATTCCGTATGCGGCGGTTCTGCATGGTCCTTTAAGTATTATCCCACCTGAAAGCCGCGTGTGGTATGCAGTGAGTTTTGAAGCCAACACTCTGAGGGAGGTGAATCGCTGTGCTTTAATTGCACAAACTGATCCGCATACCATACAGTGACCGACCCCAGCGGAAATATTTTTCTGCAGTTTTATGTTGCATTTTTATGAATAATCAATTTTAATAGTTTCAATCATATTGTAGAGGAGTTTGTCATGAAATCTTTATGCTGGTTGTTTTGCTGCTTACTTGTGTTGGGGCATGCGGATGGGGTTACGATAAATGAATCGACGCTGCCAGATTCTGCTTTTGCTGACCTTGAAACAAGCAGGCATATCGAGATCGTGCCGCTTGATCTGAATAAGGTGCGCCTTTTTTCAATCAATCTGGAGTTCGGCGGCTCAACGCTCTCAAATAATTATGAGATAGCCATGGGATGCTCCGATAGCGAAGGAGCA
>Ga0265294_10001973_pt1 | contig 27122 bp, 15 predicted proteins | sample MunlanPumphouse3_FD_192504 | JGI IMG/M metagenome (GOLD analysis project Ga0265294, IMG submission 192504) | Groundwater microbial communities from a municipal landfill in Southern Ontario, Canada - Pumphouse #3 | ecosystem: Environmental > Aquatic > Deep subsurface > Groundwater | place... | reverse complement strand
AGTATGGTTGATGCAAATAAGACATCAAAAAAAATAAACTACCAACTTGGATTTGCAAACATCAAATTAGGAGAAAATTCAAACCTATCATTCAATCCAGAAATCAAATTAGTCAATGATTATTCTTCAATGACCCCAAAAACCATTAGCCCAAGCTACGGCTTAAATATGAGAATATCATTCTAAGACTTAAATCATAGAACAATAACCCATAAAACAAAAATCAGGAAACAAGCATCAAACGATGAGTTTCCTGATTTTTTGTTATAATCTCTTTTCTTTTCAGACTAACTTAACGAATCACTGATTCAAGAAATTAATACGGCGTAATAATTTTTTAAAGTGGCGTTTCACGAAATTAATACGGCGTTTCATTTTACTATCTCTGCGTTTCGATAATTGTATTTACTTTCCTTTGTTTTCTTCTTTTTATTTCTCCTGAGATGAGGTTTAGTTCTCTTGAGGTTTGTCCTTTTACGGAGGAGTTTTCTTCTGCTCGGCGAAAGAGGTAGGGCATCATGGTTTTCACTTCGCCGTAGGGTACGTATTTTACTGCATTATAGCCTTCTTGTGCAAGGTTGTTGGTGATATTGTCACTCATGCCGTAGAGTTGAGAGAAATAGATGGAGGGGTGGTTTTTTGGGAGGTTGTGCTGGTGGATTAGTTCTGTTAGTAGGGCTGTGCTTGCTTCGTTATGAGTTGCGACCATGAAATCGATTGTGTTTACATTCTCGACTAAGTATTTTGTGATATTGTCAAAGTCTCTGTCGGTTGCTTCTTTGTCGGGTTGTATTGGGGATGGGTAGTTCTTTTCTTGGGCTCTTTTCCTTTCTAATTCCATATATGCTCCTCGAACTATTTTTAGCCCAAACTTATAATTACTATCTAATGCCATTTTGTGATGCATTTTTAATCTTTCTGAGCTGTCGTGGCGATACATCTGATAGGTGTTTTGAACTATTGCTTTGTCTTTATTGTAGATTGCCATATATTTCATTACCATTTTGTCCAGCATTGGTTGTATCCAGGTGTGTTCTGCATCAACAAGTATTGGTATATTTAGTTTATGTCCTTTTTCAAATATTTGCTTTACTCTCTGTTCTACTCTTTCAAATTCTTTTTCTTCTTCTTCTGTTAGCTTTTCTTCTTGACTTACTTTTACGAATAAATCAAATCTCCCAATTCCTGTTATTTTGAATACGCTAAATGGTACTGATTTGTGTTTGTGTGCAAAGTCTATGGTTTTCATTACTTGCTCGAAGGTGTTGTCGAAAAACTCCTCTTTCTCTTCTCCCTCTGCTGCATAGTCGAGTATGGTTCCAATATTTGATTTGCTTAGTTTGTCAACTGTTTTTGCACAGTCTTCTATTGAGCGTCCTCCAACGAAGTATTTATATATTGTATTTCTTATTATCCATTGAATTGGTAGGTGAAGGGTGAAGGCAATATTAACTAAGTGTTTGCCAATCTTGACCATAAAGGGGTTATTCATTACTTTGAATAGGAGGTAGGCTTCTCTTAGTTCTTTGCTTTTCTTGTTTTTAAATGATATTTCAGAGTTGTTAAAATCGATTGCTTTATAATTTAGTTCCATATTATTATTTTTTTTTGTGAATATTTCTATTGAATAAGTTTTGCAAATTTAATAAGTTTTTTGATTTATTGCAATAGTTTCGACAAATTATATTTTTTTTAAAATAAAAAGAGACGGAGTTTTGTTTTTCTCCGTCTCTTTATTGTTGTTAGTTTACTATGTTCTTTCTATCTAACGACTATCATTTTCTTTGTCAATCTGCGTCCTTCAAATTCAAGCACGTAGTAGTAAATTCCTTGTGGTAGGTTGAGGTTGTTAAGGGATATTTCGTGTTTCCCTTCTGAGTAGAATTTGTTTTCGTTGATTATTAACTTTCCTAAATTATTTACTACAAAGAATCTTGTTTTTCCAGCACTTGGCAGGTTGAATGAGATTGATGTTGACTGTTCTAATGGGTTAGGTACGTTTTGATCTAATGTGAATTCATTGTTTTCTACTTCGTCATCTAATCCAATCATTTCAGTTGTTTTGTAGATATAGGTTGTGTCGTTTGAACGGTTAGCGTCATGTTGATAATCAACCCAAGCAACTATATCGTATATCCTATCCATTTGTCTTGGTATCCTTTGATTGAATGTTAGATAGTTTATCATATCTGGATTAGGTTCGTTATATGGCCAGTTAAAGGTTTGGATAACTGGGTTTAACCAATCTCCATTAAGAACATATCCTGCATTGATTGTCATTGGGCCTCCAATTGTTCCAATGTTTCTTGCTCTTAGTTGAACAAGTGACATTAAGTTTGAGTTTTGTTCTATATAGATTGTATCACTCTTAGCGTCTCTTCTTCCAACATATAGGGTACATGTTGTGTCGTTATCCACATTATTATCATCTAAGATATGGACAAATCCACATATTCCATAATATGGTGCATTTGCTTTTGGAAGTGTTGCTTGGAAGTAGTGATGTCCTAAAGATCCAGCCGTTAGTGTGTTTCCTAAGCGGTATGTTTCTTGAACCATTGTTGTCCTATCTCCATTATAGTAGTATCCAACTGCGATATCTCTTATACCTACTGAGCTATTATTTTGGAATGTTAGTTGTACTCCAATATAGTCTGTGTTGTAGTCGTCAATTGTTACAAACTTAGCTTCAATGTCTCTTGTTGAGCTTGCTCCGTTAACTCTTCTGAAAAGTGTGTCATTATCATGGTAGTAGTCTCCCTCGAGCCCTGTCCATGTCTTTAGGTTGATTGCACCATAGGATGAACGGTAAGTTGAGTTGAAACGATATATATATTCTTCATTATTATAAAGAGGTGGGTTGAAACTGATTTCTTCACTAACTAAATCCTGTCCTGTAACTTTAAAATAAACAGGAAGATTAAAGATAGGTTGAATTCCTAAGTTCTTTAGACGAATTGAAATTTCAATATCATTATTAGCAACAACTACATCTGATGGACTTAATATTTCTTTTAAAGCAACGTCTTTAGCCAATGGTCCAATATAAACATATGTACTTAAAGAGTCATTATCGGAATAGAGGTCAGTTGGACTGAGTCGAGTAAATGCTGTTAGTTTAAATCGAAGTGGAAGGTAATCAAATATATATTGTCCATTATTAAATGTATATTCAGTTGTGTCACCAGGTTGAAGTGGTGTTGTTAGAGTTACGTTTTCTGTAACAGGAATATACATATTTTCGGCAGTATAGCAGGCTGTAAATTGAGTTATAGCTTCAGAACCGTAGTTTCTTACCTTAATTTTAGGGTAATAGGTTGATCCAAAATTAGGAAGTCGTGGTTCAGGATCAACTTTAACAACTCCCACATCTGCTGGTCTTAGAGCTCTCTTGATTTGGAAATCATCTATTGCAATACCGTCTTTAATTGTTGAACCTCCTCTGAATACAAATCTTAGTTGAAGTTTATTGCCAAGATAATTAACTCCTTGTATTGAATATGTATGTTTGGTCCAATTTGCCGAGCCTTCGAATCTATTTGAATCATTTACGTACCAGCTTGTTCCAAAGCCGTCGCCCTTTGCTCCAAGACGTGCCCAATCTCCCCTATCATTCAGGTACTCTACTTGAACATAACTACCTGTTCCTAATTCTCTTTTCATCATAAAGGTCATAGTATCTGGCTTGATAATACCTATATCAAAAATTGGTGAGTATAGAATGCTTTCATTATTTGCTGGATGCTTTCCTGCAAGGACAGTTTTCCAACAATTAGGAGCAGAGAAAGGTCCTTTTATATATGTGTTGCTTGGGTCTGGATTTCCAAATTCCCAACAATTGGTTGGTAGTAGTGGATTAACATTAAAGGCATAGAAGTCATCATAACCTTCTTCATCAAAATCACATTCATAAGGCATAAAGTATGTTTTAGGTATATAGGAGTTTCTTCTAATAGTGTCGTTTTCATGATAAATATCTCCATCAACATCAACCCATGCAACAAAGTTGGTTTGACCTGTTGGTATCATTTCATTACTACGAAGGGTTAATTCAATTCTATTTCCTGGATCAAGTAAACCATTCCAATTATAAACATCAGCCTGTCCATTCATTAGCCAATTTATTCTTGCACTTGTTAATGCAGTTGTTCCTGCATTTCTCAATACAACGTTTATATTGTTTAGCTGTTGAGTCAGGAATGTTTCTGGCTGAGTAAATTTAACCAATTCAGCATTAACTGGCCAAGTGTTTCTAACTAATACTTTATAGTCTTCAACTTCTCCAAATGTAGGAGATTCATCGCCATTGAAAACTGGGAATTTACTTCTTCCTTGCCATAAGATAACTCTCATTCTTGTGTTACCAGTTATAGTGCTCGCAGGAACAATAATTTTCCCTTTTGCCTCTAAGTCTGATGCAATGGTGTCTGAGAATACATTTTCTGATGCTTCAAATATTCCATTTCTATTCCAATCTATAAACACTCTAACATATCCGCCTATTTCGTTTTCAGCTATAAGTCCTGATGGTTTTTTAGCTTGAATATAGATTGAGTCGTAGATTCCTTTAAATAGAACTACCGGATTAATAATTTCAGTAAAGTTAGTATATGTTATTCCAGAATTATTAGATGAGTTATCCATGTTTCCTAACTGAACTCTTGTAATATCTAATGATAGTGGTGAGCCTGAAATGCTTGGTGGATAAATTGTATTTCCATTCTTAGGCTTCACAAGCCAAATCCCTGAGGTGTCATTGATTGCTGTTGCATCGCTTGCCACGTCAACCCATGCTCTTATTTTGAAATTAGAAATTCCCGTGAAGTCTGCTAACGAGTCGAACCTATAAATTAAATTGCCATTTGGTTGAACTGTATTAGTGCATAGTTCTGTTACAGTAATAATTGGTGAGTTTGCAGGGCTTGCTTTTTGTATGCTATATGTTAAATTAAAGTTTTGCATAGGCATAGTTCCATAGTTCGCAACCTTAACTTTAATTGTATCTCCTGATGTCATATAAACCCATCCTTCTTGAGGAGGCTCTGTAATTCCTTGTTCCTCTAATCCAATACATGCCCCATCAATTAGAGAACGATCTCTCATTGTAACTTTAATAGGGGTAAAGCGACTAACGCAAGGATACTGACCTGTTAAATTAACTCTTAGGTAGTAAGTTGAGTCAACAAATAATTGTGTTGTTTTATATTTTGTTGAAAGATTATAATTAGTTGGAGAATAGAAAGGATCCGCTAAGGTTGAGTCAGAATACCATTTTATTGCTAAGTTATTAATTTGACTTGCCCAAGGCTCTGCCCATGTTCCATAGTGTATTGAGGTGTCATGTGTAATTGGAGCAGGAGGTGAAACTCGAGAGGTAATGGTTGTGAAAGCTGAGGTGTCGTTTACCTTAACATTATCTTTTTCACATGAAGAGAATGTCCTTAGTTTCCAAGTTGTGTCAACAAGTCCAAGAGGGTAGAGGTTTGCAGTTTGATTAAATGTGTATATATATTGTTGGTTCTTTTGAATAAATATGCTACCATCATCTAATGGGAAAGTTAGTAATTCTCTTGCACTAAGTTCTGGTCTTCCTGTAACTTCATAGTTTAACCAAACAGAGTCAGCACTTGTTATGCTTGTTTCTCCAATACTCTTAATTGTCATTTGGATTTGGGTTTGGTATAATTGACATCTTTCAGTAATTCCAACAGTATTAACAACTTGTATATTAGTAGAAGGAATGGTTTGGAATTTTGTATAAATAGTGTCGTTAATATGAATAGTATCTCCAGTTAATTGTGTAAACACAAATAAATAAAGCGAGTCGTTTACATTTCTAAAGTGTAAAGGAGGGTATAGAGGATTTGAGATGATTAAATTAGTTGATTCCAATGATCCAAGGGGTTGAATAAAGGTTTGATTAACAGTTTGAATAACATGAGTTGTATCTACATTATATTTTAGTACAGCAGTTACTTTCACAGTATCCACACCATAGAGACCGAAGTTTTTAATAGAAAGTTCAACATTTAATGGTTGATTCTCTATGTATTTAACTGTTTGATCTGGAGTGATTATTTGAGTTGGTCCAGCATCAATGTTTGAGAAATCATATTCATAAGCTCCTATTGTTGGTCTTGGAGATATTGGTCTATTTCTACCACGTATATCATCTGTGTAGTCGTCTAAAGGTTCAGCCTTTCTAACAATATCGGAAGGATAGGTTAGACCAAGTAATGAATCGCTAATAAATGGATTAGAAACGTTTTGAGAAAGAGCATCCTGTGAGTTTGCAGTTTGAAGAAGAGCTATTGTTTGTTTTGGACCAGACCAGAAAATTGGGATTGTTCCATTTGTGAAGTAGTTATTATTATTTGATGCAGTAATTTGGTCTGCAGGTGAATTCACATAGTATGCGTATCCCTTTCCTGCATTCTCTAAGTTGTTATTTAAAACCTTTAAATCAGAACATCTTGTACCTACTGATAATGCTTTAGATACACTACTATAATTACTTGCTCTAACTTTTACAGTATTATAATATATTTTAGCATAGTAAACAGAGTCTAAATCTATTCCAGAATAATTAATTGCTGTATTGTTATATGTTCCACTTAATGAAATTGAATTGTTTATAAGTTCTAAAGGATTAAGTATTGATGAAAAGATTCTTCTTAAATAAATTCCAGTTCTTGGTTTTGTTCCTCCTTCAAGGTAAATATCATTTTTCAATATTTCAATATTGCCATAGATATTCCTAAGTGTTATTGCGTTTGAAATGTTTGCATTGGTATATTGTCTGAATTTATTATTGTTTAGATACAGGTTATTAATATCATTTAGGTTTGCTCCATCAAAAGCAAAATTATTAAAGAAGGAGTTTGTGATTTTTATATTAGTTGCATTTGAATCTGTGCCTGCTGAGGAATAGATGCTTGTTGCTCCTGCTTCAAAATTCACATTATCGAAGCTTATCAAATCATTTGTGCCAAGAATACTAACCAATTTAGCTGTTTCAAAAGCGAGGTTACTATGAGGTTTAGACTTAATAGTCATATCCTTAAATTGAATATTTGATGAGTTATTACTTATTTCAACTAATGTAGAATAGGTGCTATCGTAATTTTGAATTGTGAAGTTTTCAAATAGAATATTTACAGCTCCGTCTAATTTTAATGCGTATTTATCGGCATTGCTATCAGCATTATAATGAAGAACTATAAGATTAGAATCTACTGGATTGCCTCTAAAGGTTATTGTATTGCTGTTTTCTGTCCCTACTATTTGAGGAATAGATACTTGTTCATTATAGATTGCATTAATTGGATTAATGTTAAAAACAACATCTCCACAAATTCCAGAATTAACCAAAGCCGTTACAGCACTATTGATTGTTGGGAAATCTGCACCCGGTCCACCAATACTGAAATTAGTTATGCTTGTGTTATTTCCTATACATGCTGAGAATTCAAACGATATAGAGTCGTTTGTGTTAATAGGGTCACATGCAAGTGAAGTCCATGCTTTTATAATATTTATTCCTGATGTGAAGTTATAATTACCTATTGTAGCGACTGTGCTTGTATTTGGAGCTAAGTTCCCTGTCCAAATGTATTGTGTTTGAATCACGTCATTAATAGACCAATCAATAGGAGTAGTTAGTAAAGCTTCTGAACCAAAGTTTTTAATCTCAACTTGAATTGGTGTTTGAATTCCAGACATTACTGTTGTAGAAGATGGATTTGTAAAAGTAATTAATCCTACCTCGCAAGTTGGTGGTGATTCAACCTCAACAACAACAGGTGTTCTTACACTCGAGCAACCAAACTTATCGATATAAAATTTAGTATTAGGTCTTAGTGTTCTATTGACTGCCATTGCAGCTCCATTCCATGCACAGGCATTAACAGTCCCACTTGTATAATATAAAGAAGAGTTGAATGGGGTTATTGAGTATCGGGTTTTTATAAGTTTTGCAACCGTTCCTTCTCTTTCGAAACAAATTTCAATTACAATATTTGATGTTCCATCATAGTAGAATGGGTGAGTGAATTGGAAGTTTTTCCAGCCTAAATTACTTGTTGCTATGGCTAAACTTGTATTGCTATAAACTTCATTAAGATCATAAATCCAAGTTGAAAGAAATTCTTGATCGGTAGTTCCAATCTTAATTGTATAGTTTAATAGATTTGTTGCAGATGCTATGCTTGCAATGTCAAACATAAGACTATTAATATTCCCCTCACTAAATCCAAGATCTGACAATTCAGATGCTTTAAATAAGTATTGTTCTTTTACATTTTTAATATTTCCATTAAGAGCAGAAGGATAGGTTGTGCTGATAGTTGTTGCTTGACCCAACTGTATTGTGTCATATGCAATTATCATCGCTCCAACATAGAAAGTGTCTGTTTCATATAAAATTGGTGTTGTATATGATGTTCTGCTTAGCTCATTTAATGAGTAAAGAGAATTATACCATATTAGCATATCATTTCCTATTCCTGTTGCATTTAATGTTGTTGAGCTTGCATAAGGGATTAAGACATCAGTTGAGGTTGGAGCATAAGGAGTTTTTAGTGATGTGATTTGCATTGAAGATGTATCATTCAAGTGAATAGCATCAAAGCTAAGGTTTGAGAATGCGACTATTCTAAAGTTTTTATTTGAAGTGTTAGCAGAAAGATCAATTCTTTGTGAGAATATATAAGTTATGGTGTCAGATGGTGGAATTGTAATATTGCAAGTGTCAAAATATGTTTGAATAAGAGTTGAACCCTCATAAATTTGCAAAGCTAAAGGAGTCGAGTTAGATGCTTGAACTCCAGTATTGGTTACTCTTAATTCAACTTGTTCGTTTGTTAATGTACACTCTTCTGGTTGGTTAATTCCTACTAATCTAACCCTGCATACACCTGGGTCAACACTCGGCACTCCACTAACGTGAACATTATAAGGAGACATAAAGCCAAAGCAACCATTATCATAACTTACAATATGAGTTGAGTCAATAGTTCCAATGGTCATTATTTTTGTTGCAGAGGAAGGCACCCAACCTATTGAGTCTTTTGCATTATAAATATTTCTAATCAATCCAGCAATGCCGATTGAAGTTGTTCTGCCTATGCCACTCCAAACAGTGGTCGGGATTGTGTGGTAATTTACATCGAAGTATGCTTTGTTTACTACACATACATCAATATAGGTGTTGGTTGCTGTATCTTTAAGGAAGAGACCCATTTTTGAATTTGCATTGAAATAACCAGCTCCAACATTCAAATAAACTGATGAATCCTGAGATGTACCATTTGATAGTTGAAGAACAACTGATGTACCAGCAGGTAGAATATGGTCACCAAATATTGTTGACTTTAAAAGATTTTGATTAAGAGTGTCTGTTGCACCCCTTGTTCCTGAAATATATCCAAACTGTATCCCCTTAAGGTTTATTGCTCCATTTCCATAGTTGGATATTTCAACTAAGTTGTTAGTGTTAAGGTATGAAGGAGGGTTCGGTGTTAAGCCTTGAGAGTTCGCAGCTTTTGAGAACTGAATTTCGGATATTTTTAATGATGGTATTTCAGATTTTCTTGAGAAGTAAAAAGTTGTATCACTAAATAAACGAGATGTTTGATAGTTATGAGATTTAAGTATAGGGTCGAAATCAGTATTCCTTAAGAACCAATAAATTGAATCATTTGATACTACTGATAGATTTATAGAGTCTCCATAATTTATTGTTGTATCTTTTGGAGCAAGTGCTGCAAGTTGATGACGGGATAGTACATTGAAAACAACAGTGTCATTAGTGCGAATTATATCTGCGGCTAAAACTGCAAACGCTGTAACCTTAAATGTTCTATCTGCATTTGTTACCCCAAAATTATAAGGGTTTCTAAATGTGTGTGTATAAATAGTATTTGGTGCAACTGCAATGTGAACAGTGTCTTTTTGTGCAGCCGTTACAGCTAAATTATCAATTTTATACCAGAACTGCAAGCTATTAGCTGCAATAGGATTTGTACTAATGTTGGAGTATGTGATTGTGATATATTCGCCACCTAAACCGCAGGCTGAAATATGTAGGTTTCCATCAGTTCCAACAGTTTCAATTCCACCATCAATTCTTCCTTCTTGAACAAAAACGTTGCTCGGAGGTGGTGCAAACTGATCAGCCCCAATACAAGGAGATGCTGGTCGGGTAAGTGAGGCATAGTCGTCATTAATTTCAGGTAGTAGATTAGCACCCTTAAAACAAAGGAATGAATTAGAAGTATTAAGAATATTCCAATCGGTAAATAAAGGATTAAAATCATAGCTAAATGCATCTCCAGCAATCGTTGTTTGCCAGTTTTCAATTGATGTACAATTGGTTGAATTGTATCTCCAAAGAACTAAGCTTGGAGCAGAAACCATTGTATTGAATTTATAATAAATATTATTGCTAAAGTCTAAGTCGGTAAGATTTGTTGTTCTTGCATAAACTGCATAACCATAACCATCGCTAATTAAAATATTGTTTTTAACTCTAATAGATGAAAGGATTTGATTAGCATTTGTTGTTCCAACACTTAGGGCGTATGAAACAAGACCTGTTCCCTGATCTTTTGCATAAACATTATTATAGGCAACTAAAAGATTGCTTCCTGAAATAATATTTATACCATAGACATTAGCAGTTGATGTTCCTCCTGAGTTCCCATTATATACACTAATCTTATTGTTTGCAATAGTTGAAACTGTGGTTGAAGCCAATGCATCACTAATAGCAATTGCACTAACATTATTAAGTGTAAATAAGTTTTTAGTTATCTTGAAATTTTTAGATGACTGAACTAAAACATTATTAGTTGAAGTTGCGTTGATAGTTCTATTATTTATGAATTTATTCTTGCTAATAATAGTGTTTTGAGAATATTCAACATGAATAGCTTTTCCAAGGTTGTTGATAAAGGAAGAATTTGTTATCGATACTCCATTCCCCAAATTTGCAGGAGAGGATCCTTTGATGTATAATTGAGCATCAGCATCTCCATTAAAAATACAGCTGTCTATAATTATATTATTTGCTGCACCAATATTAATGTGATAAGTAGGTCTTATCCCATTTGGACTTGTAACAAATGAGCATTTCTTAAATTCAATATTACTTGTTGTATTTGAGAATTGCACAATATTAGATGGTCCACATTCATTACTTATCAAACAACTATCAGCAGAATAGAAACCAATGTTTTCGAACTTATAGTATTTAGCTCCTGAGAGATTGTAATTACTATTTGCAACCTTTACTGGTTTTAAAAATACCATTTGGTTATTAGTTGCACTAACAAATTTAATATAGTTTGCTGTTGAGCTACCTGTAATATTAGTAGGGAAAGATAGTGTATCGGTATAGTATTGGTCTGCAGGGAGAGCAGTAACTCTAAATGTTACAGGTCCTGAAACACCACAACCTTGAAGTGTCTTAAAGGCTTCTTTGAAACTTCTAAAAGTTTTTTCTGCCGAAACTCCACTAACATTACCAATAGCATATATTCCGCTTAAAGGTCCATTACATGAAACTATTTCAAAATAAGCAGTATCGTTTTCAGGCTCCCAATCTATATGACCTATTATTTGGTCTGTCCAAACTTTAATATGTCTGTATCCAGGAGTAAATGAAATGCTATTAGGAAATTGATAATCGACAGATGTGTATTGTCCCATAGCTGGATTTGAAGGAAGTGTTCCAGTCCATGTTCCTGCAAGAGTTGGGGTTGCTACATTATCAATTTTATATTTTACAACAATTCCATTAGTAATAGAGGCAGAACCGTAATTATTAATTTTTACTTTAAAGTTTGTAGGAGTATTTGCAGTTACTATGAGATTTGAAGGAGATAAGAGTGTGCTGTCAATACCCACGTCATAAGCAAGTTTGCCTTCCTTAATAAAGTTAAATTGAAAATTAGGTCTAAATCCAATTAAACCATCCCCATTATTAAAAGGTGAAATACATGCGGTTTGGTATCCACTTGACTGGTACATTTGTCCTGTTTGTGCAGACGGAACAGAGCCACTTGCCCCTGGAGCTACAATGCTTTCCATTTTTGTTGTTCCACCAACAGAACTGCCGGCTACATTTTCCCAACAAACTTTAATTATTATATCGCTAAAACCATCCCAGATAAATATATCAGAAAATTGAAGATATTGCCATCCAGTAGGAGGGACAACTAAACTTGATCCAAAACCATATACCTGTTGCAATTGACCATTATAACAATCTGTTGTAGATAAAGCTAAATTAGGAGGAATATTAGCAATATACATATTGAATCCATTCATTGTAAAGCCACTTGCTGCTTGAGTTAAGTTATAACCTAAACCATCCAGCTTCCCAGCACTCATACCTTTTGCCCTAAGTTCAGAGCCTCTATATCTAAATTGAAATAGATTTTTGATAGAATTAGTTTTCATCATTAGCTCTTGAGAAGATAGACCTGTGTTTTGAAGAGGATCAGAACCTACATATTCCCTAACGCTTTTAAATTCGTTCCACCTCTCGTATTCAAAAGGAAAAGTTAATCTATTATATTTAGAGTCATTCAAAACAATTCTCCACTTTGTTATTGTGTCGTATCCTGTAAAAGGGATGTATCCAACATAGTTATTAGAAGTGGAATTTAATAATAAAGAACTTCTTCCAACTGTTTGAGAAGAACCTAAGATATATTCTACAAAAATAGAGTCAGCATTAGCAGGTGGTGCTGATTGAAGGAAACCAACATCAATTTCAACCTTAATGTCAGCAGAGTTTGGGTAGTTTAACATGTTCGGAGATGAAATACGAGCATTTAGTTGAGGAACACGAACAGTGTTTCCAGCAGTAGAAGATTGATATAATCTAAAATCGTCAATATACCATCCAGCGAAAGTGTTAGCAAGGGTTGTTGCAGAAAGCTTAAATCTGATTTGAAAACTTGTTGCTTCTCCCAATATACTATTTAAATAAAAAATCTCATGCCTCCAATAAGAATTATCTAATTGAGTTTCTGGAATATCCGTATTAGATCCTGACCAATAACTTGTTCTAACAAAGTTACCGTTCCAGTTCACACTACCAACAATACCACCACCATAAGTGTTGTCATAAGTCGGAGTAGAGCCTGAGGTTGCAGTTAAAGGTCTCCAAATGCCTCCGTTTACAGAAACTTCCACTTGTCCAGAGCCTTCAGGATTCTTCAAGATAGGAATATGGTCAAACTCTAACCTTACATTACAAAACGGATTACGAGTGTAAATAGGTGAGGTTAAGGTAACGGAAGCTGTTGTGTTATTCTTCATCCTAATACTCTTTGTGCCCCTACTAACAATGTTAGAAATCGCTTGAATATTTGTTGTTGAAGAAGCTGTCCATCCTATTGGAATCCCAGCCTCGAAATCGTTAAAAGTAATTGCAGTTGGTTGTGCCAATGAAGCTAAGCCAAACATTAACAAACTTAAACAAAGTAAACTTACTCTTTTCATGATGTTATTATTGTTGTATATATTATCTATATTTTATTCTAAAATGAAGATTGTCACTCAATTGAAATAAGTTATTTCTTAATTTCAACTTTTATTTTAACTTACAAATGTACATATATTTATCGTAACAGCCAAAAAACTTAATGCATTACTTCAATAATTACAACAACTAAAAAACTGAAAAAGTAAGTAGAATGAAAAAATATATTACATTTGCAAAGTAAAACTACATAATTTTATACGTTCAAATAAACTAAAACTGATTATGAGAAACTTGTTTTTATTGATTTCACTAAGCCTTGTATTTGCTTTAAATACTGACCTTTACGCACAATCTCCAGAAGAAAGCTGTAAGATAATTGAAACTGAAATTAAGGGAGATATCTACAAACAGTTTTCAGTAAATTCAAATGGTTATTTAACATATATTTGGACAAATGCTAAGTCTAATTCAGAAACTCTAATCACTATTGATCTAACAAAAGTTACTGTCAGTAAAGATGTTTCTCAAAGAGGATATAGAGTTTTTATAAATTGTATTGATGGAATAGATTGCATAAATGAAAAGGGGAAGCTTGGAGATGACGAAACCTACTATGCAGACTTTGCAAAAACTTTTTTCCCAGCAGAGGACGAAAGAGGAATGGTTATAATCTACAACCAACTAATGTTCCTTTTGAAATTAGGCAATACCAACAGATAAAAGGATTATTCCTTAACATCCATAGCCTGCCTTAAACCACTTCCAAGCATAATAAAAGCTAAAACCAAAAGCATAATTGCAAGCCCAGGAATGATAGCCATATAGGGTGAATCAAGAATAATATAACCATAGTTTTCCTTAATCATAGTTCCCCAAGAAGGCATAGGAGGTTGAACACCAATACCCAAAAAGCTTAGGCCAGCCTCTTGAAGAATTGCAGTTGCAAAATTTGAAGCCGTAATAACTGTTGCAGCTCCAACAACATTAGGCAGAATATGCTTAATAATAATCCTTGAATTTTTAAACCCTAAGGCTCTTCCAGCCTCAACAAATTCCTTTTCCTTTAGCGATAAGATTTGACCCCTCACAACTCTTGCAACATCAACCCACATCGTCAGTCCAACAGCCACAAAGACCTGCCAGAAACCCTTACCAAGAGCAAATGTTATGGCAATAACCAAGAGAATAGTCGGAATAGACCAAACAACATTAATAAGCCACATAATCAAATTATCAACCCATTTACCAAAATAAGCAGCAATAGCACCAAGGCTAACTCCAATAATCAATGAAATAATGATTGAAATAAAACCCACCGAAAGGCTAACCCTTGTACCAATCATAAGCTGAGAAAGTAAATCCCTACCATAACCATCAGTACCAAGCCAAAAAGTCTTATTCTTTATTTCGTAGTTTGTCTTTGCCTTATTAAATCCAATCACATCTCCACTGTTAACCTTTTCTCCAGTATAGAGTTCAAAAAAAACACTATCCCCTTTTTCCCAATGCCTATAAATAGGTTGAGAAGAATAGTTGTTCTTAGTTCCAAAAGCAAGATGTTTAAAGAAGTTTTTTTTCTGTTTTCTCTCACCCTCGTATATCCTTAGGAAATCAATCCTAAAACCAGGTTTCTTAGTCGTTAGTTCAAGATACTGATCATTAGCAAAAGGAGTCTGGTCAGGAGTAATAGTATAACCTAAGACTGCAATAAGAGTAAAGAAACCAATAATAAACAAGCTAAACATAGCCATTTTATTTTTCTTTAGTTTCTTCCACACCTCTTGATTAACAGAGCTATACTCTATCTCCTTTTTTCCTTTCCTTCTTAAAAACATAGTCTTTATTTTCCCTTAATAGTAAAGGCTAAGGCGTAGAGTTTGATTTGTTTAATCATCGATAACAAACCATTGCTCCTTGTTGGAGAAAGGTGAGTTGAAAGACCAATTTCATCAATAAAATGAAGGTCAGCATCATAAACATCTTGTGGCTTTTGATTATTAAAAACCCTAAGTAGGAGGGTAACAATCCCTTTTGTAATCACAGCATCACTATCAGCCTTAATGCTCATCCTCCCATCAACCATCTCAGCACTAACCCAAACCCTTGACTGGCATCCCTTAATAAGATTAGTTTCTTTCTTCTCCTTCTCTTCAATAATTGGACAATCTCTCCCAAGTTCGATCAAATAATTATACTTATCCATCCAGTCCTCAAACATTGAAAACTCTTCAATAATCTGTTCTTGTATCTCTTTTATATTCATCTTGTTTTCTTTATTAATTTATTTTTATCATTTCTAATATCTCATCAACATAGTCCCTATTATTAGCAAGACGAGGAATTTTATTCTGTCCTCCAAGCTTACCCTTACTCTTTAGCCACAAATAGAATGTACCCTTTTCAGCAATATTAATTTTAGGACTTTGTAGAATAATATTCTTATAACGCTTTGCCTCATAGTCTGAGTTAAGCTCTTGTAATGTAATATCTAATATTTTGGAAAACTTCTCCATATCATTTGGCTCCTTATCAAATTCAATAATCCATTCATGGTATCTGGTTTCGCCCAAGAAAGGTCCTGCTGTATATTCACTAACAATTGCATCCGTAGCAGCACAAGCAACCTCCACAGCCCTGTTTGAATTATCTGAAATAAGCTCTTCTCCACAAAGATTAATGAAATTAGTAGTCCTACCAGTAATCTTGAACCTAAAAGGTTTAATTTCAGTAAACATAACCGTGTCACCAATAATATATCTCCAAAGACCACCATTAGTAGAAATCACCATAGCATAGTTAACATTTTTCTTAACCTTAGATAGATTAATTATCTTTGGATTCTCTAAACCCAGCTCATCTAATGAAACAAACTCATAGTAAATTCCATAATCTAATAGTAGGAGAAGAGAGTCTAAGTATTTGCTATCTTGAAGACCGAAGAACCCCTCCGAAGCATTATAGGTCTCCATATAATTAATATTATCAGGAAGAAGTTTATTAAACTGCAACCTATATGGGTTAAAATTTACTCCACCATGGAAATAAGCCTCAAGATTAGGCCAAACCTCGTGAAGACTCTTGCCTGTATGTTCAACCACACCATTCAAAAGCACCAACATCCAAGACGGAACACCCGACAAACTAACAACATTTGATAAAGAAACCTCCTTAATCATTTCCTGAAGCTTCGACTCCCACTCAGGCATAAGAGCAATTTCTTTTTTTGGAGTGCGGAAAAACTCAGCCCAATAAGGTAAGTTATCAATTAAGATTGCAGAAACATCACCAATAAAAATATCAGAATTAGAGTCTGATGCCTGAGCCGATCCACCCAAAGCCAAAGATTTCCCTGAAAAGATTTGACTATCCTCATAATTGTTAATATAAAGTGCAAGCATATCCTTACCACCCTTATAGTGACACTCCTGAAGACTTTCCTCACTAACAGGAATAAACTTACTCTTGCTTGAAGTTGTTCCAGAAGATTTTGAAAACCATTTAATCTCACTACTCCAAAGCAGGTTTTCTTCACCCTTTCTAATTCTTTCAAAAAAAGGCATAAGAGAATTATAGTCGCTTAGAGGCACCCTCTCATTAAAGGTCTCCCAGTTCTTAATCGACTTATAATCATAAAATTTCCCCCAAACAGTGTTCTTAGCTGATGAAATAAGATCATGGAAAACCTGATTTTGCACCTCGAAAGGATTATTCATAAAATGCTCAATTTGAGGAATCCTTGTCTTAATTATCTTATTCATTAACTTATTTACAATCATTGCCTTTTGGGTTTAAATAAATCTACTTAGGAGCCTTTCTAATCAAAAACACACTAATTATTGCAAATACAAATATAGGAATTAAAACTGAAATAATAGGATGTAAGTTTCCTTTTGTTGAAAAAACAGATGTAACCTTCATCATCATAATAAAACTAAAAGCAATAGTAATTCCAAAAGCCAGGTTTAATCCAGTTCCACCTCTTGTTCTTCTTGAAGATAACGAAACACCAATAAGAGTTAGTATAATAAAAGCAAGAGGATTAAACAACCTTTGATACTTCTCAATCAAATAAAGATTAATATCCTTTGAACCTCGCTTAGTCTCTTTCTCAATAAAATCATTAAGCTCCGAAAAAGTCATAGTCTCAACCTTAGCAGTAATTATATTGAAGTCAGAGGGTTTTATTCCTAAGTTCATATTTGTTTTATCTCCTGTTTCCAAGCTCTCCTTCAAACCATCAATAGTCCTAATCTTATAATCGGTCAGCACCCAATTCTTTTTAACAGAGTCGTAAGCAATGCTTTGTGCCGATATCTTCTTGCAAATCCCTTCCTCAGAAAAGGTCTCCAAGGTAAAGCGATAACCAGTTAGATTGAAATTATTAAAGTTTTGAACATAGACATGATTAAGAGAGTCAATCTTAACGTGAATATTAAAAGTCGAGTTCTTATAAGGATTACGCCAATAAACCTTTTCAAATTCAATCCTCGGCTTATTAACCATTGGGATAAGAACATTAGTTAAATAAACATTGAGAAGAGCAACGAAAATAGCAGCCACAAGGAAGGGTCTTAAAAACCTCCTAAAACTAATGCCAGCACTAAGAATAGCAATAATTTCAGACCTTGAAGCCATCTTAGAGGCTAAGAAAACAACAGCAATAAAGAAGAAGAGATGACCAAAAAGATTAACAAAATAAGGGATGAAATTGATATAGTAAGTAAAGATTATTTCTTTTATAGGCGCCTGCCTTTCAAGGAAGTCATCAAGCTTTTCTGAAACATCAAACACAATTACAATCAAAATAATAAGAGCAATAGCTAAGAAGAAAGTAGCCAATAATTGCTTTATTATATACTTATCAATTTTCTTTAACATCTTATAATCTATTAGTAACCTTCTTAACCATCATAGTTTTCCAAGCCCTATAATCACCCTCAATAATATGCTTCCTTGCCTCTTTCACAAGCCAAAGATAAAACGCCAAATTATGAATGCTTGCAATCTGAAGAGCTAAAATCTCCTTAGCAACAAACAAATGTCTTAAGTAAGCCTTAGAATATAAAATATCAACAGAGCTTGTACCATTAGCATCAATAGGGGAGAAGTCGTTTTTCCATTTCTCATTCCTCATATTAATAATGCCCTCCGAAGTAAATAACATACCATTTCTACCATTTCTTGTAGGCATAACACAATCAAACATATCAATACCCATATCAATACACTCCAAAATATTAGCAGGCGTTCCAACACCCATCAAATACCTTGGCTTATCCTTAGGCAAAATAGAGCAGCACAAATCAGTCAACTCATACATATCCTCAATCGGCTCACCAACCGAAAGACCACCAATAGCATTCCCCTCAAGCCCATAAGAAGCAATCCTCTCACAGCTCTCCCTTCTCAAATCCTTATATACAGAACCCTGCACAATAGGGAAAAGCGATTGAGAATGACCATAAATAGGCTCAGTCTCATTAAACCTCCTAACACACCTTTCCAACCAAGAATGCGTAAGCTTCATCGAGTTCTTAGCATAATCATAGTCGCAAGGGTAGGGCGTACACTCATCAAAAGCCATTATAATATCAGCACCAATCACCCTTTGAGTATCCATAACGTTCTCAGGAGTGAAAATATGCTTACTGCCGTCAATATGAGAGCGAAAAATAGCACCCTCATCCGTAATCTTCCTATTATGACCAAGTGAATAAACCTGATAACCACCACTATCGGTAAGCATAGGCATGTTCCAAGAATTAAATTTCTGAATCCCACCAGATGCCTGAATAATATCCAAACCAGGTCTAAGATAAAGGTGATAAGTATTACCTAATATAATTTCAGCCTTAATTTCCTCTTTTAGTTCCGAACAGTGAACAGCCTTAACCGAGCCAACAGTACCCACTGGCATAAAGATAGGAGTAAGAATATCACCATGATCTGTTTTAATCTTACCAGCTCTGGCGTTGCAATCCTTTGATATAGCGTCAATAGTAAATTCCATCAATAGTTATTAACAATAAATGTTTAGAAATATTTGGACAAAATTACTATTAAAATGCGAATTTATCATATATTTGTTTGTTTTTATATTAGTAAGGTATATGGGATTTTTAGTTTACACGTTTGATACAGTAGGGATTATATTTGCAATAAGCATATCAGCATTAGTACTTTTTCAAGTTTTATATTATATTATCGTATTTGGACGCACCTGCTTCCATAAAACACCGAAAACAGAATTAGACCATTTTCCGTCAGTCTCTGTCGTAATATGTGCAAAGGACGAGGCATACAACCTTGAAAGAAAACTACCCTTCATCCTCGAACAACAGTACCCCAACTTTGAAGTCGTAGTAGTCAATGACGCCTCCAAAGACGAATCCCAATACATCCTGCGAGTATTACAAGAAATCTATCCCCACCTCAACGTAGTCCATCTACACGAAAACGTAAACAAATTCTTAGGCAAGAAATACCCCATCTCCATAGGCATAAAATCAGCCAAAAACGATATCATACTACTAACCGAACCCGACACCCAACCCTCAGGCTATAACTGGATAACAGAAATGGTAAAAGGCTTTGACCCAAAAACCCAAATGGTCATAGGCTACACCAACTACGAAACCAAAAAGACCCTACTATCGAGCCTAATACAATACGAACACCAAACCTCAGCCATAAACTACCTTGGCAACGCAGTCCTCAAAAACCCCTATATGGGAACAGGAAAAAACTTAGCCTTCACCAAGAAAATGTTCTTCTCAGTCAATGGCTTCATCTCCCAATACAATATCCCAGTGGGGGAAGACCAGCTCTTTGTCAACAAATATGCCCATTCCAAAAACACCAGAGCAGTCCTCACAAAAGACTCCATCAATCAATCCTCACCCAAAGAAAAATTCTTTGAATGGATGCTACAAAAGAAGAGAGACTATAGAAGCCTATCCTATTTCAAACTCAAAGACAAACTCACCGTCTCCCTAATGCCAATCACAACAACCCTCATCTACTGCCTGCTTGCCCTAAGCCTCTACAACCACTTCCCATGGGAATATGTAGTCATAGCACTAATCATCAAATACACCTTCCAAATCATCATCTACTTCAAAACCTCACGCAAATTAGGCACCAAACAAATAGCATTTTTAGCACCAATCTACGAAATCATATTCTTACCAATCAATACTATAATAAGAATTAGTTCGTTACTAACAAAAAGGAATCAATGGAAGTATTAGCATCACAACTAACTGAAAAAGCAATAAGAGACTACCAGCTTGTGTGTTTAGCACGAGACCAAGGGAGTCAAAAAGCTTATGCAGACCTGATGAATACTTATAGAGAGCCAATCTACTACATGCTCCTAAAGATGACCAATTCCTCAGTCGATGCAGACGACCTAACCCTTGAAGCCTTCGGAAAAGCTTTCAAATCACTCGCCCAATACACTCCCGACTACGCCTTCTCAACCTGGCTATTTCGCATAGCAACCAATAACTGCATAGACTTTATACGCAAAAAAAGAGCAAAGACAGTCTCCATAGACAACCTCTACACCAATGTCGATGGCGAAGAAGTAGGCATAAACATCCCTTCAGAAACCTTAGACCCAGAAGAGAAAATCATAGAAAAACAAAAGATACTAATGATGCGAGAAGTAGTCTCCAGACTAAAACCCCACTATCGCACCTTAGTAGAACTACGCTACTTCGACGAACTATCCTACGAAGAAATTGCAGCAAAGCTCGACCTACCCCTTGGCACAGTCAAAGCCAAACTCTTCAGAGCAAGAGAATTCCTCTACGACCTAATGAAGAACTCAATAGACAAAATCTAAACCCAAAGATTTTTTTTTCTTTCAATCATCTAATTAACCCTTCCCTTTTATTATTCATTAAAAGAGGAGTGCCAAACATCAAACCCCACCCCAACCAACGTAGAGACGCCGATTTATCACGTCTTTATTTGTTTTATCGCATCTCTTAGTAATAATGTTGTTGTGGTATATCTTCGCTCCACCTCATATTTACTATTAGGAAGTCTATCTTAAAAAAGTAACAAGCCTTTGAGTTATATGAATTATAATTAAAAATCTAAACTCCTTCCGTAATCTGTTTCAGGTTCTTTTGCAAGGAATAAATCAAATTGTTTTTTATCATTAAAGCCACGTATCTTGCTCTTATATTTATCAAATATTTGAGGGTTCTCAATTTCAAGCTTTCTTTGTATGCTGATAGTTAAAAAATCTTCTTCTTTATCAATTCCAAGAAACTTACGATTTGCAAGGTTTGCTGCAACGCCTGTTGTACTACTGCCTGTAAAAGGATCTAATATCCAATCATTCCTACGTGTTGAAGCTAAAATAATTCGTGTTAATAATGCTAATGGCTTTTGAGTTGGGTGTTTCCCACAGCTTTTCTCCCAAATAGCTATAGCTGGCAACTTCCAAACATCTTTCATTTGTTTGCCACCATTTATCTCTTTCATCAACTCATAATTATAATAATGGGTAACCTTATGCTCTTTTCTTGCCCAAATTACAAATTCAGCTGAATGAGTAAAGTATTTACAGCTTAAATTTGGTGGTGGATTACTCTTCTCCCAAGTAACGCAATTAAGTATTTTGTAATCTAACTCAGTGAGCATTTGGGCTACAGAAAAGATATTATGAAATGTACCACTTATCCAAATAGTTCCATTATCACACAGCTTTTCTCGACAAGCTTTCAACCAATTATAATTAAACTCATTATCTTTTTCAAACCCTTGCGACTTATCCCAATCACCTTTATCAACCTTAACTTGTTTGCCACTTTGAACAGAAATCCCACCATTTGATAAGAAATAAGGAGGGTCAGCAAATATCATATTAAACTTAAAATCAAATTGACCTAAAAGCTCAACACAATCACCTTGTAAAAGAGTGAAGTTTCTATCGCTTGATTTAAAAAAGGGTTTAATCATTACTTCCAAACATCTTCATACAAATAATCTTTTAAATAATTTATTCTATTCTCAATCTGGATATCTCCCCATTCCGTATTTGTTTCAAAAACTTCTTTTGTTGATATTATTTGCGAGTCTTTTAGTATTATGTTTTTCTTTTGTTGATAAATTGCATTTCCAATAGAAGAATTAATCCCAGAATCTAGTAAAACAAGATTCCCTATACTTTTAATTTTTGAAGGGTCTTTTAAGCTAGACCATTTAGTTTGTTTCTCAGGATAAATATGCTCTATACTTGTATTTATGAGTAATGAATTAATATTTTTCTTACGTTCTATTTTAATTAAAACATATTTGACTAATTCCTTTTGTTTGACTTCCAACTTTGAATAATACAACTTTTTTTCAAAATTTGAATCATATTCGATTTTATTTGGTATCCTCAAATTTAATTCTTTAATTATTTTTTCTAGTATTAAATGTTTTTTTTCAGTTGTTGTACCTTCGGTTAGTAATTTAGCATACTTTGAATACATTTGGTCAAAACCAGAAGATCTATTTGAACAAATAGCATTATGAATAAAATGTACTTTTTCAATAGAAGACAATGTTTTTACAACCATTTTCCTCTTGATTTTTCCACTTAGATATTCTCTTAATAATGACATGAGGAATGCATTTGCAACTACAATTTTGAAAACTTGAGTAATTGCATATATTGACTCAAATAAACAATAATCTGCAGTTTTCCAGTCCATTTGATCAGGAAGAGTAATTTTTCTGAAAATATCAGAATCTCCTTTTAAATTAATTAAGAAAGCTTTAACTCCTTCTTGATCTTTATCCTTTAAGATTTTAAAAATTTCTTTAAAAATTCTCTTGTCAGATACTTTCTTAAAACGAGAAGCATAGAAATTATTCAAAAACTTTGTACTACCTATGGTATTCCTCAATATAATATTCCAACTATCATTTGGCTCATCAATATGAGGTAAAGTTGGGTAGTTAATAAATATAGTGTTTTTTACTAAATCAATTGGTTTTAAGTCTTTGCCTGTAGCATTCAGCGTCATAAAAATCGTATTTGCACTAACAATATCAGTTGCTGCAACAAAAATTGCTTCTAAATCTAACACTTTATCTCTTAACTCAATCAAATCTTTCTTACTATGCTTTGAAATGTACTTATAAAACTTGTCGTACACTAAGACGATTTTCTTTTCTCCATTCTTTTTCGGATTATGGGTTTTGTCTTTTTCATTAGGTTTATTCTGAATATAAGATTGCAAAATTGGATAAGGCATTTTATTTTCTAGTACAGGGAAAGGCTTGTTCTCATCGTTTACACCAAATATATATTTGTTATGAATACCGTCTGCATAGTCATCTTCACCTAAACTATAAAAGTAATCTCTAATCGCACATAGTATAATAGTTAAGGTAGTTATCCTTTGTTGCCCATCAATTACTTCGAATTCGGAACCATTAAAAGCTCCTTTGAAAACCATATGACCAATAAAATATCCATCCCCTTTTTTTGTATCTTCAATATCTTCTATTAATTCAAAAAAATCTTTATCATCCCAAGCATATTCTCTTTGATAATTTGGAATAATGAATTTCCCCTTTCCAAATATATTTCTTACACGTAAATTTCTAGCTTCTACTTCCATAATATAATCTTTTCTAATATACCACTGCTTAGCATTTCGATATTTAGTAAATAATCAGCTCTATCATAGTATTCACGTAATGGTCTTTGAGTACCTTTCCAACCAGCACCATCTGTTATCCATATAAAATCATAACCTTGTTCGTGATAACGATTATACATTTCAATATATTCAGTTGCAGTAGATTTTAGCTTTGAGCCACCACCACTATAAAAATTTACTTCTATTAAGTATAGTTTATTGTTTTTAAATATGACAAAGTCAATTCTACGTGATGATTTGTCTACTTTTAGCTCAATACCCCATTTGGCTTTTATCGTTTTTGCTGTTGCTTCAGATAGGTATTCTGCATCGTTTTTAGTACAGAAATCTTCTATAAATACCTCTACAATACCCTCCATCATAGTACCACTACGATTTTTACGCCCGTTACTATCTAAACCAACTTCTACACCAACAGCATAATCAACTAAGCTTTTAATTTTCTTGTCTTTTAAAATATCAGCTAAACCTGATTGTAATATAAATGATGCTAACTTTTCGGCATCTTCTTGGGTAGGTTCTTTTATAGTGAAATCAAACTTATGAGAGATAAAGTTTTTAATATCAATTAATACCTCAAATGATTTTTCTCTGGAAGCAATTAAATAAGGAAAAGCTTTGATAACATTAGGATATTTAATAATTAGAGAAACTAAAGCAGAATTAATATCTTCTTTGCCAATAAGTACATTTAATAAATTTAATTCTGTTTCTATAGGTTCAAGATTTCTAAAGACCTTTTCCCAATTCACAAACCAATCAAAAGTGGTTATTTTATTACGAAATGTATTATTCAAATATATAAACAATTCATCATCGCTATTAAGTTCTAATAATTCTGTTTGTCTTTTCATTTGTAATTATGTTAATTAGCAATTGATTGATTTGATAAAGTGCTTAATTGTTTTCTCTATTTAATACGCTCAAATCCAAATTTGGTACAATGTGATTATTTGTATAGTTTTTTTTATAATAGAATGCCCTTCTTCTTGCCTTAAGAATCCCTCCATTTCCATCAGGTGCGTCTGTTTTATCTTGATTGTTTGCTCCTTTAGTTTTGGGTTCAATGTATTCACCCATACTACATGACAGTTCATCTGACAAACCCCTAATGATAAAATCTTGAATCTCTTCCCAATCTTTTTTAAATATTTCGGTTTCTGAATTACATGGGTGATCTAAATACCAATCAAGAACAATATAATCGTCTTGATGTAAAGGTAAGCCGCCTTCTTTAGCTAAAAAAACAATCCAGAATGTAAATGTTATTTTCTTTCTAATTTTAGCAGTTTCCCATGTCTCTTTTGCAACTTTAAAGTAATCAATCATTTGAATTGCAGTTGGTTCTTTTACTTTAAATAATCCATTCCTATTTAATTGTAATGGTAATGTCTTGACTTCACAACCAATTTCTGGAATGTCTGCATCATCAGTATTGTTATTTGGAATTCCTAAAAGGTTTTCTATAATTAATCCAGAAGCACCTTTTATCATGTTTTCCCTTTCAATATTCAATTCACTTTTAATCTCTCTTATGGTCTTCCCTCTAGAATTTTCAATTTTCTCAAGTAAAGGTGCAAGCACTCTCATTGCATTACTATTAATCATGGTTTAATTCTTTTAATTTGCTATTGATTGAACTCTATAATTATCAAAGTTTGTAATCATTAATTCTGTTAGTTTTCCTCTTTTATCAGCATTAGCATTAATACTTCTTTTTGCTAAAACTCTTTGTATATCGAACGAATCATACAAATCATCAAAGAAATTACCGTTAATACTACATTCTTTTACATCGGAGTTACTAAGGATGAAATTATGCCCTAATTCATCAATCTTTTTGCAGAAATCACCCAATCTAATTTGATCCAAATCATTAAAATCTTCTTTTGAATATGAAGTAAAACTTGATGTGTTGCTTAATGGTTTATAAGGCGGATCGAAATAAAACAGACTTCCCTTATCAGCATGTTTTAGTGTTTCTTTAAAATCTCCTGTTAGAATTTCAACTCTTTGAAGTATATGACTATCGGCTAATATAGTTTCTTTATCACAGATTTTAGGATTAGTATATTTGCCAAAAGGAACATTAAATAAACCTTTACTATTTACACGATACAAACCATTGAAACAAGTTCTGTTTAGAAAAATAAATAAACTTGTATTTTCAATATCATCTAAAGACTTTGTATTAAACCTTGAACGTTTCTCTAAAAAATACTCCTTACGCTTTTCTTCAGTCAATGGGATATATTCTTCTTGTATAGCACTTAAAGACTTTATTAAGTCCTTTGGATTGGTTTTAATAGTCTTATATGCAGTTGTAAGGTCAGGGTTGATATCATTAATTATTGCCTTAGTTATATTTGGATAGTTGTTTAAAACCCAAAACAAGACCGCACCACCACCAACAAAAGGCTCAATATAAGTCAAGTCTTTAATCTTAGAAAAGTTTTCAGGCAGAGTGTTTTCTATACTTTTAATAAGTTGAGTCTTACCGCCTACCCACTTAACAAAAGGTTTTGGATTGTATGTTATCATTCAGTATATATTTTTACAAAGATACATTTAATTTCTATTATAGTGTAGGAATATTGCTCAAAGTTTTAAGTGAATCAATCCTTTTAATCCCGATGCTCAAAAGTACAAAATAATTCTCAATTAATGATATGTTAAAGAAGTAGGAATAGGTATCGAATTAATTTATCGGCATGCCGCTTGCATTTGCAAGACATCCTAATATTAATAACGTGTGGGATGACATATCCCCCAGGATGCAGTTGATTAGGTATTCTATTTATCGCGTGTCCTTATCGCGTGTCCTTTGTCGCATCTAATTCATCCACCGCGTCTAATTATACCGTTAATATTTCCCGTTTCATTTCATCCCATTCCCAATACAAACCAATTTTTATCCATTATCAGGGGGATTATCGGGGGGATAATTGGGGGGA
>Ga0265294_10001972_pt1 | contig 27122 bp, 24 predicted proteins | sample MunlanPumphouse3_FD_192504 | JGI IMG/M metagenome (GOLD analysis project Ga0265294, IMG submission 192504) | Groundwater microbial communities from a municipal landfill in Southern Ontario, Canada - Pumphouse #3 | ecosystem: Environmental > Aquatic > Deep subsurface > Groundwater | place... | reverse complement strand
ATACATTTAATCAATTATAGTAACTATGGAAGAAATTATTTTAATTTTGAAACAACTAATTCACAATCCTGAATCCAACTTGGGATTTGCAATGATTCTTGCGGTTTTGGGAATGATTGTTCCTTTCATTCTAATGTTCCTGTTCCCTGAAGAAACGTAGAAAGGAATATCCCGAAAATCCTTTAAAGAGTAGGGGGAGCCGCCGAAAATCCTTAAGAGTAGGCAGAAAAAGATTAATCATTTAATTCGAATTAAAAATGGGTATCATAGAAATTTTCACAGCAATTATCAACGATATGTGGATGGGCCTCCAAGATTTTGAAACTGGGTTTATCTTTGCATTTCTCGGTGTTGGAGTAATCCTGCTATCTGTGATTTCTGGCATCGTTGGTTTATTGACCGACTAATTAATTATCAAGACCAACAAAAAGGCGGATTTGCTGCAGCAGATCCGCCTTTTTATGTATTCAGCCAAATGTTCTTTTATTTCACGAAAATATCCGCCCAGCGGTAATTTTTCCGTTTTTTCCAATCCCCTTTGTGGTAGGCATAACCGGCTATCAGGGGGACGACGGTCGTGGCCTCGGCAAATACCATTTGCTCGTGCACGGTGCTGACTTTTCCCCAGGAAGAGGCTTCTTTGAGCGTGGAACTGGAACAGGCCCCGTCCCGTACATCGGCTACGGTAATCTGAACGGCGTACTGATGCATGGGCACATCCAGTCCCTGGCATTCGGCACATACTACCGTATCCTGGGCAAAATTCTTGGGTACACCGCCGCCAACCATAAACAGTCCGCTCGTTTTGGCGTTGATCTTAATATCGGTCAGTTCCCGGAAATCGGCAACCGAATCAATAGTCAGGTAAGGCTTTCCTTCTTTAATGCGTTCCTGTTGGTGCAGGACCAGTCCGAATCCCGCACTGCAATCGGAAAAGGCAGGAACGAATATGGGAACGCCTTGTTCGTAACAGGTCTGGATCAACGAGTTTTTCTTTACCGAGTTTTCCTTCAGCCATTTACCGGTTTCCCATAAAAATTCCCTGGAAGAGTAGGGACGGGGTTCCAGGCTGTCGGCAATCTTTTTGATGGTGGCATCACAATGCTGCAATTCCTCTTCATCTATATAGGTGTCATAGATGCGGTCAATGTATACACTGCGCAACATGCCGTCATCAACAAAGGGGGTGCCTTTGTAATGTTTGTATCCCAGGGCTTCAAAGAAGTCCATATCTATGATGGAGGCTCCTGTGGAAACAATGCAGTCTATCATATTGAAGCGTACCATATCCACATATACCTGCATGCAACCGCCGGCACTTGAACTGCCTGCCAGGGTTAGCCAGTTGGTACAGTCTTTGTCACGGATCATCATCTGGAGAATGTCGGCAGCCCTGGCCGTATCACGTGAAGAAAATGACATATCCCGCATGGAATCAATAATATCTGTTGAATTGATCTTGGTGATGTCAATGTGTTGAATGACATCTTTTAACAGGTCTTTTTTCTTTATAGTCATAACAGTGTCTTTATATAACGCTTCAAAGGTAAGGGTTTAATTCAAAAAAATGTTAATTTTGGCGGATAATTCATTCCGTAACAATATGCAATTTTCACGTTTTATCAATGCCTTCAATCGTCTGGAAACCCCCTTTTATTTTTACGATCTGGACATCCTGGACCAAACCCTCAGAACCTATACAAAAAATCTCATAAAATACGGATACAAAGCACATTATGCCATGAAAGCTAATGCCAACCCGCGTATCCTTGAGATCATACAACGTTCCGGATTGGGAGCAGACTGCGTAAGCGGGAATGAAGTACAGCTGGCACTGGATATGGGATTTGATCCGGATACTATAGTATTCGCAGGCGTCGGAAAATCCGACAAGGAGATCCGTACCGCGTTACATGGGGGAATATTTTCCTTTAATTGCGAATCGGTTCCCGAAATAAAGATTATTAACGACCTGGCTGCACAGATGGGAAAGACCGCCCGGATATCACTCAGGTTGAATCCCAATATTGACGCACATACCAACAAACACATAACCACGGGAAGATCACGGGACAAGTTTGGCATTAGTGAATGGATGCTGGATGATGTTTTAGAGGTGTTTTCCGAAAGCAGAAATATAAAGTTAATAGGCCTTCATTTCCATATAGGGTCACAGGTTACGGACATGAATGTGTTCGAAATGTTATGCGATAAAGTGAATTATTTCCAGCGTTGGTTTGAGCAAAAGGATGTCCGTCTGGAACATATTAACCTGGGCGGCGGTGTTGCCGTAGACTACAAAAACCCGCTGGAGAATTTGTACAGTCCTTTTGAAACGTATTTTGAAACTATTAACAGGAGCCTGGAATTGAGAAAAGGGCAGAAAGTGCATTTTGAACCGGGCAGGGCCCTGGTAGCACAGTGCGGCTTTTTGATTTCCAGGGTTTTATATGTCAAAGTGGGGAAAGGCAAGAAATTTGCAATACTGGATGCAGGGATGAACGATCTCATTCGACCTGCTTTATACGGGGCGAGGCACGCGGTTTGTAATTTTACTTCGGCATCGGAAAAGACAGAGGTGTACGATGTGGTGGGACCGGTTTGTGAATCGGCTGACCGCTTTGGATTGTCGGTGCATCTGCCCGAAACATCGCGGGGCGATATGGTAGCCATTTGTACGTCCGGAGCCTACGGACAGGTTATGAGCATGCGTTACAACCAGCGGGAACTGGCACAGGCATACTACTCACCGGATTTATAGCAGTAATGTATTTTAAAATATACCCGGATAATCCACAGGACAGACTCATTGAACAGACTGTCTCCACCCTGCAAAAGGGAGGGATCGTCATTTATCCCACAGACAGTGTTTACGGGATGGGCTGTTCCATTGAATTTTTGGGGAGTGTTCCGCGTATGGAGCAGATAAAAGGTTATTATACTCCGTCTACCAGATTGTCGTTTCTTTGTTATGATCTGTCGCAGGTGTCCTCGTATTGCAAGCCAATGAGCAACAGCATTTTCCGGATGATGAAAAAAAACCTGCCGGGGCCTTATACTTTTTTGTTGCTGGGAAACAGTCTGGTACCCAAAATGTTCAAGGTGAAAAAGCATACCGTTGGTATCCGTGTTCCCGATAATCCCATTTTGCAACAGATCCTCAGAGAACTGGGAGTTCCTATCATTTCTACTTCACTGCCCTGGGATGACGCAGAACCGGAATACGGTTACGATCCGGACCTGATCAATGAACGGTTTGGTGATATGGTGGACATTGTGATAGACGGTGGACCGGGGGGACAGGATCCCTCGGCAATTATTGATTGTACGGGCCCCGAACCTTTGGTTATTCGGGAAGGTCCAAAACCTTTACATGATAAATAGAATTTTGATATGTTTGAGAACCTGACGGATAGACTGGAACGATCGTTCAAATTGTTGAAGGGTGAAGGAAAAATCACTGAGATCAACGTGGCGGAAACCCTCAAGGATGTGCGTAGGGCATTGCTGGATGCCGACGTTAGTTACAAAGTGGCAAAAACTTTTTGCGACCAGGTCAAAGAAGAGGCTTTGGGACAGGATGTGCTTAATTCTGTGCGTCCCGGTCAGATGATGACCAAAATTGTCCACGACCGCCTGGTTGACCTGATGGGAGGTGATGCCTCGGGAATAAATATAAAAGGAAATCCCGGGATTGTACTGGTCGCAGGCCTGCAGGGTTCCGGTAAAACCACCTTCTCGGCAAAGCTTGCCCTCCATTTAAAGAAAAAGAAAGGCCTCCGGCCACTGCTGGTTGCCGGGGATATTTATCGCCCCGCTGCAATGGAACAGTTACAGGTATTGGGGCAGCAGACAGGTGTTGATGTGTATGTTGAAAACGAGAACCGGGATCCGGTCGATATTGCACGTAATGCCATAGATAAAGCCAAAAAAGAGGGGTATAGCGTGGTGATCATTGATACGGCCGGCCGTCTTGCCATTGACCAGGCCATGATGACCGAGATCACAGCCATCAAAAAAGCGGTAGATCCCACCGAAACTCTTTTTGTGGTAGATTCCATGACCGGTCAGGATGCCGTGGAAACGGCACGTGTATTCCATGAAAGGTTGCAGTATGACGGGGTCGTACTGACCAAACTGGATGGGGATACACGCGGTGGAGCAGCTCTGACCATACGTGCCGTGGTAAATAAACCCATAAAATTTGTCAGTTCAGGGGAAAAACCGGATTCACTGGATGTGTTCTATCCTTCTCGTATAGCAGACAGGATCCTGGGTATGGGAGATATTGTCAGCCTGGTGGAAAAAGCACAGGAACAGTTTGATGAAGAAGAAAGCAAAAAATTAAGAAAGAAACTGGCCCAGGATAATTTTAATTTCAATGATTTTTTAAACCAGATCAAACAGGTGCAGAAGATGGGCAATATCAAGGATCTGGCATCCATGATTCCCGGGGTTTCCAAAATGATCAAAGATCAGGATATTGATAACGATGCGTTCAAAGGCATAGAAGCCATCATATCTTCCATGACACCTGAAGAAAGAGATAATCCTTCGCTTTTAAACGGGAATCGTCGCAAACGTATAGCTTCTGGCAGCGGTACATCCATTACCGAAGTCAATCGCCTGATCAAGCAGTTTGACGATACACGTAAAATGATGAAGGACCTTCGCGGAGGTCGTGGGATGTCTATGGCAAATGCATTAAGAAAAGGAGGCTTATGATGATGAAATTATTAGATGGAAAACAAACGGCACAGGACCTCAAAAAGGAAATAGCCGAAAATGTTGCCGGGTTTATAAGCCAATACGGCAGAAGGCCTCATCTTGCTGCCATTTTGGTAGGAGAAGACCCTGCCAGCCAGACTTATGTGAGAAATAAAGAAAAGGACTGTAAGGAAGTCGGGATGGATTCGTCCCTCTATAAATTCCCGGACACGATTACCCGGGAAGAACTGATTTCCTGCGTGCGGACTATTAACGAGGATCCGGAAATTGACGGTTTGATTGTCCAGTTGCCCCTGCCGGATCATCTGGATGCACAGGAGATCATTGAAACCATTGATCCGTCCAAGGATGTAGACGGGTTTCACCCGGTCAATGTAGGCCGCATGGTCCTGGGGATGCCTTCGTTTGTCTCTGCTACACCTGCTGGTATCGTGGATTTGCTTGAATATTACAAGATCCCCACTCAAGGTAAAGAATGTGTGATCATAGGGCGCAGTAACATTGTGGGAAAACCCCTGGCTAACCTGTTGTCCCAAAAAGGACCCGGCGGGGATTGCACCGTGACTTTATGCCACAGCCGTACTATGGATCTGGAAAAAGTCTGTCGCAGGGCCGATATTATAATTGCTGCCCTGGGGCGTCCCGGCTTTCTGAAGGCAAATATGGTGAAAGAAGGAGCCGTGGTGATTGACGTAGGCATTTCAAGAGTGGAAGATAAGAATACAAAATCGGGATTCCGTCTGGCAGGCGACGTGGATTTTGATGAGGTGGCTCCGCGTTGCAGTTACATCACCCCTGTTCCTGGCGGAGTGGGTCCCATGACACGAGTATCACTATTGAAAAATACATTAAAAGCAGCCTTAAAACACAACAAATAAAATCATTATGGAAAGAAGACATTTTTTAAAGACCGCTGTACTGGGTGCAGTAGCCGGAACGGTGGGATTGAAAGGAATGAAGCTCTTTGCCTCGGAAAAAACAGTATCCGGAACCCTTCCCGGTAAAGACGACATTCCCGACATGGTAGCCATTATGGGTGGAGAACCCGAACAGCTATATTCCCGTGCCATTCAGGAAATGGGAGGCATGTCCCGGTACATAAAACCTGGGATGAAAGTAGTCGTTAAACCGAATATAGGATGGGACAAAAGCCCCGAATATGCGGCATGTACCAATCCGCAGCTGGTAGGTGCCATTATCAGAGACTGCCTGGCAGCTGGGGCTTCACAAGTAAAAGTTTTTGATCATACTTGTGATCATTGGAGAGGTTGTTATGAAAACAGCGGCATTCAGGAAGCTGTCAAACAGGCAGGCGGAGAGATGGTAAATGCTCATGAAGAAAAGTATTTTCGGGAAACTGAATTGCCTCAGGCCCTGAGGATGAAAACGCCAAAGATCCACGAAGCCCTCCTTGAATGCGATGCATGGATCAACGTGCCAATACTTAAAAATCACGGAGGTGCCCGGATGACACTGTGCATGAAGAACTATATGGGGATCGTCTGGGATCGCCGGTATATGCATTCCAATGACCTTCAGCAATGTATAGCTGATGCCGCAACCTTTGAAAAACGTCCGGTGCTCAATATTGTGGACGGATACCGCATCATGACACAAAACGGACCTAAAGGCCGCAGCCTGGAAGATGTGCAAACCCCTAAAGCTTTGTTTATGTCACAGGATATTGTTGCGGTAGACACGGCAGCCACACAATTTTTCAACCAGTTTAGTGCCATGACGCTTGAAGACGCTTCCCACATTTTGCTGGCAGAAAAGCATCAGCTGGGAACTACAAAACTTGACACTTTGAATATAAAACGAATCCGCCTCTAATGCACCTCTACGGTTTTTTGAGATGGGCCCGAAGGATTATTGCTTTGGCAGTTTTTACAGGGCTGACGTACTTTTTTGTTGCTTTTTCCGCTAAGGCAGCCGGAATTTGGAGCACTATCCTGGGATTACAGATAGTCCCTGCCATACTGGGTATTGCCACGGGGGGGCTGTTCACAGTACTTATAGTGCTGCTTTTAACTTTGTTGTTCGGACGTATTTACTGTTCACTGCTCTGTCCGCTGGGCATATATCAGGACATTGTTTACCGGATCGGCTTATTTATCAGAAATAAGAAGAAACGCCGGACACATTATACAAAAGCGCGTAACATACTCAGATATTCCATATTGATAATTGTTGTTATATGTGTTGCTTTTTCTTTTGTTTTGCCCCTGGTATGGCTTGATCCTTACGGGTTATTCGGAAAAATGGCTGCCAACATAGGCAGGCCTTTGGCTTACTTTGTTTCCGGTTCAAAATATGATGCATGGAACCTGACCGCCTTTCTGGTTTCAGCCGTTATCCTGGCGGCATTGACCGTTACGGCATACTTAAAAGGGAGGCTCTACTGCAATACCATATGTCCTGTGGGGACTTTACTGGGATTGATATCCAGGTATTCCATGTTCCGGGTGCAGATAGATCCCGAATCCTGTACAAATTGTAGGTTGTGCAGTATGAATTGCAAATCTTTCTGCATAGATGCCGAAAAGCCGGTAATCGACAATTCCCGCTGTGTGGTCTGTTTTAACTGTATTTCAAAATGTGCCAAAGGATCCATACGTTACCGTTTTGCCTGGAAACCTGAAAAGAAAATAAAATCTGCCTCTGAAGAAAAACAACCTTTACGGGGAAACAGCCGGAGGGCTTTTCTTTTGGCTGCTATGGGAACGGGTGCCGGGATTGTTTTATGGAATCGATTTACCGAAAACAAGAAGCTCAAAATTCCCAAAACCATGCCTCCGGGTGCAGGGACCCTCGAGCGTTTGAAAGACACCTGTATTGCATGTCATGCTTGTATAGCTGCTTGCCCGGCTCATATTATCAAGCCGGCCATGGGTGCTTTCGGGTGGCAGGGATTTCTGTTGCCTTCTGTTTCTTATGATCACGGTTTTTGTGGCTTTGATTGCCGGAGATGCATGGAAGTGTGTCCTTCAGGAGCGTTGCAATTGATGCCCCTGGATGAAAAAAAACGGGTCAAAATAGGTGTGGTAAAATTCATGCTTGAAAATTGCATTGTGGAAAAATTCGGAACGGATTGTGGAGCGTGTGATGAACATTGTCCCGTAAAGGCTGTAAAAATGACTCCCCGGGAAGGAAGTGATAAACTGTTTCCCAAAACGACTCCGGCCCTTTGCATTGGCTGCGGGGGGTGTGAATTCATTTGTCCGGCCAGGCCGAAAGCCATTGTAGTACTTCCGTTGTCCGAACAACGACTGGCAGATGCACCGGTCATTGATGCTGCTATTGATATTAAAGTGGACGGATTCGGTTTCTAGTCCCCGGTATCCCGATGTAAAAGATCAGGTCTCAACCGTTCCGTACGGTCGAGACTTTTTTCTTCCTGCCAGTTGCGGATTTTAACAGGGTCACCGCAAAGCAGTATATCGGGAACTTTCCACCCTCTGAAATCGGCAGGACGGGTATAAATGGGAGGGGCCAACAGCCCGTCCTGAAAGCTGTCTGTCAGGGCCGAGGTCTCATCTGTCAGTGCTCCGGGGAGCAAACGCACCACGGCATCCGTGATGACGGCAGCGGCCAGTTCTCCTCCGCTCAACACATAATCTCCTATAGATATTTCTTTAGTTATCAAATGGTCTCTGATCCTTTGATCGATCCCTTTATAATGGCCGCACAGGATGATTATATTTTGCAGGCAGGACAAGCGGTTTGCCTCTTTCTGTGAAAAAGGTTCCCCGTCCGGACTGGTGTACAGTATTTCTTCGTAGGAGCGTTCTTTCTTAAGATCTTCCAAAAGTTTATATATTGGTTCAATCATCATGACCATTCCGGCATCTCCGCCAAATGCATAATCGTCTGTCTGTCGGTATTTTCCTTTACCATAAATTTTTAGATCGTGGATCACGATCTCTACCAGGGATCCGGCCCTGGCTCTTTTGACTATGGAATGAGAAAGAGGACTTTCCAACAACTCGGGAAGTACCGTTATTATGTCGATTCTCATAATAATGCAAAAGTAATCATAATTCCATATATTGGAGTTTTTCATTACATTTGCAAGCTATAAATACTAATTCCTTTCTCGTACAATGGATCCTGAATTGAACAACTCTGCTCCTATGGAGCAATTCGACGACAAAAAACAGCAGGAAAACAATGTGGTCGAATCTACGCAGAACCCGGAAATCATAGACTACTCAACTTTGTCTATAACAGAGCTTCTGACTGAATTTGAAAGACTTATAGAGGCCACGGAAAAGACGGAAATGCATAAGAATGCAGATATCATCAAGTCCTGTTTCTATAAATTGCTCCGGAAAGACCAACCTGTCGAAAATGGAGATCCACAGGTCTCAGCTCAGGTCCAGGATACCCCGGAAGAAACGGCTTTCAAACAGCTGTATGCTCGTTACAAAGTATTGCGAGCTGACCTTTTGCGTAGTATTGAACAACAAAAGGAGAGGAATCTGGAAGAAAAACTTTCCATCATAAACAGTATAAAAGAACTTCTTGATAAACAGGAGGACATTAACCATACATTTCCCGAATTCCGTGCTTTGCAATTGCATTGGAAAGAAGTTGGCCCTGTCCCCATAACCCGGACCAAGGATATTTGGGAAACCTATCAGCATTACGTCGAGAAGTTTTACGATTACGTCAAGATAAATAAAGAATTGCGGGACCTGGATTTCAAACGTAATATGGAGATCAAGGAAAAGCTTTGTGAAAAAGCTGCAGCTCTGGTTGATGAACCCAATGTGGTATCGGCATTTCACAAATTGCAGAAATTGCACGAAGAGTGGAGGGAAACGGGACCAATAGCCAGTGAATTACGGGAACCCATGTGGGAACGTTTCAAGCTTAGTACTACTGCAATCAATAAAAAACACCAGGAGTACTTTGAGGAGCAGAAAAAGCATCAACGGGAAAACCTTGAAGCCAAACTGATCTTGTGCGAAAAAGCCGAGAAAATAGTCGCGCTGATAGATAATGACGAAATCAACTGGAATAAAAGAGCCAGTGAACTGGAAGCGTTGCAAAAAGAATGGAGAGCCATTGGTTTTGCTACCAAGAAGGAGAACCAGAAGGTGTACGACAGGTTTAGGGCAGCGTGTGATAAATTCTATGGAGAAAAGAGAGAGTTTTATGCAAAATTCAAACAGGAAATGCAGGAAAACCTCGCTCAGAAAACAGCCTTGTGTGAACAAGCCGAGGCAGTCAACATGAGTGATGACTGGCGTCGCACGACTGATCAGTTAATCCATTTTCAGAAGCAATGGAAAGAGATAGGCCCCGTACCCAGGAAACAGGCAGAAACTATATGGAAACGTTTCCGTTCTGCCTGTGATATTTTCTTTACCCGGAAAGCCGAACATTTTTCCAAACTGGAGTCTTCTTTTGAAGATAATCTGGCAAAAAAAGTGGCCGTTTTAGGCGAGCTGGAAGCTTTAGATACTTCTTCCGTCAACGATCTGCAAGGCGCGCTTCGGGATTTTCAAGCACGATGGAATCAGATAGGCTTTGTTCCCATTAAGGAAAAAGACACCATTCAGAATAAGTATAAAAATTTGATAAACAAACATTTTGGACGTCTGAATCCTGGATTTTCGGAAAAACGCGGAAATGTACGGCAGGGAAGAAGAAAGACTTCAGAAAGTTACTCTGAACACGATAAACTTATTCAACGTTTCCGCCAATTGGAATCGGAGATCACTGTGTGGGAAAACAACATGGGTTTCTTTGCCAAGTCCAAGAATGCAGATAAGATAATTGCAGATACCTGCAAAAAAATAGAAGAAGCTAAATCCGAATTAAAGGAATTGGAAGAAAAGATCAAACAGATAGAGAACAATGAATAAAAATACGATTTGGGCCGTTTTGCTGATAGGCGCCTTACTTTTAGGCTTCAGTCTTTACAATAACAAAGTGGCCAAAGAACAGCAAAGAGAACAATTCGTACGTGATTCTATTGCTTATTCAGAAGCCGTAAAAACAGCTGCAAATAAGGCAGTAACAGACACTTTGCCTTTGCCGGCAGCCGCAAAAGCGCGTGATACTCAGCCTGCAGATTCAGGGAACGGATACCAGTTTTCAAACGCATATCTGAATCAGGCACTGGAAGGTACAGATTCCCTGTATGTACTGGAAAATGACAAGATCAGAATCGCTTTTACTAACCGTGGAGGTCAACCTAACAGCGTACAGATCAAAAATTTCAAGACTTACGGCGGGGACAGCCTGGAGTTATTCCGGGGTCCGGGTAACAATTTTTCACTTGATCTTTACACTGGAGAACAAATCAATACCGGAGAATTTTTCTTCACTTCCCGTTTTATAGAACAGGAGAACATGCTCATATTTAACCTTCATTTTGACGAAGATGCTTATCTGGAGTATGTATACACGCTGAACGAAGATTCTTATCTGCTTGATTTGCATATAAATCTGGTTGGGATGGATCGCTATATCCCGCGCAACGTTACCCAGATTGACCTCAGCTGGATTGTAGACATCCGCCATCTGGAAAAAGGTTTTGACAACGAAAAGAATAATTCCACTATGGCTTATAAATACCCCAATTCCACAGAAGTAGAAAACATGGGGCTCAGAAAAGCCGACGGTTCCGAATCCATCAGCACACGCCTGGAATGGGTAGCTTTTCAGCAACAGTTTTTTTCTGCCATTCTCATAGCCGATGAAAGCTTTAACAGCGGGGACCTTTCTTTCCGGTTCTATGAAGCCGAAAATGCAGATACCTTGCTCATGAATTGCAAGGCATACATGCAAATCCCATATCAGGCAGTTCCCCAGCAAAGCATTCCCTTACAGTTCTACTTTGGACCAAACGGCTATTATTCCCTGAAAGCCTATGACCGTTCTTTTGAACAGATCATTCCCATGGGCGGCTTTTTGATCAAATGGATCAACCGTTTCGGTATCATTCCCATTTTCAATTTCCTGAACCGTTTCATCAGCAACTTCGGACTTATCATCTTCCTGATGACCATTCTTATTAAATTGGTGATTTCTCCTTTTACCTTGAAATCACACATGTCATCGGCAAAAATGCGGGTGTTGAAACCGGAGATTGATAAGATCAATGCCAAATTCCCCAAGAAGGAAGATGCCATGAAAAAGCAACAGGAAACCATGGCTTTGTACAAAAAGACCGGGGTAAGCATGATGGGGGGATGTTGGCCCATGTTGTTCCAGATGCCCATTCTCTTTGCCATGTTCAAGTTTTTCCCGGGTTCCATAGAGTTGCGCCAGGAAGGTTTCCTGTGGGCAGACGACTTGAGCGGGTACGATTCCATACTGCAACTGCCATTCAACATTCCCTTGTACGGTGATCATATCAGTTTGTTTGCCCTCCTGATGGCATTATCCATGTTCTTTTATTCAAAGATGAACATGAAACAGCAACCCGCTTCCAGTCAGCAAATGCCGGGAATGCAGGGAATGATGCTCTATTTCATGCCATTGATGATGTTGGTGGTCTGTAACAACCTTTCAGCAGCTCTGAGTTATTATTACCTGCTTTCCAATTTGATCACCATGCTGCAGACATGGATCATTCAGAAATTCTTTGTGGATGAAGAAAAACTATACAGGCAATTGAAGGAAAAAGCCGAAAAAGCACCCGCTAAGCCTAAAAAATCGAAATTTCAGCAAAGACTCGAAGATATGCAGCGCCAACAGCAGCAGCAAATGAGGAACCGGAAATGATTGCCCGGAATTTACATGATCTACGTGAAATAATACCTGAAAACGTATCCCTGCTGGCCGTCTCTAAGTTTCAGCCCCCCGGGTTGATCCTGGAAGCATACCGGGCAGGACAACGTCTGTTCGGAGAAAGCCGTTCCCCGGAATTGTTAGAAAAAATACCGCTCCTTCCAAAGGATATCCAATGGCATTTTATTGGACATTTGCAGACGAACAAAGTTAAAGATGTAGTAGGACGCGTGGTGCTGATTCAATCCGTAGACAGTCTCAGGCTGCTTAATGCCATTCAGAAACAGGCACAAATGAGCGGGATAGTACAAGATGTCCTTTTACAGATCTATATTGCGGGGGAAAAAACCAAACAGGGCTTTCTTCCGGAAGAAATGAGCGACATTAACCCGTCAAAATTGCCTAACGTGAATATCTGCGGTCTGATGGGAATGGCAACATTCACACAGGACAAGGAAAAGGTCAGGAGTGAGTTCAGGCATCTGAGGAAACTGTTTGACACTTTACAAACAGGTCCTTACTCTTTAAATCCGTCCTTTGTGCATTGCTCAATGGGAATGACCGGAGATTTTCCCATCGCGCTGGAAGAAAAAAGTACTATGGTGCGCATTGGCAGCGCTATATTTCCACCTCGCCCTCAAAAGTGAGTACGGCTCCTCCGGTAAGGTAAACATCTGAGTATCTGTCTTCGTTTTGTGTGAATTCCACTTCCAGGTTGCCTCCTTTAGTCTGGATGAACCAATGGTCTAGATTGCTTTTGATATGTGCCGAGGCGGCTATCGCCGCAGCAGCGGAACCTGTCCCGCATGCCCATGTTTCATCTTCCACGCCCCTTTCGAAGGTTCGTACAAAAAGACATCCGTGATCCAATACCTCAACAAAATTCACGTTGACACCTTCCTTCCCAAAATCCCTGTGCCATCTCCAAAAAGGTCCTTCCACCGCTATGTCAATAGCATTAACATTATCGGTAAACTTAACCAGATGCATCGATCCGGTATTTGTCACATAACTATTCTTGTCGTAGATGCGGATATTCTCTACGTTATTTAATTGCAATTTCACTTTGGTGTATTGTCCCGTTCTTTCCAGCACCTGCCCGGTATGAGGTCCGTCAATGGATCTGAAATAATGATTTTTCAAGCCAAGGCTGTCGGCAAAAGCAACCAGGCAGCGGCCCCCGTTTCCGCACATGGTGCCTTCCGTACCATCCGAGTTGAAAAAATTCATAAAATAACTGTAGGGAGGCTCATCCTTTTCCAAAAGTATAAGTCCGTCTGCGCCTATGCCAAAACGCCTATGACACAATGCATTGATCTGTTTTTTTGATAAGTGGCAATAGCCTGAAAGGTTGTTGATCAATATGAAATCATTACCGGCTCCGTGGTATTTACAAAATGGCAGTTTCATTGGTTTGGTATGAATTTTGAAAATATTACGACGAAACAAAAGTAATTAAATTTAAAGAGATATATATTATGAAAAACAAAGTTGGACTTACTGTAGTTATCACGATCCTGTTAAGTGTGGGGACCACTTTACTGGTCAATCATTTTGCGGGTAATTCAAAAGACGTTGAAAAAGTATATGTCACATCCGATCAGAAACCCGTTATCCAGCAGGTTTCGCTTCCCGAGGTTCAGTATCCCGATTTTACCTATGCAGCTGAAACAGGTGTTAAGGCTGTAGTGCATGTAAAGGTGGTGAAAAACGGGCAGCAGGCCATGGGACCGCAAAGTCTGTTTGATTTCTTTTTCGGTTACGGGAATTCCTCACCTCAGACACGTCCCCAGGTAGGGGCAGGTTCCGGAGTCATCATATCACGTGACGGATACATCATTACTGCTAACCACGTCATAGACGGAGCCGATGAAGTAGTAGTCACACTGGATGATAAAAGGGAATTCGAAGGCCGTGTTATAGGGAAAGATCCGGCAACAGATATTGCGTTATTAAAGATAGAAGCCAATGATCTGCCTTCTCTGAAGTTCGGTAATTCCGATGACCTTCGCTTAGGGCAGTGGGTCATAGCCATTGGAAATCCTTACGATCTGCGTTCAACCATTACCGCAGGGATTGTAAGTGCCAAAGGCCGCAGCCTGCCTTCTTACACGGATGAATTCAAAATTGAAGCCTTTATTCAGACTGATGCTGCCGTAAATCCGGGAAATTCGGGAGGAGCCCTTGTCAATGCCAAAGGAGAACTGGTGGGGATCAATACAGCTATTGCCACCCGCACCGGCTCTTATTCCGGTTATTCGTTTGCCGTTCCCAGCAGTATTGCACAAAAAGTGGTCAATGACCTGCGTAAGTACAGGATCGTTCAAAGGGCCTTACTGGGAATCACCATGCAGGATGTTACCGGCGAATTGGCAGAAGAAAAGAAAATCAAAGAAATCAAAGGCGTTTACATTCACCAGGTTCTTGAAGATGGCGCCGCTGCAAAGGCGGGCATCAAAGAAGGAGATATATTGGTTGAAGTGAACGGGGTAGAAGTAAATTCGGGGACTTCAGTGCAGGAGCAAATAAGCAAATTCAGCCCCGGTGACAAAGTAGACCTGAGCCTGTTGCGAGACAATAAAGAGGTAAAAGTATCGGCAACGCTTCAAAACCAATCCGGAGATACACAACTTATTAATGAAACAGAAGGAGATGTAACCCACTTTATGGGAGCCCAATTACGGTCTGCAGGAAAAGAACTCAGGAATCAGTTGCGTATCCGTGCCGGGATAGAAGTGACGACGATTGGTGACGGCAAACTCAAAGACGCCGGTATACGAAAAGGTTTTGTGATCACACATGTCAACCAGAACCTAATAGAAACCGTTCAACAATTTGCCCTGGCCGTGCAAACTGCACAACGTGGTGTCCTGATAGAAGGCCGTTATCCGGACGGATCGGTATATTATTACGCTTTAGGGAACTAATTATATCAATTTTATTGCATTTTTGAAACATAAACTGCCCTTTTACGTATAAGAGGGCAGTTTATAATTTTATTTGGATGAGACAATTAAAAATCACAAAATCCATTACCAACAGAGAAAGTGCCTCTCTGGACAAGTATTTACAGGAAATAGGCAGGGAAGACCTGATCTCTGTGGAAGAAGAAGTGGAATTGGCACAACGTATCAGGAAAGGTGACCAGGAAGCGCTTGAAAAATTGACACGTGCTAATTTGAGGTTCGTGGTTTCCGTTGCCAAGCAATACCAGAATCAGGGGCTGAGCCTGCCTGATCTGATCAACGAAGGAAATCTTGGACTGATCAAAGCGGCTGAAAAGTTTGACGAAACGCGCGGATTCAAATTTATATCATATGCAGTCTGGTGGATCAGGCAATCCATTCTCCAGGCACTGGCCGAACAAAGCCGTATTGTAAGACTTCCCCTGAACCAGGTGGGATCGCTCAACAAGATCAACAGGGCTCTTTCCAAGTTCGAACAGGAACACGAACGGGTACCTTCTCCGGAAGAGCTTGCCGAGATTCTTGAAATACCGAGTGAAAAAATATCTGACACCCTGCGTGTATCGGGTCGCCACGTTTCCGTTGACGCTCCTTTTATAGACGGAGAGGACAACAGTTTGCTGGATGTTCTGGTGAATAACGATTCTCCCAACGCAGACCGGGGGCTGGTCAACGAGAGTCTGAACAAGGAAATTGAAAGGGCGTTGTCTACATTATCAAAGCGCGAAAGGGATATCGTAAAATATTTCTTTGGTATCGGGACCCAGGAAATGACACTGGAAGAGATCGGGGAAGAATTCGGACTTACCCGGGAACGTGTCCGCCAAATAAAAGAAAAAGCCATTCGCCGTCTGCGTCATAGTGCCAGGAGCAAATTACTCAAAGCTTATCTGGGTTAGTTTATGTTTGAAGCACTGGGTAACGCACTGCATTCCTTTAGTTCATGGCTGAATCTGCCATTATTCATTACCCTTATCGGAGGGGGATTGTTCTTTATGATCTATTCCCGCTTCATACCTTTTCGGTATTACGGAAAAGCTTTAAAAGCCACGGGAGTAAAAGAAGACAAGGCGGAAGGACAACTTAGTTCATTTCAGGCACTGACATCAGCCATTGCAGCTACTGTGGGCCTGGGAAATATATCCGGTGTTGCCGTAGCCATAACCATAGGGGGACCGGGAGCCATATTCTGGATGTGGGTGAGTGCTTTTCTGGGCATGGCCACTAAATTTTTTGAAGGAACTCTTTCCATAATGTACAAAGGGAAAGACAGTGCGGGAGAGATGCAGGGCGGTACCATGTACATGATCACACAGGGCCTTGGTAAAAAGTGGAGACCCCTTGCTGTGGTTTTTTCCGTTTCAGGTATGATAGGTACCTTTTGCCTGATGCAGTCCAATCAGCTTACAGAAGCTTTGCAAACCGTTGTCTTTACGCCGGCAGGAATAGAAAATTCGATTGGCCTGAGGTTTATCGTAGGATTGGTAATAGCGGCCATTGTATCGGTTGTGGTACTGGGAGGGATCAAACGAATAGGGAAAGTTGCTTCCCGGCTCGTTCCGTTTATGGTAGCCTTTTATTTTTTAATAGTCTTTTATATCATATTCACTAATCTGGATGTAATACCCCAGGTATTCAGATCCATTTTCACCCAGGCTTTTCATTTCAAAGCCGGATTAGGCGGCTTTGCCGGCTCGGTGATCGTTATAGGAGCCCGAAGGGCTGCCTTTGTGAACGAGGCGGGAATCGGAACGGCTTCTATGATGCACGGTGCTTCCCGCAACAGCCAGCCGGTACGTGAAGGCCTGGTGGCCATGATCGCCCCCTCCATAGACTCGGGGCTGATATGCACATTAACGGCCCTGGCCGTATTGATCAATGCACAATACAATGTTTCAGATGTGCAGGGCATGCAGATGGTCATGGAATCGTTTGAACGTTCCATCCCCGGATGGGGAAATTATTTGCTCATGGGAGTTGTGCTTGTATTTGCTTTCTCCACCATGTTCTCTTATTCGTATTACGGAACTAAGTGTACCAATTTTTTATTTGGCGCACACCGGGCACATTATTACAATTATCTTTTCCTTGCAACCCTGGTTATGGGAGCCGTCATACCGTTATCGGCAGTGGTTGATATCATAGACATTGCCTTTGCCTTTATGGCTTTCTGTACGGTATTCACTATGGTCATGCTTTCTCCCAGGGTCAGGGTGGCTATAAAGCAGTATTTTAAAAAATGAACGCAGAAATCATAATAACAGAGGCATTAAGGGAAACCGTTAAGGAACTTTACGGATCGCACCCTCTGCCCGAGGTCCTTCAGGTTCAGGCTACCCGTAAGGAATTTGAAGGAGATTATACCGTTGTGGTTTTTCCATTGCTTCGTCTAAGCCGGAAATCACCGGAACAGACAGCGCAGGAACTGGGGCAGGCTATCGTTCTGCATGTGCAGGAAGTTGAATCTTTCCAGGTAATTAAAGGTTTTTTAAACCTCAAGATGTCAGCTGGTTACTGGATGCGCAACCTGGAAAAAATTGCCGCAGATCCGGATTACGGAAAGAAACCGGAATCCGGGAAAACGGTAATGATAGAATTTTCATCTCCAAACACAAACAAGCCGCTTCACCTGGGACATATACGGAATAACCTGCTGGGATGGTCCGTGTCCGGGATCATGGAAGCCAACGGCCACCGTGTCATTAAAGTGAACCTGGTAAACGACCGGGGTATACATATTTGTAAATCCATGCTGGCCTGGATTAAATTTGGGGAAAACAGCACTCCCCAATCGACCGGAATAAAAGGGGACCACCTGGTTGGCGATTATTACGTTCGTTTTGACAAGGAATACAAAGAACAGGTCAGGGAACTGGTCAGAAGAGGCATGGATCAGGAAACTGCACAAAAGGAAGCCCCTATAATGAAAGAAGCACAAGATATGCTGGTCAGGTGGGAACAGGGCGATCCCGCAGTAATTGAGCTTTGGGAAAAAATGAATGGATGGGTTTACAGCGGATTTGACCGGACGTACGAACGGATGGGAGTCTCGTTTGATACCATTTATTACGAATCCCGTACTTATCTGTTGGGAAAAGAGCTTGTCATGAAAGGGCTGGAACAAGGCGTTTTTTACAAAAATGAAGATGGATCTGTCTGGTGTGATTTGACGCAGGACGGGCTGGACAAAAAACTGCTTTTAAGAGCTGACGGTACTTCTGTATACATGACACAGGATCTGGGCACGGCCGTGAGCCGTTATGAAATTTCTAAATTTGATACTCATGTTTATGTAGTAGGGAACGAACAGAATTATCATTTTCAGGTTTTAAAACTCATCCTTAAGAAATTGGGCTATTCCTGGGCCGATAATATCATTCACTTGTCCTACGGCATGGTGGAATTACCGGAAGGTAAAATGAAATCCCGCGAAGGGACGGTGGTCGATGCCGATGATTTGATGGATAATATGGTGGAGACAGCCCGTGAAACATCTTTGGAATCCGGGAAACTGGAAGATATGCCCGAAGAAGAACAGGCAAAACTCTTTGAAATTCTGGGTATGGGAGCACTTAAATATTTTATTCTGAAAGTCGACCCCCGCAAAACCATGCTGTTCGATCCCAGGGAATCCATTGATTTTAATGGAAATACAGGGCCTTTTATTCAATATACCTATGCCCGTATCTGCTCCATATTGAGAAAAGCAGGGGAAAGAGGTTATGCCTCAAATTTGCACAGGATACCCATGTTGGAAAAAGAATGGAGACTGATAAAACTTATGACGGATTTTCCCCGGGTTATTGAAGAATCCGCAAAAGAATTTTCACCGGCTCAAATTGCGAATTTCAGCTTTGATCTGGCCAGGGAATTCAATCAATATTATCACGAAGTCTCTGTACTTCACGAAGAAAACGCTTTGTTGAGGGAACAGCGCCTGTTATTGCTGTCCCAGGTGTCAAAACTGTTGAAGTTGTCCATGGAATTACTTGGCATCGTATTACCGGAAAGGATGTAATTTGCAATTCAAAATATTATTGTATAATTGCAGCAAATTCTGATTTTATTATATCGTATGAAAAAGACTCCGGCACAAAAACCTGTTGAGAACAAGAAAAGATTGGTTATCGGCTATGCGAACATGCCGCCCCAGCTTGTGGAAATCTGGAAAGAGAAGTATCCCAGGGGTTATGCCGATTTCATGGAGGATATTATGAAAGTTGACAAAGCGGACGGTTCATTCTTTTATGCAGTAACGCTGGAAATACCGGAAGCCATTTACCTGGTGAAGGTTGAAGTCAAGATTGACGATTACGACGAAATTGAAAAAGACATCTTCGGTTCCGGAGACGATGTACAGGGAGATGATGACAGTGTCGACTTCCCCGACACAGATGATTCTAATTTTACGGATGCTGAAGACGATCTGGATCAGGATTAAGCAATTACCCGAATCCACACTTCTGTTGGTGTTGGCCCTGATTATAGGTTTGATCAGCGGACTGGCTGCCGTATTGCTTAAATTGTCCATTGAATTTATCAAAGAACTTTTTACCACACATGGAAGTCTGCAAGCAGAAAGCCTCACCTATTTTCTTTTACCCGGGGCCGGTATGTTGCTTTCCCTGCTCTTTGTCCGATTTCTGGTAAAGGATAACATATCCCACGGGGTAACCCGGGTGCTGGAATCCATTTCCGGAAATAAATCCAGAATAAAGCCCCACAATTGCTATTCATCTGTTGTTTCCAGTGCCGTAACCATAGGTTTTGGCGGATCGGTAGGTGCTGAAGCCCCTATTGTATACACCGGGGCTGCCATCGGATCCAATATTGGGCGAAGATTCGGTTTGAATTACCGGAGTATCACGCTGTTGGTCTGTTGCGGGGCCGCTGCCGCCATTTCCGGGATCTTCAAGGCGCCCCTGGCCGGTGTCCTGTTTTGTTTTGAAGTACTGCTTTTCAATCTAACCATGGGGTCTATCATTCCATTGTTAACGGCCTCTATAACAGCGACTGCCGTTGCTTCTCTAATCATGGGAGGCGGAGTGAGTTATGTGAGTTCCATAGATCCTTTCCTCTTGTCAAACATTCCCTATTACCTGCTTTTGGGTGTGGTATGCGGATTTGTCAGTTTGTTCTTTACCCGGACTACGCTCATGATGGAAGGGCGAATAAAAAAGATAAACAATGTTTATATCCGCTGGGCTGTATCGGCGCTGGCCCTGGGAACGGTTATTTTGTTGTTTCCCCCTTTGTACGGAGAAGGATACGGTTCGCTCATATCACTCTTGAACAACAACGTGGAAGGGGCTGTCGGCAGTATGATATACGGTTCTTTAAGCGGGAACGTATGGTTCATCCCCATTTTCTTTACTGCAGTGTTGCTGCTTAAGGTTTTTGCCATGTCCTTTACCAATGCCGGAGGCGGCGTCGGAGGAACTTTCGGCCCCACGCTTTTCATGGGAGGGGTTTTGGGGTTTGTGATTTCCCGGTTTATCAACCTGGCAGGGGTTTCGCTCCTGCCCGAGTCAAACTTTGCCCTGGTAGGGATGGCCGGACTGATGGCCGGAGTAATGCAGGCTCCCATGACCGCCATATTTCTGATTGCCGAGATCACCGGAGGGTACGAATTGCTCATGCCGCTGATCATTACCTCTGTTTGTTCTTATGTTACGGTGCGAAACTTTGAACCATACTCCATTTATACCAAACGGCTGGCCCAGGCCGGAAAGTTACTGACTCACGACAGCGATCAGGCAGTTCTGACACTAATGAAAACATCCGAAGTCATTGAGTCGGATTTCTTGTATGTCAATACACACGACCCACTGGAACACCTGGTGGATGTGGTGGAAAAGAGCAAGAGAAACATTTTCCCGGTGCTGGACAAAGAAAACCGCCTGCAGGGCATAGTGACTCTGGATGACATCCGTTCCATTATGTTCCGTAAAGAATTGTACAAAAGCGTATTTGTATACGAACTCATGCACCGTCCTTTGGATTATGTTTATATTGACGAACGGATGGAAAGCGTGATGAAAAAATTTGAACGTTCCGGTGCCTGGAATCTGCCGGTACTGGACCAGGGCTACCATTACCTGGGTTTTGTTTCAAAATCAAGGATATTCTCTGCATACCGCGAACAATTATCACAGGTGTCTCATGAATAAAAAGCACATAGAACTCATAGCCAGCGAACTGCACATCAGGGAATGGCAGGCGGAACATGCCGTAACCCTTATGGAGGACGGAGCCACCATCCCTTTTGTGAGCCGTTACCGCAAAGAGGCCACCGGATCGTTGGACGAGGTGCAACTGGCTGCCGTGAAAACTCTGTGGAACAATTACAGTGAGCTGGAAAAACGGAGAGCAGCCATTCTCAGGTCCATAGATGAACAGGATAAACTCACACCTGAACTCAAAAAGGAAATTGAGGATTGCTGGCAGATGAACCGTCTTGAGGACCTTTACCTGCCTTACCGTCCTAAACGGAAAACCAAGGCTTCCGTAGCCCGGGCAAAAGGGTTGGAACCCCTGGCAGATGCCATCATGCGCCTGGATAAGCAGGACTGCCTGGAACTGGCCTGCGGATTTGTAAAAGAAGGGGTGAAAACGGCCGAAGAAGCCCTGTCCGGGGCACGCGACATTATTGCCGAGACGGTCAGTGAGAACGCATTGCTCCGGGACCGGATCCGCAATACCTATGTTCAGAAAGGATTGCTTACCTCCAAAGTTCAGAAAGGCAAAGAAGAAGAAGGGTTCAAATACAGCAACTACTTTGATTACGACGAACCGCTAAGGGCCATGGCTCCCCACAGGCTCCTGGCTTTGCTCAGGGCACATAAGGAAGGGATCGTGTCGCTGTCTTTGAAGCCGCATCCGGACACCGTGCCCGAGGAAATGGAGAAGGTATTCCTGGCAGGCAGATCAACGGGGCTTTTTCCTTCCGCAGAAGCCGGCAGCCTTTGGAACATGAAGGAAGCACTGGCCGATGCTTACCGCAGGCTGATCCATCCTTCCATTGAAAATGAGGTGCTCAATATATACAAAGAAAAAGCCGATCAGGAATCGGTCAGGGTCTTCTCGGAAAATCTGAAACAGCTGTTGCTCGCTCCGCCGCTGGGACAAAAAAGAGTACTGGCCATCGATCCGGGCTTCCGTACGGGGTGCAAAGTGGTTTGCCTCTCGGCACAGGGAGACCTGCTCCATAACGATACGATATACCCGCATCCGCCACAAAATGAGCGGAGTACGGCCATGCGCAAACTATTGCATATGGTCGAGGCATATAAGACCGAAGTAATTGCCACCGGGAACGGAACGGCCGGAAGGGAAACGGAGCAATTCCTGAAAAAGATCGCCTTTCCGCACAAAGTTCAGGTGTTCTCGGTAAATGAAGACGGAGCCAGTGTTTACTCCGCTTCCCAGGCAGGCAGGGAAGAGTTTCCTGATTACGATGTTACGGTAAGGGGTGCCGTTTCCATTGGTCGAAGGCTCATGGACCCGCTGGCCGAGCTGGTAAAGATTGATCCCAAATCCCTGGGAGTGGGACAATACCAGCACGATGTCAACCAGGCACTTCTGAAAGAAAGTCTGGACCGTACCGTTGAATTTTGTGTCAATCATGTGGGTGTCAATCTGAATACCGCAAGCCGTCAATTGCTTACCTATGTCTCGGGACTGGGGCCTCGCCTGGCCGGGAGCATCGTGGAATACAGGCAGGAAAACGGCCCTTTTTCAAGCCGTGAGCAACTGACACAGGTAAAATGGCTGGGAGAAAAGGCTTTTGAACAATGTGCCGGGTTTTTGCGCATTCCCGACGGAACAGATATTTTGGACAACACCGGGGTGCATCCGGAAAGCTATCACCTGGTCAAACGGATGGCGGCCGATCTGGGCGTGACAGTGGAAGAACTGGTAGCCTCGGAAGAGCTTCGCAAAAAAACCGATCTTTCCAAATACATATCCACAGCAGTGGGAATGCCCACTTTAAAGGATATTATGGCCGAGTTGGACAAGCCTGGGAGGGATCCCAGACCGCTGATCAAGGTGTGGGAGTTCGACGAGTCTGTCTCGGGTATCGAAGACCTGAAGGAGGGCATGGTGCTCCCCGGGATCGTCAGCAACGTGACCAACTTCGGAGCTTTCGTTAACATCGGCATAAAACAGGACGGTTTGATCCATGTGTCACAGATGGGAGAGAGGTATGTAAAAAACCCGCTTGATGTGGTAAAATTGCATCAGCATGTGATGGTGAAGGTTCTGAAAGTGGATACTGAAAGGAACAGGATTCAATTACGTCTGGAACGCAACTGAGAAAGGATCACTCCAGTTACTACAACAAAGATGCCGGCTACCTGTATCCCGTTCAATGATTCAATTCCAAGAATGAATCCGGCTGCGGCTGTAACAATAGGGATGATCGCTGCAAAGGTGTTGGTTCGTGTTACCCCCAATTCCTTAATGGCAGTGGTAAAGAGCAGGAACGCAAAACTGGAGCATAAAACGGACAACATGATGATGGGATACCAAAAATTCCAGTCGGTAAGGAAGATGGATACATCGGTGCGTTTCAGGTCAAAAAACAGAACCGGTACCAGGAAATACACGGCTCCCAGGGCATGTTGGTAAAAAGTCACGGTATAAGCGTTGTAAGACATGGTAATTCTTTTCAGGATCACGGTGTGTCCCACAGCTGAAAAAACAGCCATAAACAAAAAAAGTATCCCTGCAGTCATGTTGGTACCCGGCAGACCGGCGGGCGTTCCCAGGTGGAATCCCCATTTTCCCAGAACTACCATCATCAGCCCGGGGAGTGTAAGGATAATACCTATTATGTTGCGAGGTGTTACTTTTTCCCTGTAAAAAGTGATCCCTGCAATCAGTCCGAAGATAGGAATACTGGAAACAATTACTGAGCTCAGGTTTGGACTTGCCGTGAGTTTCACCCCGTAAGCTTCCCCGGTAAAGTAGAAAAAAGGTTCCATCAAGGCCAGGGCCATGAACCATAATACATCTTTTTTATTTTTAATGCGTTGGATGACTCCCGTGATCCTGCCAAAAACAAACAAGATCAAAGCAGCCAGAGATATCCTGGTAAAGATCATGAAAAATACGGGAACGTGGTATACAAGCAATTTGTTGGTCCAGAAAAATGAGATCCCCCAAAGAAAAACGGTAGTACATATAAAAATATATGCCCGGATGCGTTGTCTGGTCATAAGTTACGAAATGGGAAAAACAGGTGGTTTTTGAATGATCTGGCCATTTTCTGCGGCCAGTGTTCCGTTAACAAATACGTGGGAAATACTTGAAGAGAATGTGGTCCCTTCCAGCGGGCTCCAGCGGCAAGCATATTCCAGTTGTGATTTTGTGACCCGCTGTTCTTTATCAGGGTTGATCAACACCAGATCTGCATAGTATCCTTCCCGGATATAGCCTCTGTCCTTTACGTTGAATATTTGGGCAGGACGGTGACAACAGGCATCTGCCAGGGAAGTGACAGAAAGTGTGTTGTGTTGCACCTGTTCCATCAGGATCTGACAGAAATGCTGGATCAACGGGATTCCTGAAGGAGCCTGTGTGTATGGATTTTGTTTTTCTTCCCAGGTATGTGGGGCATGGTCGGATCCTACCGTCTGTATGTCTCCGATCTCCAGGGCTTCCAGGATCGCATCCCGGTCTTGTGCCGTTTTAATGGAAGGATTGCATTTGATCTGTGTTCCGTAACGGACGTAATCTGCCTGTGTGTACAAGAGATGAGGCAAGGCCGCTTCACAGCTGATGAGGGGATTGATACGCCGTGCTTTCCGGATCAAATCAATTTCTTCTTTCGTGGTTATGTGCAGGATATGTAAGCGGGTGTTGTATTTAAGCGCAAGTTCCAGGGCTTTCCGTGTAGACGCAATACATGCTTCCCGGCTTCTGATTGTATTGTGCAGTATGATGGGGATATCATCTCCAAAACGGGATATTGCTTTTTCCAGGTTCTGCAGGATAATGGATTCTTCCTCACAATGGGTTGCTATCACCCCGGGGTACTGACGAAAAAAAGTTTCCAGTGCAACCGGGTTATCTACCAGCATATTCCCTGTTGACGAGCCCATAAAGATTTTCAGACCGCAACTATGTTCTTTTTGGGCAAGGGCCTCTTCCATATTGTTGTTGGAGGACCCCATATAAAACCCGTAATTAACAAACATATTGGCGGCTCCCACCAGGTATTTCTCATTCAGTGCTTCTGCAGTGATAACCGGCGGGATGTTGTTGGGCATGTCCATCACAGATGTAACCCCTCCCAGTAAAGCAGCACGGCTTTCCCGTGTCATGGTGCCTTTGTGGGTCTGTCCCGGTTGACGAAAATGCACCTGGTCGTCAATGATCCCCGGGATCAGTATCATCCCGGAAGCGTCAATATCTGTATGATTGACCCCGGAATACCTTTTTGCTTCCTTTTCTGATCCTTTGCCCCGAAATACTTTATTAATGCGTTGGCCGTCAATGACCAGGCACCCTTCAAAGGCATCCCCTTCGTTTACAATAAGAGCATTCCGAATGATCGTTTGCATTATTTCACTTTTTTCCGGATCCCGGTAAAACGCAGTTTGATAACACCCCAGAAAGCTTCACCAAAAATGCCACTGCTCATCTTGGAAATGCCTTCTGTTCTGTCTACGAATATAATGGGAACTTCAACAATTTTATACCCGAGTTTGTAAGCAAAATATTTCATGGATATCTGGAATCCGTATCCTTTCATGCGGATCCACCGGGGGTCTATGTTCTCCAATACTTCCCTGTGGTAACAGATAAAACCTGCGGTACAGTCGTATATGCGCATATTCAGAACCCTGCGGACAAATGCAGAAGCAAACCAGGACATAATAACACGTCCTATTGGCCAATTGATCACACTTATCCCTTTGCTGTAACGAGACCCTATGGCTACCCGGGCACCGTCACGGCAAGCCTGAACCAGTTTTGGCAGGTCTTCGGGATTGTGCGAAAAGTCAGCATCCATTTCTATGAGGTACGTATACTCTTTTTCCAGGCCCCAGCGGAAACCCTCCATATAGGCCGTTCCCAGGCCCAGTTTGCCTTTTCGTTCCAACATATGCAAACGTTCGGGAAATGCAGGCATGAGGGAACGTACGATATCCGCGGTTCCGTCAGGTGATCCGTCGTCAACTACCAAAATGTGGAACGTTCCCTCTAGAGAAAAGACCTTGCGGATGATTTTTTCCGCATTTTCCTTTTCATTATAGGTAGGAATAATAACCAGGATTTTTTCTTGCATATACGGGAAAATGAACAGTAATAATGTGCCTCAAATATAGGCATAATTTTTGTTTAAATTTTAGTAGTTGATAATGTGACTAATACAATTTTTCACTGCAAGTATTAGTCCTTTTTTTCAAAAATATTTGGTTTAGAAAAAATAAAACCCTTATCTTTGCATCCCCTTTCACGAGAGAGGGTACAAAAAAGAAGTTCATTGACAGATTGGAAGAACAAGTACAACAACAAAAAGTACAAGAGCAGAACGTTAATTTCTGAGAAGAAAAGAATGAGCGTAACGGGACGAGCTAAGAGTGTAAAAACAAATTTACAATGAAGAGTTTGATCCTGGCTCAGGATGAACGCTAGCGGCAGGCTTAACACATGCAAGTCGAGGGGCAGCAC
>Ga0265294_10001971_pt1 | contig 27122 bp, 26 predicted proteins | sample MunlanPumphouse3_FD_192504 | JGI IMG/M metagenome (GOLD analysis project Ga0265294, IMG submission 192504) | Groundwater microbial communities from a municipal landfill in Southern Ontario, Canada - Pumphouse #3 | ecosystem: Environmental > Aquatic > Deep subsurface > Groundwater | place... | reverse complement strand
GAACATGTTATGAAAACCGATATTGAAGCAGTCATGGACGTCGGCATTAAGGGCCTTGAGGCTTTTCCGGATCATACCTTCAAACCCGATGCCGCCATTAACCGCGCTGAGTTTGCCATGATGATCGAAGAGATTCTGATCAAGATCACACAGGTGAACGATCTGGCCACCCGCTTTATCGGCAGCACGTCTCCGTTTCCGGATCTGAGGAGCGATCTGCCCTGTTTCAACGCGGTGATGCTCTGCACCACCCGCGGCATCATGGCGGTCCGGGATCTTTCGACCGGCGAGTTTGATCCCATGGGACCGGTTTCCGGCGCCGACGCCCTGTTGAGCATTCGGGCCCTGAAAAATCAACTCTAATCCGGGCGAATTCATGGAGGAGCGCTTGCCATGAATGATGCAAAGGCGGATATTGCCTTTCTGATGATTCTGGCCGTCCATGGCTTGTTTTTGCCGAATCCTCCGCCGTGCCGGTAGAAATCGAAGAGCATACAACCAAAGTCAACCTGCTGGATGGATCGGCCGTGGAAGCTCCGCATCCGATGGAAGGCCCAAAACCCGTATGCATGGATCAGGGGACCTGCATTGTTCGATGCATTCAGCAGATTGTTGCGCGCCCGGATGGTACGGCGATTCCGCCGTTTTCCTTCAGTGGGGAAAAGACATGGATGACCGGGTTCGATGGAATCAGATGCACGATCGGATCCTGCAATGAAAGCGCCTTAGCTGCAAAGAGAACGGGGCAGGCTCGCAGCTTGCCCCGTTCTTATCAAAATGGATGCTAAAACACCTCAGGTTCCCATACTCCAGGAGGTCAGGTACTTTTTCTGTTCTTCGGTCAAACTGTCCATGGCCACGTTCATGGCCGCCAGTTTTTCCTTTGCTATCGCCGCATCAATGACCTCGGGAACCGGATACACCTTATTTTCAAGAGAATCCACGTTTCTCAGCATGTACTCAATGCCTAGCGCCTGATTGGCAAAGCTCATGTCCATCACGCTGGAGGGATGTCCCTCGGCGGAAGCCAGGTTGATCAGCCTTCCTTCGCCCAGGACATTGATCCGCCGGCCATTTTCAAGAACATGCTCTTCTACAAACGGCCGGATGGTTCTTCTGGACCTTGTGATACTCTGCAAGCCGTTCAGTTCCAGTTCCACGTTGAAATGCCCGGAATTGCACACTATGGCCCCGTCTTTCATCACGGCAAAATGCTCCCGGCGGATTACGTTGATATTGCCGGTGACCGTGCAGAAAAAATCGCCGATTCGAGCCGCATCGGCAATCGGCATAACGGCGAATCCATCCATGACGGCCTCCAGGGCCGCCACCGCATCGATCTCGGTAACCACCACATGTCCACCCATGCCCCGGGCACGCATGGCAAGGCCCTTTCCGCACCATCCATAACCGCACACCACAAAAACACTGCCGGCAATCAGTCGATTGGTGGCGCGAATGATCCCATCGATGGTGCTTTGCCCGGTTCCGTAGCGATTATCGAAAAGATGCTTGGTGCGCGCATCGTTGACCGCGATCACCGGATACCGGAGCACGCCTTCGGCCGCCATGCTTTTCAGGCGGATGACGCCAGTGGTCGTTTCCTCCGTTCCGCCGCGGACCATATCCAGCAATTCAGAACGATCGGAATGAAGGGTGGAAACCAGGTCCGCCCCGTCGTCCATGGTATACTGAGGTTTAAAGTCCAGGGCCGTATGGATGTGGCGATAGTAGGTCTTGTTGTCTTCTCCCTTGATGGCAAAAACCGGTATGCCGTCATTTTTAACCAGCGAGGCAGCCACATCATCCTGGGTGCTCAAAGGATTGGATGCGCAAACCACCACCGTCGCGCCGCCGGCCTGAAGCACCTGCATGAGGGCTGCGGTTTCCGTCGTCACATGAAGGCAGGCGGCAAGACAAATACCGCTTAAGGGTTTTTCGGTCTCAAACCGGCCGCGAATGCGGTTCAGCACCGGCATGCTCTGCCTGGCCCATTCGATCCGAAGCGCCCCGGACGAAGCCAGGTTAATGTCCTTAATATCAAATTGCATAAAATCTCCTCAAGGATTCAACATCCGCTTCAGATACCCGCCTTGTCTTTGAGCAGCGGCGCCATGTTGGTTTTTTCCCAGGTAAACTCAGGTTCGTTTCTTCCGAAATGCCCATACGCGGAAGTCTTTCGATAGATGGGGCGAAGAAGGTCCAGATATTCGATAATGGCGGCGGGCCTTAAATCAAAGACCTCGTTGATGATCTGGCTCATGCGGCTCTCCGGAATGCGACCGGTCCCCTTGAAGTCCACCATGACCGAAACAGGACAGGCCACGCCGATGGCATAGGCGACCTGAACCTCGCATTTTTTTGCAATTCCGGCAGCGACTATGTTTTTGGCAATATGCCGGCCCATGTAAGAGGCGCTGCGGTCGACCTTGGAAGGATCTTTGCCCGAAAAACAACCGCCGCCGTGGCTGCCCTGTCCCCCATACGTATCCACGATGATCTTCCTGCCCGTCAGACCGCTGTCGCCCATCGGCCCGCCGACGATAAATTTTCCGGTGCTGTTGATAAAATACCGGGTATCGCCGTCAACCATGTTTCGAGGGATCACTTTTTTGATGACGTCTTCAATGATGGCCTCACGGAGCTCTTCATAGGTGACGTCCGGTTTGTGCTGTGCGGCGATGACCACCGTATCGATCCGCTTGGGCGTGCCGTCTTCATACTCGACAGTAACCTGAGACTTACCATCCGGCCTGAGAAAATCCAGTGCCCCGTTTTTACGAACGGTTGCCAGACGCTGGCAAAGCTTGTGGGCATACATGATGGGCATGGGCATTAATTCCGGCGTTTCATCCGCAGCGAAACCGAACATCAGCCCCTGATCGCCCGCGCCCTGTTCCTTGTAAAGCCCCTCGCCGACATTGACGCCCTGGGCGATGTCCGGAGACTGATGTCCGATGCTGGTAATCACCGAACAGGTCTGCCAGTCAAACCCCATCTGGGAAGAGCAATAACCGATATCGCGTATGGTGTTTCGAACGATCTGCGGCATATCCACATAGCAATCGGTGGTAATCTCCCCTGCAATAAATGCCAGCCCGGTAGCCACCAGAGTTTCGCACGCCACTCTGCATCTTTTATCCTGAGCCATGATGGCATCCAGTATGGAATCCGAAATAGCATCGGCCACCTTGTCCGGATGCCCTTCGGTAACGGATTCTGACGTAAACAAAAATCTCCTGCTGCTCATAAATGCTCCTTTGGATGTATTCGAAATAGCGGATAAATATCTACCCGTTGCTTACGGCTTCAAGATCGTATTGTCAATGAGGCGAGTTTTTCCGACCTTCACCGCCAGCGCCATCAAACAGGGACCCTGAATCATGTCCACATCATCCAGGGTTGCCGGATCGCAAACTGTCACATAATCGATCTGCGTTTCAGGAAAAGAGCGGATGAAAGTTGAAATCTCCTCAACAATCCGTTTGACGTCGCGGATGTCGGCGGCAACCATTTCCTGCGCTTTTTGCAGTGAAAGGTAAAGGCACAAGGCGGATTTGCGCTGCCCTGCGGTAAGATAGGAGTTGCGGGAACTCATGGCCAAACCATCTGCTTCCCGCAAGGTGGGGGAACCGATAATCTGGACATCAAAATTCAGATCCTCAACCATCTGTCGAATTACGGCAAGCTGCTGAAAATCCTTCTCGCCGAATACGGCCACATGCGGTTTGACGATATTGAAGAGTTTTGATACCACAGTGGCGACTCCGCGAAAATGGGTCGGCCTGGACAGTCCGCACAGATGGCTGGGAAGTTTTTCGAGCGAAACGTATGTCTGGTAATTTTCCCCGTAGAGCTCCTCCGCAGAGGGGGTAAAAACAGCATTCCCCCCCACCTGCTCCACCAGTTCCAGATCTCTTTTCAGATTTCTCGGATAGGCTCCAAGATCTTCTCCAGGGCCAAATTGCGTCGGATTGACAAAGATGCTGACCACCAGATCGTCACACCGGCGACGCCCTTCCCGCATCAAGGACAAATGGCCTTCATGAAGGAATCCCATGGTCGGCACAAAAGCGATTGTTCTGCCCTCGCGTCGAAGCCGGTCAGCACGGCCCTGCATTTTCTTGGCGGAAGCGATGATTTCGATAACGCAACCTCTTAATTTATCTATATTCGTTTGTTGTATTCAGCAAAATGTCAATTTATTAGAACAATACAAATCCAAATGTCAAGAGAAGCTATTGATTTTTAGCAAAAAAGCAGCTACTTTCGCCGAGTCTTGCCCACGAAAATCGGTGTGTTTGCCTTGTTTCGAGCGCCCGAACAAATATGGTGCAACGGGATGATCAGGGTTGGTTTTTATGATTTATCGAATAAAAAATGGGAGATAACTTTATCGGAATGAATATTGCGTATCAAAGGCCAGGAAATTATGATGGTAACCCATTAATTCGAAATGCTGAGGTGTGAAAAGTGGAAGAGAAAGATATTCAGTTTTTTAAAAAACTTTTAAACGATCGTCTCCAAGAGCTTCTCAGCCAGGCCAACGGCACAGTCTCCGGATTAAAAGGCAATGAGGATCATTATGCAGACCCTACAGACCAGGCAGCAGCGGAAGCCGACATCAACTTCCAGCTTCGAATCAGAGACAGGGAAAACCGTCTGATTAAAAAAATTCAAACCGCCCTGGATCGGATCGAAAACGGAGTTTTTGGAATATGCGAAACGTGCGGGGAGGAAATCTCTATCGAACGTCTCAAGGCCAGACCGGTCACAACCCAGTGTATTGATTGTAAATCCAAGGAAGAACGCCAGGAGAGGCTTTTTGGATAAAATTATATGCCGGTTCGGCGGCAGCTATCGCGATAAACATCGCCCCACTTTGAGTTCTGGCTGAAAATGGCAATTCGCCGGACCTGTGCAAATGTCCGACGAATTCGTCCTTATTTTATGTGTGCCGACGATTGATTACGATCCGGCGCAATCAGCCGGACTCATTTTTTCGGAAATGGATTCTTTTTTTTCGCCGCTCACATTTCTGTTTGCCCGCCGCAACCGCCTTGGCCTTGTTTTCTGTGCGATGTTCATCCTGAAATCAAGGCATCGAAACAGCAACCGGTGGGAATTTTCCAATCAGGAGTTGTCCTGTACAACCTCGTAAGAAGAAACCGTGAACACATTGATTCCATCCTCATTCTCGACAAATCCGGTAACACGAACCCGTGTGTCGACGAATTCCACGAGCCGATCACCTACATCGTTGACCGCAATCTCGTAAATCTGCCCATCCGCGGCCACGAGTTGATAATTGATAATCGTGCCCTCTACCGTGAGGATTTCCGAACTTGCGGCAGCAATAGTAACGAGCATCAAAACCACCGCCGCTGTAAACGCCATACCCCGTAGCCATTTATGATCCTTCATTGCCATACCCTTTAAAATTTTAAAATGTTGATAATGATGCGCTCAATAGGTTTTTATAAAGCAAAAGGTATACCAACGAACAACCATTTGATATCATAAGAAAATTAACGGATAAAATCCATATCAGAACTTTTAGTTCCGTTTGTGTTTCAATTCAATCAATCGTTTTGGCTTATGGCCATAAGAACCTTCCAGACTTGTAAGCAAAAAAGCAGGTTGCAGATAAAAGAACTCAAAGTTCTTTTATCTGATATTCGGAATTAATTATTCTGATTTTAAAGTGAATTCCGCCTGAAAAGCCCGGGTCCATGAAAAATAGATATTATTTGCGTGTTTTAAAGATTTCTTTTTGAATTCCGTATCTCTTCATCAACTTGTGCAGCTGGCGGGTGGTCATCCCCGCCGCAGCCGCCGACTCATTGATTTTTCCATGTTTCCGGGTCAACAGCTCCTTTAAGTACTGCTGTTCGATATGCTCCACGGCATTTCGCCGGGCCTCAGACAAACTGATGCGTGTATCCAGATGAAAAGCCGCCCGGTGCCCGGCCGGCTCGATGATATCTGCCGGAAAACTGGATGGTGAAAGCAGCGAAGAGTTCTCCAGAATAAAGGCGCGCTCAATTAAATTTTCAAGCTCTCGAATGTTTCCGGGCCACGAATAGCGAATTAATGCCTCCATAACGCTTTGTTCGCAACCATAAATCTGTTTCGGATAAAATCGGTTCAGCTTTTTCAGAAACAATTCCACAAAAACCGGAACATCCTCTCGTCTGTCCCGCAAAGGCGGAATCTCGACGGGAAAGACGTTTAAACGATAATAAAGGTCCCGACGAAATCTTCCCTGGTCGCACATGATTTTTAAATCCGTGTTGGTCGCCGAAATGACCCTTACATCCGCTTCAAGACACTGTTCGCCTCCCAGTCTCTGAAAAATGCTATCCTGTAATATCTGCAATAGCTTGATCTGGGCCGAAGGGGTGATGGTTCCAATCTCATCCAGAAAAATCGTTCCGCCCTTGGCCACTTCGAATCTGCCCATCTTCCGGCGGATCGCGCCGGTAAATGCACCTTTCTCGTGGCCGAAAAGCTCGCTTTCAAGCAGCGTGTCCGGAATGGCGCCGCAATGCACACTGATAAACGGCGTGTTCTGACGTCGACTGTGGCGATGGATCAATTTGGCCATCACCCCTTTTCCCGTACCGGTTTCTCCGCTCAGCAGAACGGTGCTCCGGGTTGGCGCAACTGATTTGATTTTATCAAAAACCGCCCGCATCAAAGGGCTCCGGGTTTGAACCATCTCCAGAGAATCGCTGTCCCAAAACTGATCCCGAAGATAATCCAGTTCGGACCTTACCAATAAAGACTGATAAATGCTTTCGACTACGTAACTGACCTCATGCGTATTGATCGGGTAGGTCAAATAATTGCTGGCGCCCGCCTTTACGGCCATGACGGCTTCACGAATCAAATCATTCGGAACCAGAACCACCAAAGTAGCGGCGGGATTGGCCTCCCAGAAAGGCTGCAGATTTTTTTTGTAATCCGAATTTGTTCCGGAAATTTGCAGCATCTCCAGATCAACGAAAACAAATTCATACCGCCTGGCCCGAAACATGTCCATGAGCTGGGACTTGCTGCGGGCGCATTCCACCTGATACCGGGATTTCAGACTCGTCCGAATGCCGTCAACCGCAACGCGGTTTTCAGATGCAACCAGAGCATATTTCATCCGTTCCTCCCTTGACACTCATCGCGTTCATCCGATGGACACTCAGCATATCGCCGACTTGTTGCAATACAAAAACCCATGACCAGTCCGTTCTCATCCCTTCAAAACAACCGTCCTTTTATTTTTATAGAACTTCTGAACATAAAACAGATCCATCCGAAAAAAATCAAGCGTAAAACCTTGCACACAGTCCTCGAAAAGGCGCCGAGGAAATCCTGCCTTCATGGAATATTGCATTATGCGGAAAGTGTATTTCGGGCTAAATAGCCCATAGTCGACCGGGAGTCAACGGATCTTGCGCATACAATCAGGGTAACCGCATCTGGAAATCAGCCGTTTGAAATTTTCATCAGGTACTTGTTGCCCCATCCGGCTCCGGGCCGTTTGGGTTTGACGTTTTTTTTCAGCGGCGTTTCTTTTTTTATCATGTTCAAGGCGACATGCCTGAGCACCGCGACGTTTTCCGGGGCATGATTCTTTCCGACCCTGCTGTCGTCTTTATTGAATCGATGGTCACAATGAATCCTTCAATTGCCGGAATCTTTAAAAGCTGAGGAAGCCTCTAAGCCATTCATATTTTGCCCGACCCAATTCGGCAATATGTTCAAAGCTGTCTGCAGTGGCGATAACCGCGATCGCTATGCAAAAAAAACCAAATGCGGCTACCCTGCGATGTTTCAGGATTGCGGTTGACGCCTGAAAGATCGTATGATAATTTTACTTTTGATCCAACATATTATGTCAAGCGAATCAATAACTTCTATCTTCGGAGGCGTCTGAATGGCACTGGTGGAATATAAGATGGACGAGCACGTGGCGGTCATATCGATGAACAGCGGCGACAACCGCTTGAACCCGCAATTTCTGGAAGCTTTTCATGACGTTTTAAATACGGTTGAAAAGCAGACCGATGCCCGAGTCATAGTGGTCCGATCGTCCCATGATAAGATTTTTTCAAACGGGCTGGATCTGGACTGGCTGTCTCCGTTGATTGCACGGGACGATCATGAGGCTGTGAAGGATTTTTTTGTGCTGCTCAACCGTCTTTTCAAGCGGATTTTGCTTTATCCCGCCATTACCATTGCCGCGTTGACCGGGCATGCATTTGCCGGCGGCGCCATTCTCGCCTGTGCGTTCGATTTCCGGTTCATGCGCTCCGACCGTGGATTTTTCTGCTTTCCAGAGGTCGATCTGGGAATTCCTTTTTTTCCCGGCATGCTGGCCTTGATCAAAAAAGCCGTTCCTATGTACAAGTTTGAGGAAATGCAGTACACCGCCAAACGGTTGACCGCTCAGGAATGTATGGACCACCACATCGTGCACCAGACTTTTCACATGGATCAGCTGATGCGCGAGGTTCTTTCCTTTGCCAGAGACCTCAATAAAAACAGGGAAATTATCCGCGAAATGAAAAAACGCCTGTACAAGAATGTCGTGCATGCGCTGGATGTGGAAGATACGCCCTATATCGAAGCCGGAAAATTTCATATTTAATGGTTCACTGATCCAATTGAAGCAACAAGGCTGGTTGGCTTAAGATTCCGGGTTTTCAGAAAATCAGGCCGGAGGCTGTTTCCTGATTGAAAGGATGACGGCAATGAAGATATTTATTGCGGGCGGACTTGGATTTGTCGGTACGGCTTTGACCCGATATTTTCTCGAAACCGGTCATCAGGTGGTTGCCACCGGCACACGGCCCAGACAAAGCCAGATTTTTAACGACCGTTTTTTGTATATTCCGGCAGACACCACGCGCCCGGGGTCTTGGCAGGAGGCGCTCAGGGATATGGATGCCGTGGTGAACCTGGCCGGGCGTCCCATATTCCAGAAATGGGATGCGGCTTACAAACAGTCGATTTATGACAGCCGGATTCTGACCACCCGCAATCTGGTGGAGGCCCTGGCTGCAAATTCAGGCAATCCGACCCTGATCAGCACTTCGGCTGTCGGATATTATGGAGACCGGGAAGACGATCTTTTGACCGAATCCGATCCTCCGGGGAGCGGCTTTCTGGCAAATGTCTGCAGGGACTGGGAAGCCGAGGCGCTTCGTGCCGAGAAGAACGGCGCGCGGGTTGTGATCACGCGTTTCGGCGTGGTTCTGGCCGACGACGGCGGGGCTCTGACCAAGATGATTCAGGTTTTCCGCTTTTACGCGGGAGGTCCGGCAGGATCCGGACGTCAGTGGTTTTCCTGGATTCACCGCCATGATCTGATTCGCGCCATGGCCTTTGTTCTGGAACGTTCCGATATTCGAGGGCCGGTCAATTTCTGCAGCCCCGAGCCGACGCGAAACGGTGATTTTGCCAAAATATTAGGTAAGGTGCTTGGAAAGCCCGCTTTTCTAAGGACACCCGGTATAATGCTGCGCTTGGTGCTGGGCGAATTCGGTTCAACATTGCTGCAAAGCCAGCGGGTGACCCCTCGAGTGCTCATGAATGCCGGATTTGAATTTCAATTTCCGAATGCTTCTGCAGCCCTTTCAAATCTGGTTCGGGCTTAATTTTATCCTTTTTGCTTAAATTTTCCTTCGGGTTTTCAGGGGTCATTGAAAGCCTGAAAAGGAAGATTTCGTTTTTGTGGTCGCGATCGTAAATCATCGAAAGTTTTTTCAGAGACCGATATGGCTCCCAACTTGCTGATTCATGAAAAAAGCCCGTACCTGCTTCAGCACGCGCACAATCCGGTCGACTGGCGTCCCTGGAATCAAGCGGCTTTTGATCTGGCCCGGGCCGGGGCAAAGCCGATGTTTCTTTCCATCGGATATGCTTCCTGTCACTGGTGTCATGTCATGGAAAAAGATTCGTTCGAAGACGCCGGCATGGCCGCGCTTCTGAATGACGCCTTTGTCTGCATCAAGGTGGACCGTGAGGAACGTCCCGACATCGACGCGATTTATATGGCCGCATGTCAGATGCTGAACAAAGCAGGAGGATGGCCTCTCACGGCGTTTCTCACTCCCGACGGAAAACCGTTTTATGTTGCCACCTTTATTCCAAGGGAAAGCCGGTTGGGACAGACCGGTCTGATGGAGCTTTCCAGAAGGATCAAGGGCCTTTGGGCCAATGAGCGCGAAAAGATTACGGCCGCCGCCGAACAGATTGCCGCCGGTCTGAAAAAAGCCTTTGTTTTTGAGCCCGGCACGGCGCCGGACGCGGCATCCCTCGATGCCGCCTTTAACCATCTGGTCCAAAGTTATGATCCGGTCTTTGGCGGATTTTCGCCGGCGCCGAAATTTCCGACTGTAAGCCGACTCCTTTTTTTAATGCGATATTTCCGGAGCACCGGCAACTCCATGGCCCTGGAAATGGTCGTGCGCACCTTGCGTGCGATGCGAACGGGAGGAATCTGGGACCATGCGGGCTTCGGGTTTCACCGCTACTCGGTCGACGGCCGGTGGCTCACTCCGCATTTTGAAAAGATGCTATATGACCAGGCCCTGGCGGCAATGGCGTATCTGGAAGCCTGGCAGTGTGCCCGGGTTCCGCTGTTTTCACAGACCGCCGAAGAAATTTTTGCCTATGCGCTTCGCGACCTGCGATCCGCAGAAGGGGCCTTTTATTCGGCTGAGGACGCGGACAGCGAGGGCCGGGAAGGAACCTTTTACCTCTGGCGGACTGAAGAATTTGAAAAGCTTTTTTCTTCGGAAGAGGCGGATTTGTGGAAGTCCGCCTTCGGGATGAGTCAAGCGGGGAATTTTACCGATGAAGCCACCGGTCGTCAAACCGGGACCAATATTTTACGCCTGAACGCGCCTTTGGACGAGCTGGCCGGCGATTGCGGAATGTCTGTCGAGGCCTTGGAAAAACGCTGGCAACAGGCGCGAAAGATTTTGCTCGCGGTGCGGGAAAAACGGGTGCGCCCTTTTCGCGATGAAAAAATTCTGGCCGACTGGAACGGCCTGATGGCCGCGGCCCTGGCCGCAGGCGGACGCATCCTCGACAGCCCTTCGCATGTCGCGTCGGCCCGTAAAACCGTGTTTTTTCTGATCAATCAGATGGGAGACGGCAAGGGGGGGCTGTATCATCGCTATTTTCACGGTCAGGCCGCAGTGGAAGGTTTTGCCGACGATTACGCCTTTTTGATTCTGGCCCTTCTGGAGCTTTATCGGGCGACCCTGAATCCGGATCACGGCATTCTTGCCGAAAATTATCAAAAAAAGATGGTGGATCGGTTCTGGGATGCCCAACGGGGCGGATTTTTTATGACAGCCTATGACGACGGAATTGTCCGGCCCAAGATTCTCTACGGCGGCGCGGTCCCATCGGCCAATGCCGTAGCCTATGCCAATCTGCTCCGTCTGGCCCGGCTGACGCGGAACCCGCTGTGGGGACAAAAGGCCGGGGAAATGGCCGCAGCCTTCGGAGGGAGTATCCGTTTCGGCCCGGAAACGTATGCGGATTTTATGACCGGCGTGGACTTTGCGGTTAATCCTGGAACGCAGGGCATTCTGATCTGCCCGGTGCAGACGCCGGCAGTCGAGGCGCTTTTAAAATCGCTGAACGCAGTGTATGCGCCCGGCAGCACCATCTGGCTTAAAACTTCTGAAAACGCCGGCACCCTGGGACGGATGGCGGATTTTACAAAAGATTTTATCTGCGGGAAGGCCTTGGAAAGCTGGCTTTTCGGGCCGGACGGGCGGTGGAATCAGGTTTCGCCCGATCAATGGGTTGCGGCGTTTGATCGATCTTCGGTTATTTGATAAAAATGGCGTCGAACCGGTTTGAGCTTCCTGCGATCGCAGAGCGGACGATTGAAAGAAAGTGAGTGCTATGATTCGTACGGTTTTGTTGGATTACGGAGGAGTCCTGGCCGAGGAAGGTTTCAAGGCGGGGCTGTTTCATATTGCCCGGAACAACGGCAGGGATCCGGATGAATTGATACGGACGGCATTTTCTCTGGTCTACGAGCTTGGATTTGTGACCGGTATGACGAGATCCGATCGGTTCTGGAGCGCTCTTCGCGATCAGACGGGCATTACAGGCAAGGATGAGCAGTTGACCGAGGCCGTGCTTTCCCGGTTCGTGCTCAGGCCCTGGATGCTGGAAACGGTTCGCATCTTGAGAGAGAACGGAGTGCTTGCGGGAATTTTAAGCGATCAGTGCCACTGGCTGGATGAACTGAACGATAGAGACGGATTTTTCAGCTCTTTTGATTTCGTGTTCAATTCGTTTCATACGGGACGGACCAAAAAAGATCCGGGAACCTTTGCCTACGTGCTTGAAAAGATCGGTGCAGCCCCCGACCAGGCGGTTTTTGTGGACGATCACCAGGCCCATGTCGAACGCGCACGCGCACAGGGCTTAAACGCAATTTTCTATACGAATCGTCGGGAGTTTTTTCAAAGTCTTCGAAGTTTTTTTCCGGAAACAGACTTTGCATCAGCTGAAAAATTTCAATCGCAGAACCCGTCAGCCGATAAAACTGATTGATATGTCCGGAATGAAAGATTTATACTGTACTTAAATTTTTCAATGCGCGATTATGTGGGAAAAAGGATATTCGCAGAATAACAGGAGGCCGTCATGAGCATCAAAAAACAGTACCTGAAGAGCAAGCCCGTTTGCAAGGTCACTTTTTGTCTTCCCAAGGAAGCGGCCCGATCCGCCAACCAGGTCAATATCGTTGGAGAATTCAATGACTGGGATGTCCGCGCCACGCCAATGAAAAAGCTGAAAAACGGCAACTTTACCGTTACTCTGGATCTGGAAGCGGGCAGGGAGTATCAGTACCGTTACCTGATTGATGAAAAGTACTGGGAAAACGACTGGTGCGCCGATAATTACGTCCGGGCGCCTTTTGGAAATAGCGACAACTCGGTGGTAATCGTCTGAAATGCCTTGTTCGGACGATTGATGGAATATCAGGGGGCGTTATTGAGGTTGAATGCCCCCTCATTGATTTCCGCATTCAAATTCAAGCGGGTGTCTCCGATCCGGGGCGTCTGTCCGCAAGGGTTTCCAATATCTTCTATGCGCTGCAGCATTTTTTGAATTTTTTCCCGCTACCGCACGGGCACGGATCGTTTCGCCCGATTTTAGGAGTCGGGCGGACAAAGGGCGCGGCTGTCGGCGCACTTCCATCGAAAAAATACCATCTGTCGTCGGCTTTTTTGAATTGCGCACGCTCATGGTGTTCGGTTTCCTTGCCGTTTTCGATGTAGTGGGCAATGAATTCCACTTTTCCATCCGAATCCTTTTCGCCGCCGGCTTCGGTGTCCAGAATTTCCAGGCGCAGCCATTGCGATTCTCTGGCCCACTTTTCGATGGACTGGACATCAAAGCCTTTTCTTTTTTCCGGGTGAATGGTGTCGACAATATACTGAATCTGGTTTTTAACAAAGGCGCTGTAACGGGACCGCAGCAGGGCCTCGGCGGTACCGGCCGCCTGCCGGCCGCTGATCATCGGTTCGCAGCAGTTTTCATAGGGCTTTTCGGATCCGCACGGGCAGTATTCCATGACGCATCAATTCCTTTCTATGAGCTATGATGATTCAATCGGGCGCCACCTTTTACATCCTCAGGAATTTTTTTTCAAGACGCTGATATTGCGATCGGCCGACGATTTCAAACATGGTTTCAAAAGAAACCCTGTCTTCATGAAACGCCGCGGCGTCTCCGGTCTCCTTGAGACGGCCCAGAACCCGCTGCATGGCCTTGATGGCGGCCGTCCATGCCGTCGTGGGATAGATGGCGATTTTAAACCCCATGGCTTCAAGTTCCCGGGCCGGAAGCATCGGGGTCTTGCCGCCGTCCACCATATTCACCAGCAGGGGAACATCGGGCAAAACTTCGACGATGCATTTCATTTCTTCGATGGTTTTCGGAGCCTCGACAAAAAGCACGTCGGCGCCGGCTTCTACGTATGCCCGCGCCCGTTCGACGGCAGTTTCAAAGCCTTCTACGGCGATCGCATCGGTGCGCGCGATCAGAACCAGGTCCCTGGAACGCCTGGCTTCCTGGAACGCCCGGATTTTTTGAATCATTTCCGCCTTTTCGATCAGCTGCTTTCCTTCGGTATGACCGCAGCGCTTGGGAGTCACCTGATCCTCGATCTGAAGCGCGGCAGCGCCGGCGGCTTCGAATTCGCGTACGGCGCGCATCAGGTTCAGGGCATTGCCGTATCCGGTATCCATATCGCAGATCACCGGAATGCCGACGGCATTGACGATGTTTCGGGCCGCATCCAGCATTTCGGTCATCGTGGTCAGACCGATATCCGGAACTCCCAGGCGGCTCGAGGCCACTCCGGCGCCGGTGACATACAAAGCGGAAAATCCCGACTGCTCGATGAGCCGGGCCGAGAGGGCGTCAAATGCGCCGGGAGCAATGATCATACGCTTTTCGCCGATCATTCGGCGGAGCCGGGCTGCCTGTGTGGACATGATCATCCTTTCAAAATGCAAACGGGTATCACGGTTAATGACAATGATGCTTTTACTTCATCATCAGTTTGACTCGAAATCGAAATGTTTTCTTTGTTTTTCAATTCAGTTCCGCACAATCCTATCTCCTTAGCCTTATGACCAGTTCGGCAACCCTTCTGCCAAGCTGACCGGCATTTTTAATGCTGCCCGCATCCGGCGCTCCCACGCAGGATGTGCCGTAGTGGCCGGTGGCGGAAAGGGGATCTCCGACAACCACCATGCCGTAGATCAAAAGCGCCTGAATGATGGACATCATTGTGGTCTCCTTGCCGCCGGAAGGGTCCGCCGAGGTGGCAAAGGCCGCGCCGACTTTGCCTTCCATCTTGCTTCGAACGCCCACAAACCGGTCAAACACGCTTTTGAGCTCCGCAGCCATCGAACCGAAATAGACCGGAGATCCGGCAATAATGCCCTGAGCTTCCAGAAAATCCTCCTTGCCGGCTTCCTCGGAATTTTTGAGAACGGCTTCAACGCCTTCAACCGAATTGACGCCCTGAGCGATTGCTTCGGCCAGTTTTTTTGTATTTCCGCTTTTGGAGCAATACAGAACCAGAACTTTCATGAAAAGCCTCCTGCTGAAGGTTTAGAAATTATTGTACCCGGCTGAAATTATCAACAGAGCGTCCTGCTGACAACAGAAAAAGTTCTCTGAGCGCGGTTTTGTCAAAATCGCTGACGATAACTCTCTCCGCAAACTGTGTCTGTCCCGGCGTGAATTGGACTTTTAGTTCGCTTGTGGCACACCGCTCACGAGCGGGGGAAAGCCCATGCGTTCGAAGTTTTATCATTGCGCATCCGAGGAGAAGGTATTTATCCTTTCCGGCGTTCCGCTTTCCCTTGACGACGCCGGAAGAATTGTAGAAAAGTACAATCATTGTTCCAGAATCTGCAAAACCGGTTTCCCCTGCCCAGGGGCGTACGGCCTAGCTTGTCTTGTGGATGTTCCCGGAATAACAATGGGAGCTGAACGAAACAAATCACGGAAAGGAGCTGGTTTCCATGAAATGCATCAGGTGGCCTCAAATTTTATGCGTTATCTGCATACTTGTCAGTCTGTTGCTGCTGTCCGGCCCGCTGTCCATTCTTTATGCCGAGGTTCCCATGGTCAAAACCCAGGTGCCGGGCTACTACCGCATGATGCTCGGACAGTTCGAAATAACGGCGCTTGTGGACGGTTTTATCGATCTGGATACGCAACTGATGAACAATGTTTCCGAAACAAAAATCAAGAGCCTGCTGGACCTCAATTTTTCGAGCTCTCCCAAGATGAAGACGGCGGTGAACGTCTATCTGATCAACACAGGATCAAAGCTCGTGCTGGTGGATGCCGGCGGCGGTAAAGCGTTCGGCCCGACTCTCGGGGAGGTTGAAAGCAACATGAAGGCGGCGGGTTATGGTCCGGAACAGGTCGATGCCGTATTGATTACGCATATGCACGGGGATCATGTAGGCGGGTTGCTGGACGCGGAAAACAAGCCGGCTTTTTCAAAGGCCTTCGTCCATGTTTCCAAAGCGGAGAGCGACTTCTGGTTGTCGGCAGCCGAAGCTTTAAAGGCGCCGGCTGAGATGAAGGCGCTGTTTAACATCGCGCACGATGCCGCCGATCCTTATGTCGCTTCGGGAAGATGGAAGACTTTCGAAAACGGCGATCTGCCGATTTCAGGCATCAAAGCGGTCCCCATTCCGGGACACACAGCCGGGCATTGCGCCTTTGAAGTTCGGTCCGGCAGTGATGTCTTTTTGATTGTCGGCGACCTGGTACACAGCATGGCGATCCAGTTCGCGCTTCCAGATGCGGCGATTTTGTTCGATCAGGATCAGAAACAGGCGATATCCGTGAGGCAGGCCCTTTTCAAACGCGCGGCCGACAGCAGGATATTGATCGGCGGCATGCATTTACCTTTTCCAGGCATCGGCCATATAAGGTTCGAAGGCGAAAATGGCTATGCCTGGGCGCCCATCGAGTTCTCTCCGATTCCATAGTTGAATCAAGCCATAAAAAGGGCTCGGCACGGAACGGATGACCGGCACATTATCTGATCGATCTGCGGCCGGTCAGAACCAAAGATGCTGCAGAAACAATAAACCCGCACCATGTTGATGGATTTGCAATAATCGGCGAAAGCATTCATACGATACAGGGGGAAACGCATTGAATTTACATACATGGATATAACCCCCCAAAATAATCTCAACAGCGAGGAAAAATAATGAATACTGCATTGGTGATGGTGGATATTCAACAAGACTATTTCCCCAAAGGCAGGATGGAGGTTGTCGGGGCGGTCGCGGCAAGCCGATCCGCAGAAAAACTGCTGATCCATTTTCGAGAAAAGAATTTTCCCATTGTTCACGTCCAGCATATTTCTACGCGACCGGGCGCTGCTTTTTTTCTGCCGGATACGGAAGGAATAAACTTTCATGAAAATGTAATGCCCCTGCCTGATGAAGCTGTAATCAGGAAACATTTTCCAAACAGTTTTCGTGATACAGATCTGCAGAAACATCTTGTATCCCGGGGGATCAAGGAACTTGTAATCTGCGGAATGATGTCGCACATGTGTATTGACGCAACGACGAGAGCGGCCTTTGACAGAGGTCACACCTGTATTGTTGCTCATGATGCCTGTGCAACAAGAAACCTGGCTTTCAACGGCATTGATATTCCGGCAACGCATGTTCATGGAGCGTATATGGCTGCACTGGGTGCGGTTTACGCGAAAGTGTTAAGCGCTGAGGAAATAATCGGAATATTATAAAACACCCGGCAAATTGCTCAAGAGGGACGTGCCGCAATTTCGAGATTCAGTCCGGAAAATTCTTCCGAAGTTCGCAGCTAACTATTTCAGGTCGTGAAGGTTTGGCCGATTCGTCCGCGCGAAGCGGCATGCAAGCATTGGCGAGAGCCGTGCAAAACTGCAGGGCGGTCTTGCACGCAGTTTTCAACAGCCGGATGGAATATTGACCCTCGCTTTAATAACTGGCAAGATGATTGAAAACAGTGATAATTTTTTCATGACCGAATTTCCGGTTGAATCCGGGTCGGCGGGGACGGGACGGAAAGACGCCGGAATCAAGGCCGCGGAAGGATTCGCATGATTCTGAAAAGTGAAACCACAGCTTACCAGGGCTTTGAGCAGGGGCCGATCCGCCCGCCCAGCGAGGCCGAGAGTCTGCTGATCCGCATTGCCCGGAACTGTCCGTGGAACCGGTGCTTATTTTGTCCGGTATACAAGGGAACGCGGTTTTCCATCCGGCCCGTGGCCCACGTCCGGCAGGACATTGATGCGGTGGCCCGTCACGTGGACGCACTCAGGGAGCTTTCCGAAGGCGCGGACCAGATCAGCAGGGCCGAGGTTCAAGCGTATGGGCGGAAGCTGCCCCCGGATGAGATCGACGCTTTTTACGCCGCATTCAACTGGTTTGTCGGCGGCATGAGGTCCGTGTTTCTTCAGGATGCCAACAGTCTGATTATCAAACCGGCGGACCTGGTCGAGATCCTCTGCCATCTGAAAGCACGGTTTCCATGGATTTCCCGCATCACCTCCTATGCCAGATCCCATACCATCGACCGGATTTCCGATTCCGACCTGAAGGCGATTCGAGATGCCGGCCTGAACCGGATCCACATCGGCATGGAATCGGGTTCGAATGCCGTTTTAAAACTGGTTGAAAAGGGCGCCACGCAGGAAATTCACATTCGCGCCGGGTTGAAGGTCAAACAGGCCCGAATGGAGCTTTCCGAATACGTGATGCCGGGTCTGGGCGGGAAAAGCCTGTCGGACGTCCATGCTCTTGAAACCGCTGCGGCTCTGAACCGGATCAACCCGGATTTCATTCGCCTGCGGACTCTGGCGGTTCCGGACAGCGTGGGCCTTTTTGAACTGTGGAAGGAAGGCCGGTTTGAAAAGCTCACGGACATACAGACCACGGAGGAAATTCTCAGGTTTATCGAGGCCCTGGACGGCATCACCAGTTTTCTGCAGAGCGACCACATTCTGAATCTGCTCCAGGAGGTGGAGGGAAGGCTCCCTGAAGACCGGGAGAGGATGACAGCGCCGCTTCGCGCCTTTCTGGCAATGGATTCGGAAAATCAGTGCCTGTTTCAGGTGGGAAGAAGGCTTGGCATCTTTTCCAGCCTCAAGGACATGAGAGATGCGTTTCGCATGGAAAAAGCAAAAAAAGCCGGCCGTGAGCTCGGAATCACCCCTGAAAATGTCGATGCGATAATCGACGAATTGATGAAGCGCTTTATCTGAGGCGCGGTTTTCACGCCCTCCGCCGCGCCGATGGCCGGGCTGAAGCCCGTGAGAACGGCAGCTTGCCGATCCGCCTCAAAAAAGGATTGAAGGAATCATCATATCGAGTAAATTCAGGTTATTACAGATGCCGCCACCGTGTTTGCGCACTGCTTCAGATTTTTCCAGTTCCTGAATTCTCTGCTTTAACAAGGCGTTTTCTTGAATGATTTCCTGATTTATTCTGAGCGGATCCTGCATTTGATGCTCCCCAGTCGCGACGAACCGTGCAGACTTTAAAAAATGAACGGCATTTTTGATTGAATGAAAGCCTTTGAAATTTAGCGGATACTCCACTGGGTTGTCCAATGGAAAGTTCGGCGGCACGCCATCGGATGCGGATTGAAACACAGGCCGGAGATACGGGACATCATTAATTTTGCCGCCGGCAAGAACTGTCTATGGCTGATTTTTCCGCAGCCATGGAGCTCGGGCGATCCGGCAGCCCAGGGCCAGCAGGAGGAAACACACGGCCAGGCTCATGTGCAGAAAATTCATGGTGATCAGCAGGGGCAGGGGATAAACGACCCCGGACAGATTTTTTACGGCCATGGCCAGTCCGGTCAGCAGTGCCAGCCCCAGCACAATGGCCCGGATTTTGCCGGTCCGCGACAGGCGCAGGCCTTCTTTTCTCAAAAAAATCCAGGACACGATAAAATAAGCCGCCAGCGCCAGGAGAACGGCCCCGGCCATATAATGAACCTCGACATTGATCATGAAATTCGCGGCCCAGCCTAATCCCGGCAGGTCGGTGACATAATAGCGCTGGTAGAGCGGCATGTTGCCGAAACCGGTAAAGAAGACAACGGCCATGGCAGCCAGGTAGAGCCATTCGGACAAACGGTTGGCCTGATGCGGCATCATGACGGTTTGTCCTCCTTTTTCTGGGTTTGTCCGGCCGTCTGTTTAAAGCGGGCCAAAGCGCCGATAACGCCGGCTGCCGGGGCGATGGCCAGCGCACCGATCCAGCGGTTGGCATCGGCCATGACATCTTCGACCGGTTGCAGTTGAGGTTGGCCCGGCCCCTTGCGAAGGGCCTGGTTGAGGACGTCAAACGGCACGGGCGAGACATAAATCGTATGGGTGCCGCCGTTTTCGGCCAGGCCGTAAATAAACCCACCGGTTTTTTCGGCCAGGTCGCGCGCTTTCTGAACGATTTCATTTCTCGGACCGATTTCCTGAACGCTTTCCGGGCATACCTCGATGCAGGCCGGCAGCCTGCCCTCGGCCACCCGGTCATAACAGCGGTCGCACTTGTACATGACCCCGTTGCCGGCGTACTGGGGCAGCAGGTCCAGGTGCAGTCCCACGCCGGATTGCCGCTCGGGAATATTCCAGGGGCAGATCGTTTTGCACTTGGCCCCGCCCATGCAGACATCCGGATGGATGCGGACGATGCCGTTGCGGAGCTGATAGGCCGCGCCAAAGGGACACAGCTTGGAGCAGGGGGCATTATGGCAGTGCATGCAGCGGCGGGGAATATTTAATTCAAAGGATTGGCCCTGGTATTCGCCCCGAGCGCGCTGGATAAACAGCCAGTTGTAAGGCGTCAAACGGTCGGTAACGGCCCGTTTCTCCGGCGACGACCAGTCAGCGGTTTTGACCCGTTCGACCGGGCGCATGATCGGCGGCGGTCCCTCGGGCTCCGGGAATTTGTGGCCGTTGATCTCCCGGCAGGCGTGGACGCATTCTTCACACCCGATGCATTTGTTCAGGTCCAGCAGGGTGCACAGTTCCGTTTTGGGTCCGGCAGCGGCGCGGACGGCCGATGCCAGGCCGGTTCCGGCGGTTGCTGCGGTCCCTGCGGTAATCAGGCCGGCCTTGAGAAAGGATCGTCTCGAAATTAATGACGACATGGATGCAATGCCTCCGATGTGTCTGTTCTCGATTGTCTCAGCATGACTTTTTTATATCACATCTTAAAAAACATGGGAACGCGCAATTCCATGGGCGTTAATAATGCCTCAAAGCTATTACTGCAACTCATGGAAGCGCGGAACGCTTGCAGGCAGCTTTATTTAATGCCGCAAAAAGCTCAAAAAAGCACCTGCTGAATTATTCCCGGACCCCGCGCGCTTCCGGTAAAAAAGGCTTGACGGCAGACTGCAGGAGCGTAAAAATAGCGAAAATGAAAGGACGCCCATGAAACGATGCATTGTATCATATTCCTGTGTTTTGATCCTTGCCGCGTTCGCCCTCGCGGATGTTGCTCACGCTCAGAAACCCAGGGTTCCATTTAAAAAACCGATGGCCGATATCTTAGTGTCCGGGGTCAGCATAAAACCCGATCCTCCGAGGGCTCAGAAAGACATGATCACCATCGAGGTGACGGTGAAAAATGCCGGCAACGCCGCGCTTCCCAAGGTCTGTTCTCTGGCGATGGATCTTTATAATCAGGACACGAAACCGGACTACCGGAACCGCATCATACCCTGGTACGCGAACAACATTCCGACGCTGGCGCCGGGCGCCGAGGCGAAGATATCCAAGACCATCACGATACCCTATCCCGGCACATACAAGCTCAGCCTTATCATCATCACGGAAGGTCTTCAGATCGGCGACGAAAATCCTCAGAACAACCGTCATGAGCTTGTTTTTGAGGCAAAGCGTCCTCCGGTCCCCGTCGATCTCGTCCTCGACAGCGTTGCAATTGGTCCTGACGGACGCATCGTGCTCAGGATGCACAACGCCGGAGGCGCCATCCCGGACCAGGATTTCAGCACATCCTACGTTCGCGTGAGGGTGAGCGGCGTCGAGAGGCCCCTGGAAAGGAACCTGCACATGAAAGAAATCGACCCCGGCGGGATCCTGAAGCGGGGTCAGGATTCCCCTCTGGGCGGAGGGCTGCCCTTTGGCAGTACAACCCGGTATCTCAATTTCTCCTGGCCCAACACAGGTTTCGACGCCATCAATCTTGATGCGGGACATACTTATACATTCACCGTGGAGGTCATCCTCGATTACAACCACCGCATCTCCGAAACGAACAAGGAGAACAACCGCAGGACGGTGACGCTCACGTACAATCCCTAGAAAAAAGCGGTTTCAGATTTTAACAAGGTTATTGCCCGGATTCATTGCAGGTTGTCAAGCCATCGTCATGCCGCCTTTACTGTGAACCCGCTTGAATTTAAATCAGTCTGAATGCGGATGGGTTGAAATGAATTCATTCCCAAACCCGCTTGATCATACTTACACGACGCATAAATGATATGAATGATTTCTGGCTTTGCTTTGTTCCGCTCTTTGTGGCGGTTGATGCCGTCGGGGTTGTTCCGATCTTTGTCTCCCTGACAGAGGGCCTTGAAGCAACGCGTCTTCATGCCGTCATATTCCAGTCGGTTGCGACGGCATCGGTTATCGCCGTTGCGTTTCTCGTATTCGGTCCCGCTCTCCTGGCTTTTCTGGGCATAACGGTTCCCGATTTCATGATTGCAGGTGGCATCCTGCTGCTGGTAATTTCTCTGAACGATCTGTTGACCGGGGAAAAGAGGCAGCGGCAGGCCGATATTGAGAGCCTTGGAGCAGTGCCCCTCGGAATTCCTTTGATCACGGGCCCCGCTGTTCTGACAACCTGCATTCTGCTGGCCAACACGCATGGAAAACTGATCACCGCCCTGGCGGTTGTGGTCAACATTGCCATTGCCGGCATTGTCTTCTGGTTTGCAGATCCCATTACCAGACGTTTCGGCCGGACAGGCGCCAAAAGCGTGTCCAAGGTTGCCAGTTTGTTCCTTGCGGCAATTGCCGTCATGTTGATGAGAAGAGGCATCCTCGAAGCGATTGCCGCGGCAGGCAAATAAGGCCGAAGTCTCACCTCTCCTGGCATATACTGGCAAACACCCCGCTGGTCAGCTTCCGCAGGTCGTCCGGACTCAATTCAATCTGCAGCCCTCGGCGGCCTGCGCTGACGTAAATCGTTGAAAAATTTTGAGCCGAGGAATCAATGATGGTTTTAAGCCTCTTCTTTTGACCCAGCGGGCTGACGCCTCCCGGAACATAGCCGGTTGAACGCTCCACATCGGCGGCTGCCGCCATGCCCGCCTTTTTTGCGCCGGCAGCCTTTGCGATGCGTTTCATGTTCAGCATGGACGAAACCGGAACCAGCCCGACAACCAGATCCCGGCTGTCGAGGCTCACGATCAGTGTTTTGAAAAGCCTTTCTTCGGGCACGCCAAGTTTTTCGGCGGCCTCGGCGCCATAGGATTCACGCGAGGGGTCATGAACGTACTCATGCAGCTGGTAAGCGATTCCGGCTTTTTGGGCAATCTTTAAACATGGCGTCATATGGATTTCGCACGTCCTTTATTCATTCCGCAGAATCCATCTTCCGACAATCCTGTGTTCGCTGTCTTCCCAGGCCGCAAAGACTTTTCCGGCCGCATCAATGGCCAGGGTCCGGCGGCCGGCGCGCCTGGACGTCCGGAAGCAGTCCGCGCTCGGCCATCGACGCACATCCGGCGCATAGCATGACTGAAAAAAGAAAAGCGGCAATCATGCTCTGTTGAGGACCCGTCCGCATATATTCACTTTTCATCAGTAAACGCGTTGCTTCATGATAACGGCTATCGTCACACTCCCCTGATTAACGCGCTTAAAACATGGAAACGCCGTAGTTCATGAATGCTGTCTTTGCTTATTTCCTGTGCGGATTGTGTTTTCTTGGTTTTCCCTCTATTCTTTCAATGGGATCATTGACGTAGACCTTCCCCAGTCCGATCGCCGAAGTAATGACCCCGCCTTTTCGATCCTCACTGATGCCCTCTGTATACCCGAGATCCACCGGCACCTTGCCTCTGCCGCCCTGGGCATCCACGACATAGGTCGGGCGAAGAAAACCCGTTGTGCTGCCGCAAAGGTCTCTGCAGATTTCCTTGCCTTTGTAGATCGCGGTTCTAAAATGACCCGTGCCCTCAACAAGATCCGCGTAATAGAGGTAATACGGCCGTACGCCGATTCTGCCCAGGCCGTGCACCAGGTCTCTCATGACATCGGTGTCGTCGTTCACGCCCTTGAGCAAAACACTCTGGTTGGCGATGGGAATGCCCAGAGCCCTTAAAATTTTAACAGCCTGAAAACTCTGAGCAGTAATTTCATTCGGGTGATTAAAGTGGGTGTTGATGAAGAGTTGCGGCTCTTTCAGCGACTGGGGCGTATGCTTTTTCAGCATGGCAATGAATTCGGCGTCTTCAATAATTTTTTGCGGCCAGACACAGGGGACCCTCGTGCCGATTCTCACCAGATCGATGTGGTGAATGGCCCTGAGTTTTCCGAGGATTTCATCCAGTCGTTTCGTCGGAATCAGCAACGGATCCCCGCCCGAGATCAGGACGTCTCGAATCTCTTCGTGCGAAGCAATGTATTCAATGCCCTTGTTGATATCCTCCAGGGTTGGATTTTTCCGGTTGTCGCCGACTTTTCGTTTCCGGGTGCAGAATCTGCAATACATCGCGCACTCGTTGGAGACAAACAACAAAACCCTGTCCGGATACCTGTGGATGATCGTCCTCGGGCCCCCAAGCGGAATATCCCCTTCCTCATCCAGCGGATCTTCCGACAGGTCCATATAATGCTCAAGCTCCTCGACATCCGGAATGGCCTGTTTCCAGATGCCGTCATTTATCTTTTCAATGAGACCGAGGTAATACGTATTGACCCGCATTGGATATCTGGCAATGACGTCCTTCAGCCTGGGATCCACTCTTGCCTTCCGCCCCTTGAGCCATTTCTCCAGGTCTTCGAATGTCCTGATCCCGTTTTTTAAAATATCCTTATATGCCATTGAAAATTCTCCTTCGCTTGCAAACGAATATGCGCCAGCCTGTCATCTTCAAGTCATTCCTCCGGGGTGGTCTGAGGATCCGCGTTCCGGAAAAAATTCCATGAGTCGATCTTGCGTCCCGCTCCACCATTACAAACATAAGAGTCCGCATCATCAATATCGCAAAACAGCGGTCATAATCGCTGTTTTTTGTGTTCATTATAGCGCATCTTTAACACTTATGCACCTGTCCAGTTTTCCCAGACCGGCTCTATTGAAGGCGGTCTTTGGCCTCAGGGGCGAATTCATGATTCGGAGCGGCCTCGAGAAAACGGCCATAACAGGCCTTGGCCTTACCGATCTGCCCGGTTTGCTCATAGCAAAGTCCCATCCAGTAGAGAAGCGCCGGCTCCTTCTCTGCGTGGCCTTTTTGCTTCGCCTCCTCAAAATAGGTCAGGGCCTTTGCGCAATCCTTAAAAACTTCCACATGAACCCAGCCCAGGTCGGCCGCGTTTTTGCCGCTGGGTTCCAGCTGGTAGGCCCGCTCCATCGATTTTTGAATCTCCGCAGGCCGTATTTCGGCCGGTTCGGTCTTGGCCTTGAGGTAGTACCATGCACGGGTGACCCACAGAGCCGGGCTGTCCGGAAATGCCTGAAACGCTTCCTCGAGAAGACGTTTGGCCCGGTCGAAGTCCGCTGCTTTGACGGCCTTGTTGATCTCATCCACATAGACGTCTTCGGCCTTTGCCCCGCTGGTTTCAGCAGCCGAATCATAGTGGCTGAAGCAGACCACGGGGGAGGCATCGGAAGGACCGCTGAAATGGAGCATAATTCCGGCGGACGCATAGGATTCGACCAGGTTGCCCAGCAGGTCATGTGCGGACCTGTCCGGATTTCCCAGTTGAAACCATTCCTTGTAGTGGCTCTTCAAATAAGGCTCTCGGGAATAAATGTCGATGGTCTCGATCACCTGGTTTTTCCCGGAAAAAGTCATGGAAATGCGGCTCGTGTCCGGTTCCCCCGGGTCATAGTCGTATCGCTCTCCTTTTACGGCCTCTTTTATCGGCTTCCCCAGCTTTGCGTCCACTTCGCTTTTTGTGGACACGCCCGGCTCAAGACCTCTGAAAGTTCCTGCCGACGCACTGCCCGGTCCAAAAACGAAAAGAAGGAGGAGTAAGAGGCATTGCAGTCCGATAATTTGACTTATTTTATGCATAGTATTCGATACCTCCGTGAATCATTGTTGTTTCATGCAGCGTTCGATGTTCGCTTCGTTGGCCTTTATGCACCGGTCGCATGGATCGTCGGGACCTAAACCGACAGGTCTATCCCCACCCAGGAGAAATGGGCACATGGGACAGAACTCCTGCACGCATTCCCGATACGACTTCTTCCTCTTCGGACTCGCGGTTTCCTGATCGTTCGGCGGCGGGCTTTTCGGCTTTTCCATTGCGCTTTCCTGTGGCGGCGCAACCCGCGGTTTCACTGGTTTGGTGATAACCTCTCCGGTCGTTTTTGTTTTCTCTGAGACAGGCGGCGAAGCTACTCCGGTTTCAGTCGTAGAATCCAAGACAAACGACGGCTTTTTCTTTCCTGAATCTCGCGTATCGTTGCTTCTGATGAAGGATGGAACCTTTTCATCCTCACCTTCGAGCGAAAAGGGAAGGACCAGCGTCACGGATACTGTCGGAGTCTCACCCAGCTTCACCTGTTTCGCAGGGCTCTTCAGGCGCGTTTCAACGGTAGCGTATTTCGGCCGATGCTTGATGCTTGCGTACAATTTAAGGGTTTTGGTGGGGATGTTGGGATCTTTTCGCACAGGGCCGAACACATATTTTCCTCCTCCAATTTCCTTTGCGCACGGGGTTTCCCCGAGGACCACTTTCCGAACGCAGGCGCCGGTGACATCTTTACCCAGATTGTCCTTCACTCTGACATAGATAAGCCACTCATTCGTTTTGGGCTTATCAGGGATGGAACTCTCCTTTTTTGCGACGCCTTGTGTTTTCTTGTCGTCAGGCGACCAGCAGCATTTTCTACCTCTGAAATCAATATAGGGAAGACGCCGAGAACGAAAAATATCCCATTTTGACTCCCTGGCTTTGCTGTACAAACGTTCCTGGGCTGACTCAGGGCTTTCAAAGGGGCCTTCCACAATGGCTTGATAGGAAGCTATAATGTGTCTTTTCTGTGAAACAGCGAGCGTACAAGAGGCAGGATCATTCATATCGCCCCATTCAGCAAATATGTAGAATTTGTTTAATAGCTCCTCATCGTTTTCTTGTGCACTTTTCGCTTCATTCACAGCAGTTCTGCATTTCTCCGCAAGCCATAGCAAGACTTTTGCCTCCTCCAGGACAGTCTCGGAGTCAGTCTTCAGTTTCACAATGGTATCCACGATGGCAACCGGGGAGTCCGCTGGACACTCCCTGATCGTACGGTCCATGTCCAGGAAGGGTTTGAGGGTGGACTCCACGGCGA